>Ga0172362_10003406_pt1 | contig 13709 bp, 18 predicted proteins | sample LakKivs1_kivu2a2_FD_114534 | JGI IMG/M metagenome (GOLD analysis project Ga0172362, IMG submission 114534) | Sediment microbial communities from Lake Kivu, Rwanda - Sediment s1_kivu2a2 | ecosystem: Environmental > Aquatic > Freshwater > Lake > Sediment | place: Rwanda: Western Province, Lake...
CCTGTTAAGTGAGCCGAGCATCAGCGAGAGTGCAACGTGCCGACCGAACGAAGTGAGGGAGAGTTGCGAGGGTCGGCTTACTTCGCTTGGTATATCTTTCTAACAGGCCACGATATTTCTATCCCCTCTTTATCATACCTCTCTTTAAGGGCTTTTATGAATTCATGGGTGACGAGGTATTTATCCACAAACTTTTCAACTCTTAGAATAACTGTAAAATTGATATTCGAATCCGCGAAAGTGTGATATCTGATAAATGGTTCAAAACTCTTAACCGCTCCAAGAACTGTTTTTTGAATTTTCTTTGCAACATCAATCGTAACTTTCTCAACTTTCTTCAGATCCGAACCATAAGCAACACCTACTTGAACTAATGCAGCCATTTCCTGTTCCGGCAAAGAATCATTAACTATTATACTCTCGGCAAGTTTAGAGTTTGGAACAATTATAATCTGATTGGGCAATGTTTTTATTCTCGTCGACCTCCAACCAATATCTTCTACATAGCCAGAAACATTTGCATCTGGTAATTCCACAAAATCTCCCACGTTTATAGGTCTGTCTGAAATAATATGCAAGCCTGCAAAAAAGTTTGAAAGTGTGGCTTGGAGAGCTAAACTAATAGCCAAACCACCAAGCCCAAGCGTAGCAACTAGTGGGGTAATCTCAATTTTGAAATAACCGAGTATCATTAAAAAGGCTATTAGATAAATGATAACTGAGATTATTTTGTTAATCAGTTTTGGTGTTTTTTCAAATTTCTTTTGGACTTTAAGGCCTCTGACAACTAAAACATTTAAAACTCTGGCAACAATCAAGGTTGACAATAAGACTAAAAAAACAAAAAATGCACCATCTAACCATGCAGTATATGGAGTTGTAATGGATAGGGTTTTTAAAGCAAAATACAGCCCAATGAAGACAACCAAAATAAAAAATGGTGTAATAATTTTCAAGACAATATCGTCAATACCAGTCTTTGACTTCTCAACAAGTTTATATATGTATTTTTTCAGAATAAATTGCAGAATCTTAGCAAAAACGACAGTACCAACTAAGATTATCAAAAACATAAAATATTCATTTTGGATTATTGTTTCAAATAAAGCCATATACTTAATTAAAAATAGCTTATATAAAAAATTGTTGTTTTTACGATTTTTGAAGCCGACCCGAGCAATTTCACTTAACGTATGCGAATCGCTGTTATATTCGTCTTTCGTAGAAAGACCGAGCCAAAGTGCAACGGTTTTTGCGAAGCAAAAATTGGCGAAGAGTTTTCGTGCCTAAAGTAGAAGAAGAGCCCCGCCAACAAATTTCCATTAGAAAAATTTACTAGAATATGGCAAACCAAATATAATAAACGAGGGTATTGACTATTGTTAAGGGTATCCCTATTTTTGCGAAATCTAGAAAAGATATTGTTTCTCCTGATCTTTTTTCAGCGTTTTGAATGATTATTATATTGCTCGCAGCACCTAATATCAATAAATTTCCAGCAATTGTGCTTCCAGCAGCTAGAGCAATCATTTCTTTTGTTCCTGCTCCTGCATGAATAAGTAATGGAAGATATAATGCAACTAGTGGGACATTTGATATTAATTGGCTTAAAATAATGCTTACTAATAAAATCATGAGGATGGTCAGAATATTAGTACCAGCACCGTTTATGATGTGCTGAAAGAATCCACTGTTCCATACGCTTTGCATTAGTATAAACATTGCTGCAAAGAAGATTAGGGTGTGCCAATCTATCCTTCTTATTATACCAAATCGTTTCGGGCTGAACAACAAAATAGGAAGCATAGACAGCAATGCAATGTATGTTAATTTAAAATCAATTTGTAAGTTTAGTGACACTATTAAAATTTTTGCAATAATAGAGAGGATAATCAAAACTAATGATATTTTTGAAATTAATGCAAGGTTAGAGTCTTTTATCGGTTCTTCGGAGTGATTTAATTCATTATTATTGAACTGCCCTTTATAAAAGAATTTCAACAAAAAGAAGGCAACAAAAAGATTTAGAATAGTAGGTATTGCGAGATATTCGAAAAATGTAATGAATGGGTTGATAACGTTGCCATTAATAGCAATCAAAAGATTTTGCGGATTTCCTATTGGGCTCATTACACTGCCAATAGTGACAGAGAAAGCTAAAGCAATCAACAATACTTTAGTTGAAATTTTATGTTGTTTTGCAAGAAGCAGGACAACAGGAGTACCTATAATTGCTATAGTGTCGTTCATTAAAAATGCAGACGCTAAACCAAATCCAAATAAGATAAATAGTAATAAATAATCGGCAGATTTTGCTTTTTTAAAAAATTTGTAGGAAATGTGAGAAAGGTAGCCGCTCTCTTCCAAAGCTTGACCAACCACAAACATTCCGAAGAGAAACAAGATTACATCTAAATTTATTGATTTTAAGGCGTCAATGGGGGTTATTTGACCAGTTATTAATACAGCTACTGCTCCAAATAGCATGATTTGCCATATCTGCAACTTTATGTTACCTAACTGTCTTATAGCAATCAGTACAAAGACTATACTTAACACTATAATTGGTAGTATCATAATATCACCAAATAACATTAAAAAATAAAAAAAGAAAAAGAAAATGGGTATCATGACTTATTTTTGTTGTGCTGGTTGCTGTGTTGGTTGAGATTGTTGTTGTGCTTGCTTCCAAAACTTCTTTTTCTTTTTGGGTTGCTGTACATTAGTTGGTTGTGATTGTGCAGCAGGTGCTTGTTGTTCAGCCATTTTTTCACCTCCATATTTTAAATTAAATTTGGTTGGATTGTGTTATTGGCAAATATTAATAAAGAATAGTAGTAGTATTAGATACCACAAATTTAATAAATAAGGTAAAAACCCTAAAGTTATGAATATCGAGTTTTTGGAGAATATAGGATTAACGAGGAGTGAGATAAAGGTTTATTTAAGCTTATTAGAGCTTAATTCTGCTTCTGCATCAGAAATAGCAGAAAAATCTGGAATTTACAGAAAAAATACGTATGACGCTCTTAACAAACTTATAAAAAAGGGGATAGTTAGCTCAGCAAAAGTTGAGACTAAGCAGATATTTAATGCTACAAACCCTCAAAGGTTATTAGATTTTGTTGAATTGAGAAAAAAAGAGATTCAAAATATATTGCCAGAATTGAAATCTATCTACAAATCACCACCTTTGGCAGAAGAAGTAACTGTGTTTAAAGGAAAGGAAGGGCTTAAAACTATCTTTGAAAACATCATTAAAGCTAAGCTAAACTATGATAAATTTGGCTCTGGAGACAAGTTTAAGGAATTTTTACCATATTACTATCCGCATTATCAGAAGAGAAAAACAGAAAATGAAATCAAATGCAGGGCAATCTACAGCAAAAATGAGAGAAATGAAGAATCTGTTAAAGAATTTATTGGAGAGGTGCGTTTTTTGCCTAAGGAATTTATTCATCCATCAACAACAATTATTTATGGAAATAAAGTGGCTATACTAATTTGGAAAGAAAATCCTTTTGGGATCTTAATAAGCAGTAAAGAAGTTTCGGAAAGTTATAGATATTATTTTGAGCTGTTATGGTCAAGTTCTAAGGCTTAACAATATTGGCGGGGCTCTAAAATATAATTGACACGAAAATTGAATATAACATAATATAGCACAAAAAGGCCGAATTCATTGGTTTTAGGGCTTTTAAGCTAGGAATTTGAAGGCTCATGATCTGATTTTATGTCACTTTTATAAGGTTGTAAACTGTCTTGTTTCCTTGAATTATGCTTCTAGAAACGCGCCATGGGGCTTTATGCCCCTTCTTTTTCCCCAGGGTTTTGCGAAGCAAAAGGCTGCACTGGACACTGGACATGTGCGGACAAAGTATATAAGGTTGGAAATCTAATGGATATTTAGGTGAGAAGATGTATGTTCCAGAGCTTATCAGGAAGGAAGGATTAAGGAGGGGGCTTAGGCCAAGGACCATCTCAACATACCAGGAATGCATCAAAAGGTTTTTTAGGAGATGCAGGAAAGATCCCAAAGAAGTCAGCAAGAATGATATCAAGGATTTCCTTGACAATCTGCTTGAAAGAAGAGCATCAGGAAGCACAGTGAATGTATATCTTAATGCGCTAAAATTCTTCTATGAGCAGGTGCTGAACAAGAGACTTACAATAAAGATAAGGTTCTCAAAGCAGAGGCAGAGGATGCCTACTGTGCTTACAAAGGAAGAGATTGTCAGGCTTGTCAATTCGATAGAAAACAAGAAACATAAGCTGCTTGTCAAGCTTATGTACAGCTATGGTTTCAGGGTAAATGAAGCACTAAACCTTAAAGCAAAAGACTTTGATTTTGCAAATAACACAGGAACAATAATCGACGGAAAAGGAGGAAAAGACAGGCTGTTTGTGATAGCTGAAACACTGAAGAAAGAGCTGATGGATTTTATAGCAGATGAAGGGCTGGACTATGATTCTTATCTATTTTCCGGAAGGAACGGAAAGTTCACAGCTGCAAGCGTGAGAGAGATACTTAAGAAAGCAAGGAGAAAGGCAGATATCAGGAAAATGATACATCCTCATGCATTAAGGCACAGCTTTGCTACACACAGCATAGACAACGGATGCAGCTGGGAAGATATGAAGAATGCATTAGGCCACAGCAGCCTGGAGACAACATTCCACTACGTGCATACGCTTCCCATACAGAACAGGATAAGAAGTCCATTGGATGAGCTGCATTTCAATTAGATATTCTTTACCATATAAGGTCCTTCTTTCTTATAGCCAAGCTTTCTGTAATATTCTCTTGCTCCTACACCAGAAATGATTATTATCTTATCTTTGTTGTATATCTTAGCTGTCTGCTCTGCTTCCTTCAGAAGCTTTTTGCCGATGCCTTTATGCTGGGTTGAGCCTTTTTTTCCCAACTCTGTCAATTCACCAAAGACATGCAGCTCTCTTATCAAAGCTGAATCCTTTGTTATCTCTTTCCTTAAGGATCCTGAAGGAAATCTCAATCTGCAGAATCCAAGAAGAATATCTTCTTTAACATCCTCATAGCTTATGAAGAACTCATTTCCTGCTGAAGCAGGATAGTGCCTTGTCAATATCTTTGGATTCAGTGTTTTTGTTGTTTTTTTATGGCCTATCTCCCTGCATCTTATGCATCTGCATCTGATATTTTTCTTTTTCATCAATTCTTCTATATACTGCCTAAGATTTGTCCTGTCAACACCTGCTTCTGTCGCATATGTGGGAATGTCTCTCTGCACCCTCATTATCCTGCAGTACTCAGGGACAAATGTCTTGAATTCAGCTATAAGCTCAGCTGCTTTTTTTGTAGTCAATGGCTTGAATTTTCCTTTCTTCCATATATTATATAATTTAGAGCCTTTTACAACCATGCATGGATAGATCTTTAGCATATCAGGCCTGAAATTCTGGTCTTTGAACAACTGCTTTAGACCTTCCAAATCTTTTTTCCTATCTACAAACAATCCAGGCATATAATGATAGTTTATCTTGAATCCTAAATCCTTCAGTATCTTTGTTGAATCAATAGAATCTTCAATTGTATGTCCTCTTTCGATTTTTTTCAGAACTTCAGGATATACACTTTGTATGCCTAACTCAACTCTTGTGCATCCATATCTTAATAGTTCATTCGCATATTTTAAGCCAGCATAATCAGGCCTTGTCTCCACAGTCAATCCAATGCATTTTATTTTTGCAGATTCATTGATAAACTGTTCTTTATCAAGGGGTTTCTTGTTCTGCTTCTTCAGTTTCAATATCTTTTTCTGGATTGATTCAGTCCTTTCTGTATCCTTCACATCTCCAGGCAATTCGAAGAAGTCTAGGAAGTTTTTTAGCTGTAGCTGGTTGTTCTTGAAGAATAGCCTGGAAAAATCATTCAGGGCCTTGAATGCATAATAGATAAAACTCTCCTTATATTCTTTAGGGAATGAAGGGAATGTTCCTCCCATAACAATTATCTCGACCTTTTCAGGAAGCTGGTTCATGACAAGATACTGCTCAAGCCTGTTGAATATCTGCAGATAAGGGTCAAAATTATTCCTTATGCCCCTCATAGTTGCAGGCTCTTTTCCTGTGTAGCTTTGAGGAACTCCTTTTTTGGTGTAAGAAGGGCACATTATACATGCTCCATGAGGGCATCTTATCGGCTTTGTCATTATCGCTATAGGTGCAACACCTGAGCCTGTCCTTGTGGGTTTTATAGAAAGTATATCCTTAAATTTTTTCCTCTGCGATTCTGTCGCTTCGTTAGCTATCTCTACATTATTTGGAATCTTCTGGCCTTTATGCTTTCTTATGATCTCTAATTTAAGCCTGTTAAAGCCAGATTGGTCTTTTATGTCTCTTTTCTCAAGCTCTTCAAGTATCTCTTTTATAATATCCATAAAAAGCAAGAAAGAACAAGCATATAAAAATTTATGGGAACTAAAAAAATGATTTTAGGAAAGAATCTGACTCCTCTTTCCTCTTGACAGATTTGGGAGCTTTCTTAGCTGCAATAGACTGTGTAATGACTGTCTGCTTGAGCTCCTCAAAATTTATGAGCTTTGAGTCTCTCATTTTTTGCTTATCTTTATGCAGCCTACAGGGCATGCATCAGCAGCTTCCTGGTTGCATCCGATATCATCCAGCTCTGTCTTCTTTGGCTTTGACTTTCCGTCATCAGCCATGCTCCAGTTTGCCGGGCAGATGCCTGCGCAGGCTCCGCAGCCGATGCACTTCTCCCTTTCGTGCACTATCTTATATCTGCTCATTCTTATCACAGCTCTCCCTGGAGTTCCTTGCCCTTATGAAATTCCTCCATTCAGCCTCTATCTCTTCGTTTGTCCTTGGTCTTCTTTCCATGTTTATCTCACCTCTCGATTGTTGTCTGAAAATCCGACAATATGTAATTAAAGTTTCCTTTCCTGAACCTTACAGGATAATAAAGATTTATAGTTACAGTGCTTTCCCCATATACAACAGATGACTGGAATTCTTCAGCATCTATATCCATGTCCTGAAATGCGCTGAAAGAATCTATGCATCTGTCCAGTTTTGCATCTATATACAATTTTATCTCAACATCATCTTTCACAGCTTCCCTGCCAAGGCTTTTCATACAGTTTTCCACATAGCTCTTTACAGGCATTATATCATAGTTCAGAGTAAAAGAGTCGATAACCTGCGGCTGGATTATGCCGGATGCTATAAAATAGCTGATGTAATATGCAAACAGGTAGACAAAAGCAAGTATAAGCGGAGCAGCCATATAGCTTACAAGATGATGCTTATGCCTCTCATGCTCATAAAGGAAGATAAGGAACGGAATGTTGAAGCTTATAAAAAAGATTATAGAAGCGATCCTCGAATCTAATGTATCTATAAATCTTATATTGCTTATTACCGTGAAATAGATCATTATGCATATGGTCGCAGGCAATGCTATCAGAGAGCCAGCAAGGATCTCCTTCTTCTCCTTGTGGGTTATCTTCTCTATGATCTTTGCGCTTATGAAGCCTGAGGCAAGGCCGAAGATTATGATCAATGACAAAATGTCATTAGGGCTTAGGCTGAAAAGCAGAAGCACTGATACAAGAGCTACTGTAAATACAGTCAGCAGCAGCACAGCAAAAAAATATTTCAGATGGTTGCTTTTTTTCATCTCTTTGACCTCTCTATAAGATAGCCTATCAGAGCGCCTATGCCAAACACAGGAAGGCAGAATATGATGATCATAGCAAGCATCATCAGGGTGTAAAACATGACAGATTCAAAAAATGAACAGGACACTATCCTTCCAAAACTGTAGCAGTTAAGCCTGCCTGACAATATTATGCTTTTGAGTATCATTACAATCTCCCAAAAAAAGATTATTACCAAGACCACTGCAGCAGGGATATAGGAATAGCGCTGCCGTGGCTTTAGCCTGTTCCATAATCCGGAGAAGTCCTCATAAATCCATCTTAGCTTCAGCTTTGCCACAGAAAAATATTTTGAGCTGTTCCTTCTTATGTTTGTTGAGATCTGGCTGAACTGCTCCTTGGTCTTCTCTATCTTCTTTTTCCTCAGCAGATACTTTTTTGCTCTTAATATCTTTTCCATAGCATCTTCTATCTGTTCTTTCGGATGGCCGAGGGAGACAAGATAATTCTTGACAGCAGAAGGCTCAAGCCCAAGCTTGATCTCCTTGCTTATGTATTTTGCAAGATTTACGACCTGCTTATCATAAAGCTCTTTTACTGCCCTGTTTATCTCTGTATAGCTGTAACCTGATGACAGCAGGCTCTGTTTTATGCTTACCAAGCTAGAACCTTTCCTTAGGTTTTCTTTTATATAATCATCAATGTTCATAACAGCCTCCACAGATAGATATAATAGAGTACTGCAAATACCACAAGCAATACAGTAATTATTATTCCAAATATCTCAAGCATCCTTGTCATCCTATTGCTTAATCTCTTTTTTAGCTTGTTATAATAATATACAAACACTGCTGATAATATGTAAAATTCTATAAACAGAATCAAGCTATGTATGAATATCCCTATCCCAGATATCTTTTTGTATCCAGGCAGGCCGTATTTGAATACAGTATCAATATTTGAGTCAGATGCTGCTGAGGAGCTTAGGCAGCTATAAAAACTTTCATCCATATAATAACTGCATCTTTTGTTGTTGAACAAAAATGTCGTTTCGCACGGAAGCATGAAAAACGGATCCAGCATATAGGCTTTTGAGTAGATCAAAGGAAAGTTCACAGTCAGCACAACCTTATACCTATCAATAAGCTTTGTCTGGGTATCAAGTATCTCTTTCTGTATCCTTATGTACTGCAGCCTTGTCTCAGGGTCAAGCGTCCTGCTTCTAAGATCCTCAAAAACAGCAGAGATCTGAGCAGATGCGCACAGGTCTTCTCCTACAGCAGGCAGCTGGAATATGTTCACAGCGAAATGCATGACAAGGATTATGACAAGTATCGCAGGTATCACAAGCTTTCCTCTTGAAGGATAGAAGAAATGCTCTGCCTCTTTTTTCAGCTCTTCAGCCTTCCTGACCTCTTCATAAAAAAGATCTATCGCCCTGTGGATCTCGTGATGAGGGATACCTCTGCTAACAAGGTCATCTTTTATTGTAGATATATCATGGCCTTTGGCAATCCTTCTCTTTATATGCTCCTTTATTATCTCATGCCTTTGCTTCATAATTCAATCCTACCCTGAAAATTTTGTGTCTTTGAATATCTCTTTCCTTATCTTCTCATTGTTTTCCTTTACGCTTTTCTTGAAAGCTTTGCTGTCAATATCTTCTATCATAACAGAATATTCATCCCATCCAAGATACCTTTTTCCGAAGATGCTGTCAAAAAGTTTCATCGTTCCACCTCTTCCTTTTTAAGCTCCTTGAGCTGTGAAATAAAATACTGAAGGCAGTCAAGCGCGCAGAAGCTGATCTTTTTATTTATGTTATTTGGCCCGAATATAAGGGTGAATGTTGCAGGCTTTGAGCTGTCTATGGCTGAGTTGCATACAGGACAGATGCAGCCTGTGTCCTGTTCAAGGTCCTTTACCTTTCTTCCGACAATCTTTACCAGATTAGTTGAACCGCCCAAAAGCTCCTTCTGCAGCTCTTTCAGCTCATAATATTCCCAATCCTCAATCTCCTCCTTTATCTTTTCAAGCATATCCAATCACCTTCGATAAAAAACACCATTAAAAATAAAAAGCTGGCAAGGGTTTCGCCCTATCACTCCCCTTACCAGCAAAGCCAGGTTTTTCGCCAAAAAAACCAACATGAAATCTGTGATATTTGTGATCATCATCATTTTTCCTCCTCAAACTTGATATACCATCTGTTCAGCTTAGAGTCAAACCTGAAGATAACATCATTCTTCTTTGATTTGTTGACAGCAAAAAGAAGAGGCATAGGAATAGTGGTTTCGTAGCTGCTTCCGCGTCTGTATAACTTTCTTTTTATCTCAGTCGACATTTTTTCTTTATACTTATTTTTATACTAACTTATATATAAATGTTTGTATTATTTTATTTTCTTATAAAAATACTTATTATTAGAATAATCACCACATAGTAGTTAGAAAATAGAAAGGTTTATATACCAGAACCAGATTCCCCTATAATATAAGAGAGCATATTGACGAGAGAGCACTTGTTTCACGACATTTCGCTTTTTCTGAGTAAGTGCTTGTATTATGAGGTAAAAAGAATGAATATATTTGAAAATCTTGGCTTAAGCCCTCATCTGCTTGCAGCCATAAAAAGATTAGGATTAGATGAGCCGACAGAGATACAGAGATTATCCGTCCCGCATATAATAAAGGGAGAGGATGTGATAGGAGAATCAGCGACAGGTTCAGGAAAGACGCTTGCGTTCGGATGCGCTATAGCAGAGCAGGTTGTGCACAAACAGGGAATCCAGGCATTGGTGCTTACACCCACAAGAGAGCTTGCAGAGCAGGTGAAGAATTCTCTTAAAAAACTTTCACCGCATCTTATGATAATTGCAGTCTACGGAGGAGTTTCGATAAACCCGCAGATCGATGACCTGTCCAAAGCAGATGTTGTGGTTGCAACACCAGGAAGGTTTTTGGACCATTTCCAGAGAAGGACAGTCAACACTTCAAGGATAAAGATCTTGGTGCTAGATGAAGCAGACAGGATGTTTGATATGGGATTTATAGATGATGTGGAAAGCATAATAAGAACATGCCCAAAGAAAAGGCAGACATTATTCTTCTCTGCGACAATGTCATATGACATATCAAGACTTGCAAACAGGCATATGAACAATCCGATAAAAATATCTGCAGCAAAACAGGTAGATCCTAGCAAACTTAAGCAGGTATATTTTGATGTATCAAGAAACATGAAACTATCATTGCTTGCACATCTGTTGCAGCATGAGGAATCCGGACTTGTTATGATATTCTGCAACACAAGAGACACCACTGATTTTGTAGTCAGGAATCTCAGGGCAAACAAGATAAGCGCGATAGCTATCCATGGAGGATTATCGCAGAACAAGAGAACAAAGACAATGGAGCTTTTCAACGGAGCGAAAGTTGAGGTATTGGTGTGCACTGATGTTGCTGCAAGAGGGCTGCACATAGAAAATGTGTCGCATGTGTATAACTATGAGATACCAAAAGATCCGAAGGATTATGTGCACAGGATAGGAAGGACAGCAAGAGCAGGAGAGTCAGGAAAGGTGATAAACCTGCTGAGCGATGATGACCACATAAATTTCTCGAAGATATACAGCCAGTACAGGGAGTTCTCAATCAAAAAAGAACAGATGCCGCATGTTGAGAGGATAATGGTCGCAAGAAATGAAGGGCACAGGGACAGCCACAGGATGCATCAAGGAAGAGGGCGTCAGGCAAACAGGAGCAGATGGAGATAGATCACCAGGCTTCTCCTCTTTTTTTCATTGCCCTTCTGTAGACTGTAGAGATAGTCTTCGGATTCTTGTTTAGAAGATCTGCGATATCTTTTATCCTTAGATCTTTAACTTCTTTAAGGTAGACTGCAGTATTTTCCAGTACAGAATATGACCTGTTTGCAAGAAGGTTTACAGGGATAGAAAGATTTGTTTCTTTAGGAAATAATCCATGCGGATATTTCCTGTTTGCATTCTTGTAAGAGTTTGAGATAGCTCCGGGGTTTCTGTTCAGCAGCTTTGCGATCTTCGGAAAATTATACCCAAGATTTTCCTTAAGGTATTTTATGATAAGTTCAGACGGAGATAAATCATATTTGAACAGGGTTACAGGGATATTGGTCAGCAGATTCAGTTTTTTCAGGTGTGTGAGATATAATTCTATCAGTTCATGCTCCTCAAGCTCAGAAAGCTTATCCAGGATAAGCTGTTTTCCCTCTTTTTTTAGCATTATATCTAATATGTAAGACAATTATTATTTAAATGTTTTCTTTTTGGTTTTAATTTAAGTATTTTTGTTTATTATGTTGGAATCTATTTTTGAAGAATTGTTTTGATTGTTTTTTAGTTATTTATCTTACATATTAATAATATATAACCTATATTTAATTTTTTGGATTACAAATTAATATATTATTACTTACATAATAATCGAAATATATTGTTTTAATTATGTTCTATATAGAAAATAAATATTACCCTAATCTTTTGCTATTATATCCTGTAGTACAGAAATCTTTATATAATATTATGAATATATATTCATTATTAGTTATGAATCAGTATTCAAAATGGTAGTAGACTACCGGAGGAGATAAATATGCCAAGAGGAGACGGAACAGGGCCAAACGGAATGGGCCCAAGGACTGGAAGGGGAATGGGCTCTTGCAACGGGTATAATTCACCCGGATATGCAAACCCCGGATTCGGATTCGGAAGAGGCTTTGGATGGAGAAGGATGACATGGCAGCAGCCAGTATTGCAGCAGCAGCCAGCCTATCCTGCACAACCAGTATACCAGCAACAGCCCTATCAACCTGCACAGCAGCCGACAAAAGAGCAGGAGCTGCAGATGCTCGAAGATGAAGCGAAACTGGTTGAACAGGAACAGAAAGAATTAAATAAAGAGATGGAAGAGATAAAGAAAAGGATAGCAGAGCTAAAGAAGAAATAAAGATGAAAAATGTCTGAATTTTCCATCCAGTTTGTTATTGCATTGAAGGAAAATTCCGAACATTTTCAAAAACACAGTAAGATGAGATAAATGAAAAAAAGAAGTATGTTTCGAAGGTATTTTTGAAAATGCCAAGACCAAGGTTATGCAGAAGGGTATGGTTTCAGCCAGGAACAACTTACTTCAAGCCAGCCGGAGTTCCTATGGCTGGACTGACTGATATAGTTTTGACTGTAGATGAGCTTGAAGCTATAAGGCTGAAGGATCATGAAGGGATGGAGCAAGAGGAAGCTGCAAAAAAGATGAACATATCGCAGCCGACTTTTCATAGACTTGTCCTGTCAGCAAGGAAAAAGGTAGCTGAGGCTTTGGTCAACGGCAAAGCGATTAAAATCGAAGGAGGTAATTTTAAAATGGTACAACAGATGCAGCCTGGAAGAGGCATGGGGATGGGCAGAGGACAAGGAGCTGGAAGAGGCATGGGGATGGGCAGAGGACAAGGAGCTGGAAGAGGGATGGCTGGAGGCAGAGGAAGGATGGGAGGACAATTTGCCGCAGGACCAGGAGGAAACTGCGTGTGCCCAAAATGCGGATATCAGCAGGCTCATGGAAGAGGAGTTCCATGTGCACAGATGAAATGCCCAAAATGCGGAGCACAGATGGTAAGAGGAGAAAGCTAAGCGAGGTTAAAAATGAGAATTGCAATCAGTTCGGATGGAGATAAGCTACACAGCAAAGTAGACCAAAGATTCGGGAGATGCCCTTACTTCCTCATCATAAATATAAAAGGAAATCAGGTTGGTAAATTTGAAGCAGTGACCAACAAAGGCATAGTTCAGGGGCATGGCGCAGGCATCAAGGCAGCAGAACAGATTGGAGAATTAAAGGTTGATGCTGTGATTACAGGCAATTTAGGTCCCAATGCAACAGACATATTGAAAAAACTAGGCATAAAAGCTTATTCAGCTTCAGGCATAATAACAGATGTTCTTGTTGATTTTGTTAAAGGTAACCTGGATTTGATTACTGAAGTTGCAGAAGCACATGGAGGAAGCTCAAAGACCAA
>Ga0172362_10003410_pt1 | contig 13704 bp, 10 predicted proteins | sample LakKivs1_kivu2a2_FD_114534 | JGI IMG/M metagenome (GOLD analysis project Ga0172362, IMG submission 114534) | Sediment microbial communities from Lake Kivu, Rwanda - Sediment s1_kivu2a2 | ecosystem: Environmental > Aquatic > Freshwater > Lake > Sediment | place: Rwanda: Western Province, Lake...
AAATTGACGAAAGAGGCTTAAAATGACTCCGAGACGAACGACCAAGAAAAACCGCATGTCCACCAACAACGGCGCGACTCTTGGCTTTGAAAAAAAGATGTGGGAGGCAGCCGACGCCCTCCGTGGTTCTATGGACGCGGCCGAATACAAGCACGTCGTCCTCGGCCTCATCTTCCTCAAGTACATTTCAGACTCCTTTGAGGAACACCATGCCCGCCTGGAATCCGAGCGTCCCTCCGGCGCCGACCCCGAGGACCCTGACGAGTACCGCGCCCTCAACATCTTCTGGGTGCCGCGCGAGGCCCGGTGGTCCCTCCTCAAGAACAATGCCGTCCAGCCCACCATCGGCCGCCTCGTCGTAGACGCCATGGAGGCAGTCGAGCGCGACAACCCATCCATCAAGGACGTCCTTCCCAAAGATTACGCGCGCCCGGCTCTCGACAAACAGCGTCTCGGCCAGCTCATCAACCTTGTCAGCAATATTGGCCTTGGCGACTCCGAAAGTCGCTCCAAAGATGTTCTTGGCCGTGTTTATGAATACTTTCTCTCCCAATTCGCGAGCGCCGAAGGGAAGAAAGGAGGCGAATTCTACACGGCGCGATGCGTCGTCCGGCTGCTTGTTGAGATGATCGAGCCCTACAAGGGCCGCGTCTACGATCCCTGCTGCGGGTCATCCGGGATGTTCGTCCAGTCCGAGGAATTCATTAGAGCTCATGGCCGCCGCCCTGGCGATATCGCCATATATGGTCAGGAATCGAATTATACGACGTGGCGGCTGGCAAAGATGAACCTCGCTATTCGTGGCATCGAAGGTCAGATCGCCCATGGCGATAGCTTTCACAACGACCGATTTCCGGACCTCAAGGCCGATTACATCCTGGCTAATCCGCCCTTTAATGTCAGTGATTGGCGCGGTGAGCTCCTCAGAGAAGACAAACGATGGAAGTTTGGAGTTCCACCTGTGGGCAACGCCAACTTCGCCTGGGTTCAACATATGATCTACCACCTTGCGCCGACTGGACTGGCTGGATTTGTCCTCGCTAACGGCTCGATGTCCTCCAACCAGTCCGGCGAGGGAGAAATCCGCAAGAATATCATCGAGGCTGACCTAGTGGATTGCATGGTGGCATTGCCGGGACAGCTCTTTTATTCGACGCAGATTCCGGTATGCCTCTGGTTTCTGGCGCGGGATAAAAAGAATGCCCGGTTCCGCGGACGCCGCGGTGAAGCGCTTTTTATTGATGCGCGAAAACTTGGAAAGATGGTCGATCGCATACACCGCGAACTCACCAACGAGGATATTGCTCTAATTGCAGGCACCTATCATGCCTGGCGTGGCGGCAAAGATGCGAGCAAAAAGTATGAAGATATCCTGGGCTTCTGCAAAAGTGCAACGCTTGAAGAAATCCGCAAGCATGGCCACGTTCTTACTCCCGGCCGATATGTTGGCGTAGAGGCTGCTCCCGAAGATGCCGAGCCTTTCGAGGAAAAAATGAAGCGCCTCACCGCTCAGCTCCGTAACCAACAGGCAGAAGCCCGCTGCCTGGACGAAACAATTATCGCTAATCTTAAGCATCTCGGTTTTCCTCTGGAGGATAAATGACGCGAAAATTTGCCCATTCCCAAAAATATTCTATTGCTTATTAACCGATTATGGCTTATCATTTAATAACGAAAAAGGTTATTTAATGATTATTTAATAGAAGGTGAATCGATGAACCGGGGAATTTCGGGCAGATATCAGGAGTCAAATCTTAGCGGCGAGCTCGTCCGCGCTTTCATCCCCGATCCTCTACCTCCCCGGCCGCCGCTTGAACTCACTAACGCCCGTCAGCAGATTCTGGAACGAGCGACCCTGGCCCTCGGCAGACTGGACAGCATCACTCTTTTGCTTCCCGACCCGCAACTTTTCCTCTATGCCTATGTCCGTCGTGAAGCCGTCCTGTCCTCGCAGATCGAAGGAACACAATCTTCTCTGTCAGACCTTTTGCTTTTTGAACTTGAACAAGCGCCGGGAGTTCCTTTTGATGATGTTGTGGAGGTTTCCAATTATGTTGCTGCGCTAGAACATGGAGTTACGCGTCTGCGCGAGGGATTCCCCCTCTCCAACAGGCTCATCCGGGAAATGCACGAAAAGCTGCTCTCCCGCGGCCGGGGTAGCGAAAAGTCGCCTGGCGAATTCCGTCGATCGCAGAACTGGATTGGAGGAACCCGGCCCGGCATTGCGCATTTTGTCCCACCGCCGCCGTCCGAGGTCGAAAACTGCATGGCTCAATTCGAACGTTTCATCCACGATGAGCACTTACCCTATCCAGCCCTTGTTAAAGCTGCTTTAGCGCATGTGCAGTTTGAAACCATTCACCCTTTTCTAGACGGCAACGGTCGAATCGGCCGCCTCCTCATTGCGCTGCTGTTGCATCTTAGCGGAGCGCTCTCACAGCCACTACTCTATTTAAGCCTGTATTTCAAATTGCACCGGGCCGAGTACTACCGCCTGCTTGACGTGGTGCGATCAGACGGCGACTGGGAAGCCTGGCTTGACTTCTTTCTGGATGGAGTGGAACAAACGGCGAGCGGCGCCGTGCAAACCGCACAACGCCTTGTAAAGCTTTTCAGAGACGATGCTACTCGCATCCAGGAGCTCGGTAGGATTACAGCTACTGCACTGCGCACTCATGGCGCTCTCCGTGCTCGCCCCATCTTGACCTTGAAAGAAATATGCAAGCGAACCGGCATTTCGTTTCCAGCAGCGGCTAAAGGGGTGGATGCTCTCACCAAGCTTGGCCTTGCGCGAGAGCTTACGGGGAAGCAACGTAATCGCGTATTTGTCTATGACCAGTATCTTTCAATTCTTAATGAAGGGACAGAGCCGCTGTGACTGTACAAACACCTAATTCCTGCACCAAGGCGATAAAGCCAAACGAAGTGGATCGATCTTTGCTGATCAGGGGAACTCAGTTGTGGCAAAACCAGAGTGTGCCCGCATTTCCTCCGGCTAGGGCAATTCAAAATCTAACATGCGAAAGGGAGTTCCGGCATGACACAGATTTCAATTAGTGAGCCTGTCCTTCGGTGGGCACTTGACCGCTCGCGCAGCCCCAAGGCCGTTGAGCGTAAGTTCCCGAGGCTCTCAGGTTGGCTGAAGGGTGAAAGCCGGCCAACGATGCATCAGATCGAGGCATTTGCAAAGGCGACTTCCACTCCGCTTGGTTACTTATTTCTATCTGAGCCCCCCAAAGTCCAGCTGCCTATTCCATACTTCCGCACGCATGGCGATGAGACCTCGCTGCTGCCCAGTGCTGAATTTATCGAGACTGTCCAGATTATGGAGCGGCGCCAAACTTGGATGCATGAATACCTGAGGGAACAGGGTTATGAACCGCTGAGTTTTGTCCGATCTGCCCGATTTGCGCACAACCCGGAGCATATAGCTAGCAAAATTCAAGAGACACTCAAGCTACCCCAGGGATGGGCTAGGAAACACTCTTCCTGGACTGCGGCTCTAGCGGATCTTCAAGATAAGATGGAGGATGCGGGTATCCTTGTCGTGTTAAGCAGCATCGTTGGCAATAACACTCGCCGAAAACTTGACTTGACCGAGTTCAGGGGTTTCGTATTAATTGATGAATATGCCCCGCTGGTGTTCGTTAACCGCAGTGATGGTAGAGCGGCGCAGATGTTCACGCTGGCGCACGAGCTGGCTCATATTTGGATCGGAAGCAGTGCTGCCTTCGATCTGCGAGAACTGCAGCCCGCTAAGGAAGAAACCGAAATTGCATGCAATAAGGTGGCGGCTGAATTCCTGGTTCCGACAGTCGAGCTGCGCCAGATCTGGCCTTCCCTTAGGCAAGAGCCAGAGCTATTCCAAGCTGTCGCCCGCCGATTCAAGGTTAGCGAGTTAGTCGCGTCTCGCAGAGCTCTTGATCTTGAGCTTATCACAAAAAATGAGTTTATTGACTTTTATCGCTCGTACCAAGAGCGCGAGCGTCATATCGCGAAAAGCCAAGAGGGCGGCAATTTTTATGCCACGCAAAGTCTCCGCCTAAGTCGACGCTTCGCCGAAACTGTCGTTCATGCCGTAAGAGAAGGAACGCTGCTCTATCGTGATGCCTATAGGCTCACCGGCCTTTATGGGAGAACTTTTGAAAGATATGCCAAGCTTCTCTCGCGAGGACTGCATTGAAAGGTGGTCCAATTCGTTATGTTTTGGATGCCAACGTGTTTATGGAGGCAGCCCGCCGATATTATGCGTTTGATATTGCTCCGACCTTTTGGCAGGCCCTGATTCAACATGCTCAAGCGGGCACCGTGCTAAGCATAGACCGTGTGAAGAACGAGATTAATAAGGGCAGAGATGAGCTGAGAAATTGGGCTAAAAATGATTTCAGCATATGGTTTAGCTCGACAGATGATGACCTTGTTATAAATGCGTATAGCCAGGTTATACGATGGGCTTACAGGCAGAGTCAGTTTACCGATTCAGCCAAAGCTGAATTCGCCAGCGATGATAACGCCGATGCTTGGGTGGTTGCATATGCTATGGCTAGAAGTTGCGTTGTCGTCACGCATGAACAGCTCAAGCCAGGAATTAGACATAGAGTTCCTATTTCTAATGTTTGCCAAGCATTCGGCATCCCATATGTTGACACCTTTGAAATGATCCGTGCGCTTGGAGTGAGACTGGGCTGAGATGGCGAGGGACTGGACGGAATACCGAATTGGCGATATCGCTGAAATTGTTGGGGGCAGCACACCGTCAACCGCTGATGCAACTAACTTTAACGGCGATATTCCGTGGCTTACTCCTAAAGACTTGTCTGGCCAGCATGAGCGATATGTCTCGCGTGGTGAGCGCAACTTGTCTCAACGAGGACTAGCGAGCTGTTCAGCCAAACTATTGCCAGCCGGGGCAGTCTTGCTCTCAAGCCGGGCACCTATCGGCTATGTAGCGATAGCAAGAAACCCTATCGCTACTAACCAGGGCTTTCGAAGTTTGATCCTCAAATCTGGATTTGAGCCCGAGTTTGTCTATTATTGGCTCAAAGCAAACGTTAACAACTTAGAACGGCACGCTAGCGGCTCGACTTTCAGAGAGCTCAGCGGCTCAGCCCTTGCCGAGATAAAAATTAAAATTCCGGGCGAAGCTACGCAACGCGCTATTGCCCGAATCCTCGGCACGCTGGACGATAAGATTGAGCTGAATCGTCGGATGAACGAGACGCTGGAGGCAATGGCGCGGGCGATATTTAAATCCTGGTTCGTTGACTTCGACCCTGTCATCGACAATGCTCTTCGTGCCGGAAATCCAATTCCCAGCACTCTGGCCGAGAAGGCTGCCCGCCGCCGCGAGATGCTCGCCCGCGCTAAATCCGAAGGCCGCGATTCCTGCTTCCCCAAACATATCGCCGACCTCTTCCCCGACAGTTTTGTAGACTCCGCCCTTGGCCCGATTCCAGCAGGATGGGAATTACTGTCTTTTGATGAAATGGTCATAGCAAAGCAAGGGAAGTATCTTCCGAATGACGAAATGAGGGAGTACCCAACGAGCGATTATATTTATCCTGTATGGGGTGGGCGTGGCATTAGGGGTTATACAAATAGGAAGACTTACAATGATTCAGTAATAGTCATCACTTGTCGTGGTTCTTATTGTGGCCTTCTAGACCTTACAGAACCTGAATGCTATGTTTCAAATATTGCATTCGCTTGCGAGCCAAAATTTGGATCACCATATTTCATTTATATATATTTTAGTTTTTGTTCATTTAATGATTGCATAAGTGGTTCAGCGCAGCCTCAGATCACCTATAGAGCAATGAAAAACAAGAAAATGCGGTTTCCTGTTTCTGTTTCACGATGTGAAGCATACTCAAACTTGATTGATCCCCTATTCAAGAAAATCCTTTTTAGAAAAAAAGAATCCCGAGCTCTTGCTGCCGTTCGCGATGAACTCCTTTCCAAGCTCATTATGGCCGAGATTCGCGTGAAGGATGCGGAAAGATTTCTAAAAGAACACGGGTTATGAACGATACACGCATTACTCACGTTGGCTTCAGTGATGAATCGAATTGGAATCAGGGGCGTTTCAGGTCGTTGGGACTTGTTACAACGTCAGTGGCAGAATTGAAAATCTTGGAGAACGAAACAAAAAGGCTATTGCTAGAATCAAATATGCAAGAATTCAAGTGGAAAAAATTGGATGGAGCGAAAGAAAGATTTGCGGCCATAAAGCTTTCTCAACTTGCCCTAAGAGAGTGTTGTAATGGTTGCCTACGGATAGATGTGCTGGTATGGGATATTGAGGATAGAAGACATAAGATTTTGAGAAGAGATGATGTGGCCAATCTACAGCGAATGTATTACCACTTATTTAAGAATGTCTTTCGCGTTCGGTGGCCGAATCAGGCCATCTGGAGGCTACATCCCGACGAACATACGGCAATGGATTGGAATACGGTTGCAGATTGTCTGAAACATGCGTCCACAAGAATTGAAAGGGAAAAGAGTTTATTTACGGGAGGAAAATTCAAGATTCGTCTTGAGCGAGATTTTGCCATAGAGCAAATTAGTCCTTCTACATCTCAAAAACACCCATTACTTAATATTATCGATTTATTTGCTGGGATTGCCTGCTTCTCTTACGAAAGATATAATCAGTTTGCTCAATGGGAAAGAGGACAATCATCACAGAAAACTCTGTTTCAGAATGCAAATGATAATGCAGGTGTCCAGACATCTCATATTTCAATCGAGAGATTCAAAGTTCTAAATAGCTTCAATTTAGACTGTAAAAACCGTCGGCTTGGCATTAGCTTAAAAAGCAAAAAAGGACTTTGGACACCGGATCCAGCTAATCCTTTAAACTTTTGGCTATATAAGGCCCAGCATCCCCTCGATCAGGCACCCCAAAGGGGCCGGCAATGAGCGTCAGTTTAACTGAGTCAGTTGTAGAAGAGACCGCCCTTGGATGGCTTGGAGGGCTGGGTTACATAATAAAGTATGGTCCAGAAATCGCACCCGGTGAGCTTTTTGCTGAGCGTAAGGATTATGACCAGATCGTTCTAAGCCAACGGCTGCGGGATGCAATCGCACGATTGAATCCGGAGCTTCCTTCAGAAGCGTTAGAAGACGCATCCCATAAAATAATACGTCCCGAAGGAGCAACGCTGGAAGCACGCAATCGAGCTTTTCACAAAAAATTAGTAGAAGGCGTTAACGTCGAATATAGACGGCCTGATGACTCCATCGCCGGCGCTCAAGCGCGCGTGATAGATTTTGACGAGCCTGAGAATAACGACTGGCTCGCCGTCAATCAATTCACTGTAGTCGAGAACAAGCATACGCGCCGGCCGGATATTGTGATATTTGTCAACGGTCTGCCGCTGGCCATACTGGAGCTCAAGAACCCGGCTGACGAAAGGGCGACAATCTGGACGGCTTTCCATCAGATTCAGACGTATAAAGCTGAAATTCCATCGATTTTTAATTTTAATGAAGCGCTTGTGATCTCAGATGGGGTCGATGCGCGGGTCGGGACGCTTACGGCAAACCGCGAATGGTTCTTGCCCTGGCGCACAATAGAGGGCAAGGAACTGGCGGGGCCGCATTTGCCTCAGCTTCAAGTGCTTGTCCAGGGCATTTTTGAGAAGCGACGGTTTCTCAGTTTAATCAGGCATTTCATCGCTTTCGAAGACTGGGGCGGCGGCAAGCTACTAAAAAAGATGGCCGGGTATCATCAATATCATGCTGTCAACGCTGCGGTTGAAGAAACCATAAGAGCATGCCGCCATCAGATGGCGCCGAGAGAAGATATGGGCGAAGGAGGGGAAGCAGCGCTTTGGCGGCGGCCGAAAGGCGCCAAGCCGGGTGATAGACGTATTGGGGTGATTTGGCATACGCAAGGAGCCGGCAAAAGTCTGAGCATGATATTCTATGCTGGTCGGATTATTCTGCACCCAGAAATGAATAATCCGACCATTGTCGTCATTACGGACCGTAATGACCTGGACGGTCAGCTTTTCGGCAATTTCGCACGCTGTCAGGAGCTGCTGAGACAGCCGCCCGTCCAGGCGGAAAGTCGCGAGGATCTAAGAGAAAAGCTTCGGGTGGACGCAGGGGGAGTTGTCTTCACGACGATTCAGAAGTTCTTTCCGGAAGAAAAAGGGGATCGGCATCCGGTGCTATCGGAGCGGCACAATATCGTGGTCATCGCTGATGAAGCCCACCGAAGCCAGTATGATTTTATTGATGGCTTTGCCCGTCATATGCGCGATGCGGTGCCGAACGCCTCATTCATCGGCTTTACGGGGACGCCAATCGAGCTAACCGATAAGAATACTCGAGCTGTGTTTGGCGATTATATCAGTATTTATGATATCCAGCAGGCGGTGCGGGATGGCGCGACTGTGCCGATCTATTATGAAAGCCGGTTGGCTAAACTTGAGCTTGACGAGGCGGAAAGGCCGAAAATCGACGTTGAATTCGAGGAAGTTACCGAGGGAGAAGAAATTGAGCGCAAGGAGAAGCTAAAAACAAAATGGGCTCAGCTTGAGGCGATTGTGGGAGCAGAAAAACGTCTGAAGCTTATTGCGCAGGATATTGTGAATCACTGGGAGCGCCGGGTCGAGGCGATGGACGGCAAAGCGCTCGTCGTTTGCATGAGCCGCCGGATTTGCGTGGATATGTATAGAGCAATTGTCGCTCTCAGGCCGGACTGGCACCGGGTCGAGGATCACGAGGGCGTAATCAAGGTTGTCATGACAGGGGCGGCTTCGGACCCGCCAGAATGGCAACAGCATATCCGTAATAAGGAGAGAAGGGAAAAGCTGGCCGATAGGTTTAGGGATGCTCAGGACCCCCTTAAGGTTGTGATTGTGAGGGACATGTGGCTTACAGGGTTTGATGCGCCCAGCCTCCATACAATGTATTTAGACAAGCCCATGAGAGGACATGGGTTAATGCAGGCGATAGCGCGGGTCAATCGGGTCTTTAGGGATAAGCCAGGAGGACTCGTTGTTGATTATCTTGGATTGGCAGATGAGCTAAGGCAAGCACTTGCGACATATACAGAGAGCGGAGGGAAGGGGACGACATCGATTGATCAGGCCGAGGCGGTAGCGATTATGCTGGAGAAATATGAGGTCTGCTGCGGACTTTTCCACGGATTTGACTGGAGTGTGTGGGTGAGGGGGAAGCCTGAGGAAAAAGTCAAAATTTTGCCGGACGCCCAGCAGCATATACTTGCTCAGGAGAATGGAAAGGAACGGTTGATGACGGCGGTGACAGAGCTATCGCAGGCCTTTGCTCTGGCGGTTCCGCATGAGGAAGCAATGCGGATACGGGATGATGTTGGTTTCTTCCAGGCGGTTAGATCGGTGGTGGCGAAGCGGGCACCGGGAGACGCAAGGCCGGAGGAGGAGCTCGAGCAGGCGATACAGCAAATTGTATCTAAGGCGGTGGTGCCTGAGGGTGTCATTGATATATTCGCGGCAGCGGGATTGAAAAAGCCAGATATTTCTATTTTATCGGATGAATTTCTGGCGGAAGTGAGGGGGATGCCCCAACGAAACCTGGCTGTCGAGGTGCTGAGGAAGCTGCTCGCGGGTGAGATTAAGGTGAGGGGGAAGAAAAATGTAGTGCAGGCGCGGTCATTTGCGGAGATGCTGGAGGAGGCGATAAGGCGCTATCAGAATCGGGCCATAGAGACAGTGGAGGTCATTGAGGAGTTGATTAGGCTTGCGAAGGAGATGAAGGAGGCAGATAAGAGGGGAGAAACGCTCGGGCTGAGTGAGGATGAGCTTGCATTTTATGATGCGTTAGAAACAAATGACAGTGCCGTGAGGGTGCTGGGAGACCAGGTACTAAAGACAATCGCCAGGGAGTTGGTGGCGGCGGTGCGGAAGAATGTGACGATTGACTGGCAGGTGAGAGAGAATGTGAGGGCAGGGCTGAGAGTAATCGTCAAGCGGATATTGAGGAAATACGGCTACCCGCCGGATAAGCAGGAAAAGGCTACGCAGACCGTCTTGGAGCAGGCTGAGGCTCTTTCAGAAGCATGGGCCGTAGTGTGATAAGAATAATAGGTCCTGCCGGGTAAGTTGATGGATGTAATTATATAAATTGATATCTCGGAATTATCTTTTTGGAGGTAAGGCATGGCTGTTCCCGATTTTCAGTCCATAATGCTTCCTTTATTGAATTATCTAGGGGATGAGAAAGAGCACCAGCTCCAAGAAACAATTGATGCTATTGCAAGAGAATTCGGACTGACGCTTGAGGAACGTAGAGAACTCTTGCCAAGCGGGAGGAAACCGATAATCGATAACCGTGTCGGCTGGGCAAGAACCTATATGAAAAAGGCGGGGCTTATCGAATACACGAAACGAGGATATTTTAAAATTACTGAGCGGGGCTTAGAAGTACTAAAGGAAAAGCCGGAGCAAATTAATGTCAGTTATTTAAAGAGGTTTCCCGAGTTCGTTGAGTTTCAGACCGTAAAAAAAGAAGAGGGTAAGGAAGAAGAAACAGGGGAAGAAACTCGATTAACTCCGGAAGAGTCAATAGAAGAATCGTACCAGAGATTGAGGCAAAGTCTTGCGGCTGAGCTTATTCAGCAGGTCAAGAACTGTTCGCCGCCTTTTTTCGAGAAATTAGTAATAGACCTTTTAATAGGCATGGGATATGGTGGGACAAGGAAGGATGCCGGTGAAGCTATCGGGCGGAGCGGAGACGAGGGAATAGACGGCATAATCAAGGAGGACCGCCTCGGCCTTGATGTTGTATATGTTCAGGCGAAACGATGGGAAAATCCAGTCAGTCGTCCTGAGATTCAAAAGTTCGCAGGGGCGTTGATGGGGCGCAAAGCGAAAAAAGGGATTTTTATCACTACATCGGCATTCACGAAAGACGCGCGAGATTATGCTGAAAAAATAGAAAGTAAAATCGTCCTCATTGATGGGGAGACGCTCGCTCAGCTTATGATCGACCATAATATCGGAGTTTCATCGGTCGCATCCTACACGCTTAAAAAAATGGATAATGATTATTTTGCGGAAGAATAAACAGCCATGCCAGTCAATTGGCATATTCTAAGAAGGAGGGAAAAATAGAATGGTTGGCAAGATAGAGAGAATAAAATTGCGCGAGATTTGGAAGCACGAATCTTATGATTTCACAAAATGGCTACAGGAAAATACTGATGTACTTAATGATGTCTTAGGAATAAGTCTTTCTAATCCTGAAAGAGAAAAATCAGCTGGAGGCTTCAGTGCGGATCTCGTGGCCGAGGATGAGGCGGGAAATCCGGTGATTATAGAAAATCAGCTGGAGAAGAGTGACCATGACCATCTTGGGAAGATCATCACTTATTTAACTGCTATAGATGCTAAAACTGCTATATGGATTGTTACAGATCCCAGGCCTGAGCATGTGGCGGCAATAAACTGGCTTAACGAGTCATCAGCTGCCAATTTCTATCTGATTAAAGTAGAAGGAATACGGATAGGCAATTCGGAGCCCGCACCTTTGCTAACCCTGATCGTCGGGCCAAGCGAGGAATCAAGAAAGGCGGGAGAGACAAAAAAGGATATGGCAGAGAGATATAAAATTCGCCTTAATTTTTGGAAAGCACTGCTTGAAAAAGCAAAAGAGAAGACAAAACTTCATGCGCATTTAACTCCTCAACCTTATAGTTGGGTTGGTGCTGGTGCAGGGAAAAGCGGTCTCGGATTTAACTATTCTGTTACTCAGCACGAGGCAAAAGCTGAATTATACATTGATAGAGGCAAGGATTCAGAAAAGGAAAGCAAGGCCATTTTTGACCAACTAGCCGCTCACAAAACGGAAATAGAAGAAGCTTTTGGTGGGCCGCTTGCTTGGGAGCGGCTGGATACGAAAAGAGCTTGCCGAATAAGTAAAAGAATTGAAGCGGGAGGGTATAGGGATGAAGAAAAATGGGTCGAGATTCACGAAAAAATGATTGACGCGATGATTAAGCTGGAGAAAGCATTAAGACCATTCATCGCGACTTTAAGAATTTGATAAATATCGAGCCCCGTAAAACGAAAAGGCGAGATGTGTTATTTTGCTTATGGCTCTAATATGAGCCATGCATAAATGCGCGCGAGATGTCCCAGCAGTAAATTCCTCGAGCGCGCACTTCTAAGAGGCTATTAACTCGTTTTTGATGGGTACTCGATTAGCTGGAAGGGGGCCGTCGCCAATGTTGTCGAGTTCCCCAATGGGATAGTTTGCGGCAGAATTTTCGCCAGTGTACAGTGAGGTTCGGGTAGTGTACAGTGAAGTTCGCAATTTCACTTAGGAGGTGACACACTATGGACATTAATGATCTGAATGAAATATTTCTGAGGACTGCGAGAAGAATTGTCAGAAGACAATATCGTTACTTCAATTTGGACAGAGCCAGAACTAGTGAGGCAGAAGCCAGACATGTATTTGCCAAAATTTTGGATGAAAGAAAGCTATATTACGGCATTGAAATTCCTACTGAGGCTAAGCACAGCATAAGTGGCAGCACGATCAAGAGAAGCGCTCTAACTGATTTAGTTATTTATGGGGAAGGAAGGTCAAACAAGTTTCCTATCTGGGTGGAATTTAAGAGAGGACAGCCGGGAATTGATATGATTGCCAAGGATTTTATTAAGATGATTATGGAACCATCGATCTTAGGAGTGTGTTTTTTTCATATATTGCCCGAGGTCGAGTCGATGGTGAACAGGTCAAATGAACGCGCGAAGAAAGCAGTTATACGCAAGTATGTTGAGGCCTATCAGCGAGTTGAAAAGGGCAATTGCAAAAGCAAATGGTTCGTTTTATTCATTCTGGATTGCAGTAGCAAGCAATATTATCTGTTGCAGAAAAATAATGTCTGCAACATTGACAGTTTTGAGAATTCTCGTTGGATAGCCATAAAATAAATATTTTGATAGTTTTGGACTTTAACCGCATAAGTATGCGAAGTATCCTTCTTAATCGATCCGTCGAGTAAATTCTGGCGAGACTTTCGCGTCATCGGAGGACAGGATATATTTGAGAGGATTGATTTTCTCAAAGAATTGAGTAAAAATACTCAAGGCGTTGAGTAAAATCAATTTTGTGTGGAGAAAAGTATGTATAAAAGGCCTCATTTCAAAGCACTCTGGGAGAGGCTCCTGGAGCCACGGCGGTTTATCCAGGTGCTTTCCGGACCTCGCCAATCTGGAAAAACCACCCTCATTGACCAGGTCCTGAAAGAGCTTCCCCTACCTTCCCGCTACGCTTCAGCGGACGCGCAGGAGGCGAATTCTCCGGCCTGGCTAGAACAGCAATGGCACGGTGCTCGGCGTGTGCTCGCCCTATCGCCTGCTCAGGGCTTCCTCCTTGTTGTCGACGAGATCCAAAAAGTCCCGGCCTGGAGCGAAACAGTCAAGAAGCTATGGGATGAGGATACTCGCGCCGGATTGGCCCTGAAGGTGGTGCTGCTGGGTTCGTCGTCGCTCCTTCTTCAGCGCGGATTGACGGAATCGTTGACCGGCCGATTCGAGATCGTGCGTCTCACTCACTGGACTTATACTGAAATAAGGAAGGCCTTCGGGTTCGACCTGGATCAATATATCTATTTCGGAGGTTACCCCGGCGCCGCCCCGCTCATCTCCGAAGAGCAGCGCTGGCGGGACTATGTCCGGGATTCCATCGTGGAGACGACGA
>Ga0172362_10003412_pt1 | contig 13702 bp, 12 predicted proteins | sample LakKivs1_kivu2a2_FD_114534 | JGI IMG/M metagenome (GOLD analysis project Ga0172362, IMG submission 114534) | Sediment microbial communities from Lake Kivu, Rwanda - Sediment s1_kivu2a2 | ecosystem: Environmental > Aquatic > Freshwater > Lake > Sediment | place: Rwanda: Western Province, Lake...
ACGAATAACAATGCGCTCGACTGGCTGCCTCAATGGTCGCCCGACGGTACAATAATTATATTTATCAGCAATATCGACTTGCATTATCAGATCTATTCAGTAAAGCCTGACGGAACTGAACTTAAAAACATCTCATCTTCTGACGTGATAGACTATAAACCCGCCTGGTCGTCCGATGGCAACAAAATCGCATTTGAAAGAAAAATCGGAAGCTCGACGGAAATTTTCGTAATGGATAAAGATGGCACAAATCAGGTAAGGCTTACAAACAACACAGCAGGCGACTATAATCCTGACTGGTCGCCCGATGGCAGTAAAATTGCCTTTTCAAGTAACAGGGATGGCAATTTCGAATTATATATAATGAATGCCGACGGTAGCAGCCAGATCCGCCTGACCGAAAGCGAACCCGATGAGTCCCGGCCGCAGTGGTCGCCCGACGGTACAAAAATAATGTATCAGTACTGGTCGCATTCAAGCCCTATGGGAATATATGTTATGGACTCCGGCGGAAATAATAAAAGACTCCTTTTTACAGGTTCAATGGATTATTTCGACGATCCTCAATGGATGCCTGATGGAAAGGAAATTATTTTAGGCTGTAATAAACTACAGAAATGGAATATTTATATTCTTGATGTAAACAGTGCAACAGAAACCAACCTTACCGAAAATTCAGGAGCAGATAATTATTTATACCTTGCTTACCCGAACTGACATTTATAAAATATCACACTGCTGTCCAAAATAAATATTTCTAACAAAATCTACAACTGATATTCAATGTTTTATTGTTGATGTTGGACGGATTTTGAAAATAAACCCCTTACCCTGAAAATAACGACAGTTGATAGTCGAGTGGCATTGATTTTTTATAAAACGGGTTGTTCAACCAGGAGAAAAGGTCAATTTTTACAAAGAGGTTTAACCTTACGAATGTTATCAGATTGGACAAATGCCATTGATACTCTGCCTTTGCCTTAAGAAACGTCAGGATAAGTATTGCAATCAGAGCAGTCCATATCTGGATCATTACTGCATTCGAAGAAGTTCCAACAAATGTTTTTATCCGAAGGTGTTGTTTAAGACTCTTAAAGAAAATCTCTATGTTCCAGCGTTCCTTATATATTTCCGCAACAGTTTTTGCTGTCCAAAAAAAGTTATTGGTCATGAATGTCATCTCGCAGTTCATTTCATTATCCCATATCTTAATCAGACGAAGACGTCCGGGGTAATTCTGATAAGACTGAGGGTTTGAAAGTATGATGCTTACGTCTTCAAGTATATAATCATTATCCATTGTTATTGTGTCATGGTCCTTCACTATCTGATAATCCATGTTGTCTTTTGCCCTTGTCACGAAAAATATGCTTTTGCTGTCCAAATTGTGCAACCATTTAAAGTCAATATATCCAAGATCAAAAACAAGTACACTCCCTTTGGGGTACTGAGCCTGTCTCGCAATATTTATCTCATGAACCTTTCCACTGGTAAGATCGGCAAATACAGGCAAACAACCGTCATAGTCCAGCATAAGATGAAGCTTCACCGCTCCTTTCTGACTACGAAATTTGGCCCAGTTAAAAACACTCAGACATAATGGGATTATGGTGGCATCAAGAATAAATATCTTGCGACGCAACCTGTTAAGTCTCGAACGAATAAAAGTATGTTGCCTCTGGAAATGCTTAAGTAAATCATTATAATAATCTCTGAATAACTGCCAATTACGATGTTGATTGATATAAGATATCGCAGACTTCGAAGGTGCACATCTCAGACCAAGATGGTTCAGGTTGCCTGTTATACTTCGCAATCCATTGCTTATATCCCGTACACTTGAGGCTTGTCCTATATGACAAAACAACATGAATACAAGATGGGTCCAGCTATTAATACCTTTATTACTCTTATCGGATTGGTATTTATTGGTCAATTCCTCAAAAGAATTACGGGGAAGAAGACTTATTATCTGGCTGAAAAGTGATATTTTTGTCATGGCTGGTTATTTTTTTGTTGCACAAAACAAAAATACTACTCAGGTAGTATATCAACCAGCCTTTTTTAATTTTAAAAATTTATTTTGGACGGATGTGTTCACACTGCTTAAAATAATCATCACGCGTTAGCCGCCGTTCATCATCATCTGCCGTTGTTCATCACAAAATTTTGCAGGGGATTTTTCCCATTACTAAATTTATTACCGCAGGTAAAAATTGCCCTTAGAGAGGCTTTGAGAATTTATGTCTGGATCATCGAAAATCACTGTGTGATTAATCGTGGGAATAAGATCCGTATCATAAGCAGGCTTAAGGCATTATGAACCTCTTATGGGATTTGTTCGTGAAATAAAGGATAAATAAAAAGGAGAATAATACCCTGTATACTGATCAGTAGTAAAAATCTGTGCATATGAAAAACTCAATTTTGAAGTCTTTAGTAGTAGTCATTTTACTGATGCTATACATCTTATCCTGTGAAAAAAGGATAAATGACGGACCTTTTGACGATCATCCGGGAGATACGATTATTCAAATATCTTATCTTGTGGATAACAGTAAAACGGTATCTGCAAGCATTAATCCGGTTTCTGGGGGTTCGGTAAGGGCTGAGGACTCCTATGGGGTATCCTTCGAACTCATCCTTCCCCCCGGATCGCTTCAGAGCACTACGACCATTTCCATGACGCCGTTTAAATCGTTCAGCATATCAGGGGCGGGAAGCAGTTCATGCAAGAGCTGTGGAAGCACCAACAAAGACTGCTGTCATCGTGGAGTAATGCTGGGCCCATCGGGACTGAAGCTTGACAGCTCAGCCATACTGGTCATCCGTTATCCCGCTAATGTAGATTTCCCCTTTCAGAACAACGGTCTTATAGTGTATGTAGATTCCTCTTCAAATATATACTCTTCATATAAGACGGTAATAGACATTAATGCGCGTACCTTAACCGCAAAAATCAATCATTTCAGCGGATACGGAACGGATGAAACTACAAAGGACAGGTTAAAGAGAGATATCATCGAGACATGCAGAAGACTGGGAGCCAAAGTTGGAAGTGATAACTTTTACTGGGAGTGCGGGGAACTGGAACGGCTTCACTGGCTTGACGGATTTGAGGGGCCGAACGGTGAGAGGTATGATGATCTTGTAGCTCTTCTGGAAAAACTTTCTTTGCAGCTATGGTCAAAACAGGTTGCGTGGGAATCAGAACGTTCCTCAGGCAAGGAAAGCTGTGATGCAATACAAAAACTTGGCGGCGCCGATTATTCCCTTAATAAACTCATCGGCTGGCATAATGGTTCTGATTTTGCTTCTCTAAGGACTTCCATAAGAAATAAATTGTCGACAGCCATCCGCCTGGCACTGGATAAAGGCATATCCCTTTGCAAAATGGATTCATGTCAGGCAGGTAATGAACTTCTTTCATGCGCAAGGTCGGCCTATATTGGCAGTGGATTTGAAGATCTTTCCCTTATTGAAGCACTTAACACGAATCTTGCAAACTGCTGCAAAGCTAAAATTACTCTGACAACGAATAATGCATCTATTAAGATTGCAGCCTTGGATCGTAATAATATTTCGGAATGTTATGCTGTTCTCACAGCTATAGTAACCGGAGCAGACGGAAAGCCGAAAGAAAATGTTGGCATATGGTTTGGTTGTGATGAACCGAACTCAGCACCGGATGGCGGGACTACCGATGCCGACGGTAAAGTAAAGACTTTAATAACGGGCTATAATGCCGGGAGTATAGATGACAACGGCTATTCAGAAAGAATTTTTGTTGCACATGCCAGTATGGGCGGGGAAGAGATTCTCTCAGAACCTGTCACCATTTCATTCAAAATGCCATGGATCGATTTTAGTATAGAATATATTGGATCCTTTATTTGGAAACCAGATCAAATCGAGACAACAAATGTCAGCATTAACGGAAAAGCAAGCCGGATGATGGGCACCAGTCCATCACCATATACATGTACCTCAGGTATCACAAGATCATATAGGTATACCTATAGCGATGAATGGAATACAGTTGAATCTAATATTCTGCCTGAATATGTTGAGTTTCACGGTTGTCCCTTCGATGAAATTTCACATGAACAACTTCTTATACCAAACAGCAACTATAAATATGTTTATTATATTAAGGCAATAAATTTTCAAACGGGTTCTATATTTTTATTTTCGGCTAAAGCATGCTCTAATTTGAATGGATGTACCATCGAATCTGTATCTTATCCTTATGAAATACTTCCATATGGTTTTGAGAATAGGCTTGTGACTTTTGAAAATAACGGTTCCGGAATTTTCCCTCCGTATAACTGGTCAAATGAGGTAACTGGTAATATTATTAATGCTCAGGCTAATCTGAACGTTTCAGTAAATATTAGGTTTTGATAAAACTGCAATCATGATCCGGAAAAATTTCTGAAAGTATTATATCTATTTGCCGATGAGGTACTTTGTTCAGTTATTTCTACCTTATTGGAGCCTGGCCTGATCCCATGTTATGTATTTTTTGCTGCCCATAGAATACGGAAAAGATCCTTCACCGGGGCGGTTTGAAACCAGTAATAAAAACTTCATAAACCTTTTAAAAACATGAGACATTTTTATTTATAAGGTCAAGCTAACCAGTAATACTGCCAATGATTACAATCCAAGGTGGTCCCCCGGAGGAGACAAAATAGCTTTTTCAAGCAACAGGGACGGGAATTTTGAAATCTATTCGATGAACTCAGACGGAACGAGTCAGACAAGGCTGACTGAAACCTCCGATGTTGATGAGTCATGGCCGCAATGGTCACCTGATGGCAGGAAACTGATGTACACCTACTGGTATCATCCGAGTCCGCTGGCAATTTACGTCATGGATTCAGACGGCAAGAACAAGAAAATGCTTTTTACAGGGACGCTTGATTCCTTTGACTATCCGCAGTGGGTACCCGGAGGCAATGAAATCGTTCTTGGATGCAGGAAGCCTCTGAAATGGAACCTTTTCATTGTTGATATCGCAACGACAAAGGAAACAAACCTGACGCAAGATAACGGAGATAATCATTTGTATTTTATCAGGTAAGGCAGAATTCAGCTATTGGACAGGTGCAGTATTTTGTTTTTGAGTCGCTGAGGTTTATCTAATGACAGTCAGCTCGGCAATCTTGCGGTGCAGGTCATTGCTGCTTACAGGCTTTGATAGATAGTCGGAGCAACCTGACTCCAGCGCCCTCTTCCTGTCATCAGGGAAAGCATAAGCCGTCACTGCTACAATGGGGATTTTCCTGAATGCTTCTTCTTCCCTCAGACGGCGGGTCAGGGAGAGTCCGTCCTCGTCACCCTTGAGGGAGATATCCATCAGCACCAGGTCAAATGCCCTGCTGTGAAGCAGATCATAAGCCTCCCTGGCCGTTGAGGCAACATCAGTGTCATATAATCCTGACAGCAGCTTCCTGAAATAAAGCTGGCTGTGAAGATCATCCTCAACGATGAGTATGGCCATCCGTTTTGTTGATAACGGCTCTTTCATATCCGTATCAGTTTGTATGATAATGTCCCGGCCTTGATCTTCTCTGCATGTAATAACGCAGTATTCCAATCAGTATTGCTGTGAGCGATCCTGAACTTATCAGTGCCTCGCAAATCATTACCACTGTCACACAGGTGCTGTGAACCAGGTGCTGCCACAACCATATCGGCACATGCCCTGTCAAGGGCTACGGGATCGGTTGAAGCGGCGATCCCGATGTTGGATACCAGTGGCAGGTCATTATGTCCCCAGCAGTCGCAGTCAGGTGAAACATCCATTACAAAATTTATATGCAGTGATGGTTTATCCTTTATGACAGCATAGGCATACTCAGCGATTTTCTTGCTGAGGGTATCGCCTTCGGAGCTCCATTTAACTCTTGCCGCATCAAACTGGCATACTGCCACACACTGCCCGCAACCGGTACATTTGCTTACGTCTATGTGAGCCTTGCGGTTACTCATAAGATGAACTGCATCATGTGCACAGTTGATGACACACATATTGCATCCGGTGCAGTTCTTCTCATGGATGACAGGCGGATTACCTGAATGAAGAAACAGTTTGCCGCCCACCGATGCACAGCCCATCCCAAGGTTCTTAAGCGCTCCCCCGAATCCTGTCTGCTCATGTCCCTTGAAATGATTGAGTGATATAATCACATCAGCATCGGCAACCGCAGCGCCTATCATCGCCTTGCGGGTATAATCAAGGTTAACCTCTATCTCCCTGTAGTCTGTTCCCTTTATGCCGTCACCAATAACGACATGACAGCCTGCACTCAGAGGGTTATATCCGTTTGAGTAAGCCGCCTCCAGGTGGTCGGGAGCGTTTGACCTTTCACCAAAATAAAGTGTGTTGCAGTCAGTAAGATAAGGTTTGCCTCCTTTTTCCCTGACCATTTTTACTATCCTGGCAGCATAATTTGGTCTCAGGTATGCAAGGTTGCCAGGCTCCCCGAAGTGTATCTTCAGGGCTGTCATCTTCCGCTCAAAATCAATCTTTTCAAACCCTGCCGCCTTAACCACCTTCTCAAGTTTTTTGAGAAGGTTAAGCGACGGGGTAGTGTGCATATCTGTAAAGTAGACCTCCGAAGCTCCCATTAAATATAAAAATGTTAAACGTCAGACGTTCAGGACGTCAATAATGTCTACCAGCTGCTGATTCAGTCCCCTGTGCATCTTGACCGCCTTCCTGAAGGGCACAAGCACTATCTCATCATTCTGCAGTCCCACCATAACGCTTTGTTGTCCGTCAAGCAGTGCCTCCACGGCAGCGTTGCCCAGCCTGCTTGCATTGACGCGGTCAAGGGCAGACGGTGATCCGCCCCTCTGAAGATGGCCCAGGATAGCTACCCTGACCTCATAGTCTTTCAGTTCCGGCTTAAGCTTCTCGGCTATGGCTATTGCACCTCCCTCTTCGTCTCCTTCTGCTACAATGATTATGTTGCTTGATTTCTTTCTTTTATTACCGGTTTCTATCATCTTGCGGATATCACGGGCTTCACCCTTTATTTCCGGCATGATGATGGCCTCGGCGCCGCTGGCAATACCACTGTAGAGCGCAATGTGACCGGCTTCAGCTCCCATAACCTCAACAAAGAACATACGGTTGAGGGCGCTGGCTGTGTCACGAATCTTATCCACTGCTTCCACCACCGTATTGAGTGCAGTGTCATAACCTATGGTATAGTCAGTACCGAAAATATCATTATCTATCGTCCCCGGCACACCCACAAACGGAATTTCATGCTCCTCGTTGAACAGGCTGGCTCCCTTGAATGATCCGTCGCCGCCTATCACAACCACACCGTCGATGCCTGCAGCCTTGAGGTTATCATATGCTATCTTTCTCCCCTCGGGAGTACGGAAAGCCTCGCATCTTGCAGTCTTCAGGATTGTGCCGCCACGCTGAATGGTGTCTGACACTGAATGAGCGTACAGCGGTTTGAAATTTGCATTTATCATGCCCATATATCCGTGTCTTATGCCTACAACCTCCAGTCCGTTGTATATAGCTGTGCGGGTTACTGCCCTTATTGCAGCATTCATACCCGGGGCATCACCACCTGAGGTAAGTACCCCTATTTTCTTGATTTTACCCATTGGATAAACAGTTTAAAAACAGTGCGAAATTAGTATTATTTTATGCATTCACAATTGCCTCTATCCTCATTTTCCAATCCGCCTTACTACATCAGTAACATCATGTATGAGCCACCTGGGTGTTGATGTGGCTCCGCATACCCCCACACTTATGGCACCACTGAACCACTCAGGCTTTATCTCTTCAGTGGATGAAACAAAGAATGACCTCTTGTTCTCATTCAGGCAAACCTCAAAGAGCATTCTTCCGTTTGAGCTTTTCCTGCCACTGACAAAAACGATGACATCATGCTGCCTGGCGAATACCTTAAGCCTTGCTTCGCGGCCCGATACCTGACGACAGATTGTATTATAAACCTTGAGATGATTACCGGGGTTAACCTGCCTGACACTTTCCAGTCTCCGGCTGATTATACCGGCAATCTCGTTGTACTCCTCAATGTTTTTGGTGGTCTGTGCAAAAAGCCATACCGGGCGGTTGTAATCAATCTTTTCAAGGTCCTGCTTGCCGGTTATGAGCAGGCCTTTATCATTGGCGGCACCGAGCAGGCCGACAACTTCTGCATGACCCTCCTTGCCATAGATCACTATCTGGCCGTTCTCTTCCCTGGCACTTATCAGCACTTTTTTTATCTTTTCCTGTATTGAATGCACTATCGGGCAGGTAGCTTCAATGATCGAGATATTATTTCCGGCAGCTGTTATGTAGGTCGAAGGCGGTTCGCCGTGTGCCCTTATCAGAACTTTTGAATCTCTCAGATTCCTGAATTCATCATATGTTATTGTCACCAGCCCGAGGTCTCTCAGACGGTGCACCTCGATGTCATTATGGACTATTTCACCGAGGGAATAGACTGTTTCTCCTGTCTTCAAGGCCTCTTCGGCGATCTTCACGGCGTTCTCAACCCCAAAGCAGAAGCCTGATCCCGGTTCAATATCAACTTTCATTCATTGCCCTCCTGTACAGCTTCCTGAACCACACCATCTGTTCCTCAGGCGTCATGTCGCTATTGTCAAGTACAATGGCATCATCAGCCTTTCGCAAGGGGCTTATATCACGTGACGCATCAATCCTGTCACGTTCATTTATGTTCTTTCTTACAGCTTCTATGTCAGCCGGCAGTCCCTTTCCGACAAGTTCAAGGTACCTTCGCATGGCTCTTACTTCGGGTGTGGCGGTCATGAATATTTTTAATTCCGCATGCGGGAAAACAACGGTACCTATATCGCGGCCGTCCATCACTATTCCTCCCCCGACGCCTATCTCGCGTTGCAGTTCAACAAGCTTTCTCCTTACCTCTGCTATGGTGCTGACGGCGCTTACGTTATCTGATACATCCCTGTCACGTATTTCGCGTTCTACTTTCTCACCGTTGAGCAGTGTCTCATAATAACCTGTTTCACGGTTCATAATGAAGGTTATCTTTATTTCAGGCAGTATGCTGATGATCCTGTCACTGTCAGCAATACCACCTGCCACACAGCTTTTCCGGAGGCAGTAGAGCGTCACTGCCCTGTACATCGCGCCTGAGTCAATGTACATATAACCAAGCTCGGCAGCGATGGCCTTTGCAAAGGTGCTCTTGCCGCATGAAGAGTAACCGTCTATGGCTATTATTATCTTTTTTTCCTTTTTCATTCAGGCTGCAAAGTTAAAACGAAATGGAGGCGGTAAGGTTCACTGTTATTTATTTTTAACCATGTATTCAGGTCTTAGGGTCACGGTAAAGTGGTTTGAAGCCCCGGCCAGGTGCACTGCATCTCGCCCGTATGAAAGCTCGAAAACTCTTGTCCTGATCCCGAATCCAGCCGAGAAACCTGCCATCCCGGTGCGCTGAGAGGTGCGCATCTCGGCCCTCCGCTGGTAGTTCAGTCCTGCTCCGATCCAGAAGAAATCGGATGGTATGATCTCCATTCCCACAATCATATGCCTGAGCAGGTTCTCTCCAAAGCCGCCTTCAGGTATATCATCTTCAATATTATAGTCGAAGGTAAGGTCAGGCTTTTCAAGGTGCCTTACTGTCAGGGAGAAGCTGAACGGTGCATGAGAAAGCCTCTTTGAAGCCCCGGCAATGATCTCAAAGGGAAGAGGTTCGCCACCGTTACCGGTATAGCTTTTTATCTGAAAGCCGGCATTCCTTATCACCAGCCCCGCATCAAGCAGTAACTTTTCATTGCGGTATGTTACACCGATGTCAGCACACAGACCGGCTGAAAAATATCTCTCAAGGTGAGAAAGCACAGGCTTGAGGTTTATGCCAACAGTGAATGAAGAGTCAATCTTATATGACCAGAGCAGGTTAAATGCATACTCTGATGCAGTGAAGGTCCCGTTAATGTTTCCTGCAGCGTCAGCTTCAGTGAAACGGCCGTAACTTATGAAACTTATCCCCGCAGCCATTGTGCCAATGTTATGTATATCCATAGCATAAGAAGCATAACCGTAATTAATACCGGCAAACCATGTTGAAAAGCTCAGAGATATGTCATTGTCCATTGATGGCGTGAGCAAAGCCGGGTTAAAATATGGCAGGCTGAGATCATTGATGTTCCGTGATACATTCACTCCGCCTGTTGCTGCCGCGAAAGCTGAATGGCCGAGGTTTAGGAACTCATAAGTATTATCCCCGCCTGTCTGTCCCATGGCCGGTATGAGTAACACAAGAAGTATCAGGGTAATAGCAGGACGCTTCATTTCCCTTAAGCTTTGAACAAAGATAGTATTATAAGGCAAATGCAGTTGCGCAGTGGCTTAATTCATGCATCTCAGGCGGTTTTACCGGCCAGGTCAACATCTGCAGCTGACTGTTTCCGGTTGCCTGCCTGAGAGAGGAAGAGACCTGCAATGACCACTACCATCCCCACTCCGTTCCGTACCGTCAGCCTGTCTCCCACGATGAAAAATGCAAAAATGGCAGTAAAGACCGGGATCAGGTTACTGAAGATATTGGCACGGGCTATCCCTACATGCCTTACCGAATATGCAAAGAGAACAAATGCTCCGCACGAGGCGAAGACAGCCAGAAGGATAATTGCACCGAAGCTCTTCGCAACGATGCCGGTGGCCATAAGTTCCTTGAAATCAAATATCAGGAAGATCGGGAGAAAGAGAATGGCGCCAATAATATTCTGGATGTTTACTATTGTTACGGGATCATAGTCATATGCCAGTCTGTGCAGCATCATGTTATATCCCACCGCCGAGATCACTGCAAGGAACATGAGGGCAAGTCCCCTGGGATTCAATGTGATGCTTCCGGTGCTGCTGGTTATAAATATCAGTACACCGATGAATGAAATTATCACTCCCAGGTAGTTGATAAGTTTCAGCTTTTCACGGTATATCACAAATGCGAAGATCACTGCAAACACCGGGATTGTTGAAATAATCACCGAGCCCACCGTTGATGAAACGTAAGTAAGCCCGAAGCTCTCTCCGAGAAAGTAAAAGAACGGCTCAAACAGTGCGAGGAGGAAGAAATACTTCCGGTCACCCTTCTTTACATGGGTGAAGCGCTTTGTTATCCAAAGAAATCCCGAGAGAAAGACTATCGCCAGGCATAGTCTTATAAACACTATTGCAACGGGGTTATAATCTGCATTTGCTATCTTGAACCACACAAATGAGAATGACCAGAAGATCATTGAAAGAACAAGAGCTGTATAAGTTTTACCTTTCATTATTTAGTGGCTGGCTTTACTGGCGGGCGAAGTTAATTCATTATTTTGATATCATATCGCAGTATTTTTCCGGTGCGGTCTGTGACTGGCACAGGTACCTGTCATAAAATCGAACGTAACCTGTTATTGTTCTGATAAATCTCTATAATGAACATCTAATCAATTATATATTTCTTGCCGGACTTTCGACCATGCTATGAAATACAGGTTTTTGCCATTTGGAGGTATGGTTTTATTATTATATTTGCCACTTCCTGAGCTATTGAAGCAGAAGGTACTGAATGTTGAATAATTATCATTTCATAAAACAGGTTTCATGAAAGTATTAGTTTGTATCAGCAACGTTCCCGATACCACCACAAAGGTGAGGTTTGTTGAGGGGGATACAAAGCTCGACACTGCCGGAGTTCAGTGGGTAATAAACCCGTGGGATGAACTTTCCCTTACCCGTGCCCTTGAGCTGAAAGATGATCCGTCATCAGGTGTAAAGTCAGTGACTGTGGCTCATGTTGGTACGGCCGCGAGTGAGCCGACGATAAGGAAAGCGCTTGCCATAGGTGCTGATGAAGGTATCCGCATTAATGCCGAACCGGGAGATGCATGGTATGTTTCCTGTCAGCTGGCGGAGGTCATAAGGAAGGAGCAGTTTGACATTATCCTTTGCGGCATTGAATCAAGTGATCACAACGGATCAATGACCGGAGGGATGATAGCAGAGTTTCTGGGTATACCGTCTGTATCAGCCGTTTCTTCAATAAAAATTGAAAACGGCAGTCCGGTCCTTACACGTGAGATTGACGGCGGACGCGAGATCGTCACCGTACCCCTGCCTTTTGTAGCAGTTGTTCAGAAGGGTATTGCAAAAGAACCGAGGATAGCATCAATGAGAGGCATCATGACTGCCCGCGCAAAGCCTGTCAGGGTATCTGAACCGGTACCGGCAGAAGCACTTGCACGCGTTGTTGTTTATGAGAAACCGGCACCAAGGGCCGCCTGCAGGTTCGTTGATCCTGAGAACCCCCGGCAGCTTATTGAACTGCTGCTGAACGAAGCAAAAGTAATCTGACCATCACACTTAAAAGGAAACAATATGTCAGTTTTAGTATATACCCAGAACTGGGACGGAAAATTCAAGAAATCATCCTTTGAACTCGTTTCATACGGGGCAAAGGTCGCAGCGATGCTTAACACCAGCCTGACCTGCCTGACGATAGGCACTGTCACTGATGAAGAACTGAAGAAACCAGGCAGATACGGAGCATCAAAGATCATCAGGGTTGATAACTCTTTCTGCCATATGCTCGATAACCAGGTCTACACCGATATTATTGCCCAGGTCGCCCAAAAGGAAGATGCGAAAGTCATCATCATCTCAAATAACAACGAAGGCAGGGCCGTTGCCCCGCGACTGTCAGTGAGACTGAAAGCTGGAATGGCGTCAGGAGTGAGCAGGCTGCCCCTGAGCCTTGAGCCTTTTACTGTATATAAAAGGGCATACTCGGGAAATGCTTTTGCCCATCTTGCTATAAACACAGATATAAAGATCCTGACACTTGCACAGAATTCATTTGAACTCATTGAGACTCCTGACAATTCAGTGACAGAGACACTTGACCTGGCAGTTGACGGTTCACTTCAGAAGACAACAGTAAGAGAGACACAGAAGCAGGCGGGGAAACTCCTCCTTACCGATGCTGAGATAGTTGTTTCGGGAGGAAGGGGCATGAAGTCTCCTGATAACTGGGGACCGCTGGTTGAACTGGCTGATGCGCTCGGTGCAGCGACGGCATGTTCAAGACCAGTGTCAGACGAGGGTTGGAGACCGAACGAAGAGCATACCGGCCAGACCGGAAAGGTGATTGCCCCAAACCTCTATATTGCTGTGGGTATTTCCGGAGCCACCCAGCATCTGGCAGGTGTGAGCTCATCAAAATATATAGTGGCCATTAATACTGACAAGGATGCACCGATCTTTGAAGCAGCCCAGTATGGTATTGTCGGCGATGCAATGAAGGTGCTTCCTAAACTTGTTGAAGCTGTTAAAGAACTGAAGAAATGAGCAGGCAGATAGTGTTCGCTCTGGCACTCCTGGTAACCCTGGGAGTATTTGCATTTACTGTTTACCGCATAGGCAGGTTCTTCAGTTTTACAAAGCCTGGTTACCCCGTTAAACATATTGGCCGTAGACTGGGAATAATGCTCAGGGTAGCTTTCGGGCAGACAAGGATATTCCGTAGGCCGGCGGTGGGACTGGCGCACGCCATGGTCTTCTGGGGATTCTGCATAATACTCTTCGGAAGCATAGAGATGGTCATTGACGGGCTTGCAGGCACTGACAAAGCACTTTCAGCCCTTGGCGGCTTTTATACCTTCATGATGGCAG
>Ga0172362_10003413_pt1 | contig 13700 bp, 12 predicted proteins | sample LakKivs1_kivu2a2_FD_114534 | JGI IMG/M metagenome (GOLD analysis project Ga0172362, IMG submission 114534) | Sediment microbial communities from Lake Kivu, Rwanda - Sediment s1_kivu2a2 | ecosystem: Environmental > Aquatic > Freshwater > Lake > Sediment | place: Rwanda: Western Province, Lake...
GCGGATCAAGTCGACCGAACGGGCGCCGTTTGAAGGACGGCGCCCCTTTTCGTTGCGGAAGGGCCGCCGGCGGGCCTGCCGTCTTGACAGCGGGGGATTTCGCGCGAATATAGTGTGGTTCCCGAGGCAGCGGAAAGCATTCTGGGAGATGGGGGCATACAGGTGATAAAGTCATATCCCCGGCACGCGATAAACCTCGACATGTCGGCCTACGTGAAGTACACCGAGCTCTTGCGGGACGGCGAGCTCAGTGAAGGCAGGGGGATACTCGAGTTCGAGAAGGCGTGGAGCGAGTTTGTGGGCGCGGCAAACACGGTGGCGGTGGGGTCGGCGCGGGCGGGCTTTTATCTCACGCTTCGCGGGATGGGAATCGGTCCCGGGGACGAGGTCATCATGCCGGCGTACACTTTCCCCTCGATGCCGGCGGCGGTCGCGGCGACGGGGGCGAGGCCGGTTTTCGTGGACGTGGACGCGAAAAGTTACAACCTCGACCCGGAGTTGACAAAGGGAGCCGTCACTGGCAAGACCAAGGCCATCGTGGTGGCGCACCTTTTCGGGCGCGCGGCACAGGTGGAGCGGTTGAGGGAGATCGCCGACGCGGCCGGCGCGAGCCTTATCGAGGACTGCGCGCACGCGGCCGGAGCGGTGAAGTCGCTGAGGCGGGTGGGGTCGTTCGGGGACGCGGCGGTATTCAGTTTCGGGATCGGGAAGAACATGCCGTGCTTCGGCGGGGGCGCGATAACGTTCGCGGACAGGGAACTCGCGGGCAAGGTGAGGAAACTGGTCGGTTCGTCGCCGGCGCCGGAGGACATCGAGGTCCACAGGAAGGTGTGGTCGAGTCTTCCGGCGTTCGTGGGGACGAGGAAGCACGTGTTTCCCTGGACGCTTTACGTGGCGGCGAGGGTGCTCGACAGCGCGGGGTCAGACGCCATGGACCGCGCCGTGAGGGAGCCGCTCGAGAAGACAACGCATTTCAGCCTGAGGGCGCTCGGCAGGATGTCGAACCTGCAGGCGTCGGTGGCGCTTCAGCAGATCGAGAAACTGCCCGCAAGGAACGCGACGTTGGCGAGAAACGGGAGATACCTTGCGGAACTCCTCGAAGGCGTGGAAGGCGTCACACCGCCGGGGGTGGTCGAGGGCGAGGAGCACATTTACCTCTATTTCCGGATACTCGTCGACGGGGTCGGACGCTTCAGGACGCTCTTACTGAAGAAGGGCATCGACACGCAGGCGGACGACATGGCGGACTGCGCGGGGCTCGAGGCGTTCAAGGAGTACAGGGCCGATTGCCCCGTGGCTGCGAGCCTGCCGGGCAGGAGCATCGAACTGCCGAACAACGTGTTGATGACGAGGGGGGATTTCGACTACGTCGCGCGGTGCGTGCGGGAGGCGGCGCAGGAAATCGCCGCTCCGGAGGGCGCCGGAAAACAGAACACATGAAGACACTCGACTGCGTCATCCCCGTACACAACGAGGAAAAGGACCTCGAGGCGAATATTGCCACGCTCCACGCGTTTCTCACGGAGAATCTTTCGGCGTACGACTGGTGCATAATCATCGCCGACAACGCGAGCGTCGACGCATCGGAGGAAATCGCGAAGCGGCTGGCACGGACGCTGCCGAGGATCGCTTACCACCGCCTCGAACAGAGGGGGCGCGGGCGCGCGCTTAAGGCCGTGTGGATGCGCTCGAACGCGGATTTCGCGATGTACATGGACGTGGACCTTTCGACGAACTTGAAGGCCGTTCCGCAGATGATGGAACTGTTCGAGAAGGGGAGCGACGTAGTGCTCGGGTCGCGGCTCATAGCGGGGGCCGCCATCACTCGCTGCTGGCACAGGGAGATACTCTCGCGCGGATGGAATTTCCTCGTGGGGGCGGTATTCAACACGCGCTTTAGCGACGCGCAGTGCGGCTTCAAGGGGGTAAGACGCGAGGCCAAGGAGATACTCGTGCCGCAGGTCGAGGACACGAAGTGGTTCTTCGACACGGAACTTCTGGTCTTAGCGGATAAGCAGGGGTTTCTGTTGAACGAGATAGCCGTCGAGTGGATCGAGGACCTCGGCTCGACCGTCCAGATACCGCTGACGGTCCTTGAGGACCTCACCGCCATGACGAGGCTTAGGCTGCAGCTTGCGCGCGGCCAGAAGACCACGCGGGGGGAAGGCGCGCCGTCGGGCGAGGGATTCAGAAGGCGCCGCCCGGAGACGCCGGCGTGAAGGCCGTCTTGGCAAAGCCGTGCTGGGATTACCCCAAGGGGCGAAGCGAATCCACCTACAACCGCGTCTGGACGCCGCTGGAACTGGCCAACTGCGCGGCGATATTGCGCGGCGCGGGACACGAAGCCGCGATCATCGACGCGCAGGCGCTCTGCCTCTCACCGGAGGCGCTGGCGGGGCGGGCGGCGGGCGCCGACCTCGTGATACTGACGTCGACGGGAATAGACCGCTGGCAGTGCCCCTACAACGACGCGAGGCCCTTTGTCGAGGCGGCATTGGCGCTCAGGAAGGCGGGGCTCACGGTCGTCGCCACGGGATTTTACGGCACGGTAAACCCGTCGGCGGTCATCAACCTCACGGGCGCACACGCCGTCATCCGGGGGGAACCGGAGGGGGCGGTCGCCGACATCGCGGCCGGGAGAAACCTCGGGGACACTGCGGGAATGACGTTCAGGCGGGCCGGGCAGATCACGGACAATCCCGACAGGCCGGCGGTCGACCTGACCGGACTGCCGATCCCCGCTTTCGAGCTTTTCGATTTGAAGCGGTACTTCTACGAAATACTCGGGCGCGACTTTCTTCTCTTCGAGGCGACGCGCGGGTGCCCCTATGCCTGCGTCTTCTGCTCGCGTGAGATGTACGGGAAGGGGTTTCGGAAGAAGACGCCGGAACAGATGGCGGCGGAGATCGATTACGCGCTCGAGAAGACGCGCGTGAGGACGGCGTATTTCATCGACCTGGAGTTTACAGTCGCACGGGAACTGGCGGAGTCCGTCTGCAGACACCTCGTGAAGCGCGCCTCGCCGATTGCATGGTGCTGCCAGACGCGGGCGGACAATCTGGACGAGGAATTGTTGGCGCTCATGAAGAGGGCAGGCTGCCGGCTCATCCACGTGGGAGTGGAGAGCGGGGCCGAAGGCGTGCTGTCGACAAGCGGCAAGGCCACGACCAAGGACGCCATTTGCAGAGGCGTCAGGATGATAGAGGCTGCGGGGATCGAGAGCCTCGCGTTTTTCATGTTCGGGCTGCCGGGGGAGACGGACGCGGACCGCGAAGAGACGACAAGGTTCGCGATCGGACTCGAGCCGACGTACGCGAGTTTCCACTTCGCGACGCCCTACCCCGGGTCGCGGCTTTTCGATGAGATGTCACTCGAGATGGGGGAGGATCTGTCGTTTCCGCTCGTGCCTCCGGGACGGGATTTGAAGGAGTTGAAATCCTGGGTGTCGAGGGCGACGAGGCGATTCTACCTGAGGCCGTCGTTTGTAGCGCGACACCTGGCGAAGGGCGGGCCGCGACACTGGGTGAGGCAGGTGCGGCTTTTCCTGTCGTACGTGCGATAGAGAACCGAGGCGCCGGCGGGAAGACGAGGGACGCGCCGGAGCGGTCAGTCCGCGACGCCGCCCACCAGCACTCGAAGCGGCTCCGCCGCGGGGCTTTCGACAAACGACACTTCACAGTAGAAGTAACCTTTGCCCTCCGGCGTAACGGTAATCTCGATGAAGAGGGAGTCGTCGCCGCGGCCCTTCCAGGAGGTAGTGCACGGCCCCGACGCACTCAAGGTCGGCACAGCCGAGAAGCCACCCAGCGGAGCCGTGACTTTCACGTCGACTGTCGACGGTTCGCCGACCCTGGCGTGCGGCAGGAAAAGCGCACGAGGGTCCACCCGACAGCCCTGGGCAACGAAGCCGGACACGGGAACCCGGATCGAGGCAAGGACTTCGCCCGATTCGCTCATGGATTTGACGAGTATGCTGCCGGAGACGACCGAATCCCATTCACGACCGGAGACGCCGACGCTGCCTTGAAAGATCCTGTACGAATCGGTTTCGACGGGTGCACCGAACCCGCATGAGATCCTCGGGTCGGAGACTTCAACCTTCAGGACCGCAGGGGGGTGAAAACCCCGCCCCTTTGTGAATCGAGCCACCAGGGGCTTGACCGCGACACGGTCCTTTGTCAGTGTCCCAAAATAGGCACTCTCCGTGCACAAGAACGGCTGGACGGCATACGCGGTGACGGCCAGCCTGACCGTCGGATAGTCGGGGCTGTCCGTGCTGACGTAGACTATGCCCATGATCGGGCCGCGGTGAGCGGGCTTCAAGGTCACGCTGACAAGCGCTTCACCTCCAGCCGGCACAAGGCTGTTATACACGGCTATGCTGGTGCACTGACAGGTGCCCCTTGCGCCGCGTATTCTGACGGTTTTTCGGGTGCTATTCGAAATGCGGAAATCGTGCCGCACAGGCACGTCGGTCCGTACGTTGCCCGCGTGCCAGTGCGACGAATCGCAGAAGAAACCCCTGTTCGACTCGCGGCAACCCGCCACCGGGAATACGGCAAGCACCGACAGACACAGCGTCACTATCGACCGGGCTTGTAGAAACGGCCGATGCAAGCGCCCAGGATCCAACCTGCGCACCCCCCCGCAAGGACAAAGGCCGCGATGGAATAGTACAGGACAAGAAACCGCCCATGGCCCAAGGCGCCCTCGGTCGGGTCAAGTGACACGAATATCACCGGAGCCGGACGAGCCAGGGAAAGGTCGCCCTTGTTGAGAAGCAGCGGCGCGTCCTTACGGCCGTCGAGCAGATACACGCGGTCGCGGGTACGGGCGCGCTGGAGCACAACGAAATGCCCGCGCGGCACGTCGTTGCGGAGCAGGACCCAGACCGCATGACCGTGCGGCAGGTCCATGCGACTGAGGACCTCGACAACGTCGCCGTCGGCGTAGTCCGCCGACGCATAGAGACCCTGCTTACGGAAGAAGGCAATCAAGTCCCGGATGCGCGTCGTGCCGTCGGCGCCCGCAAGCCACGCGGTTTCCTCGAGGTCGACGGGACGCCCCAGAGCTTTCGAAGCGAGGTACGCCGCGTCGGCGCCGCACCCGCCGCTGAAATACCCGGTACTACCGTCGGCCCAGGCGCAAGAGGAGGCGACGAGAAAGGCACAGGGAAGCGCGAGGGCCTTGGCGACGGTCATCGACTACGCCCTCCGCTTCCGGGCCATTTTCCTCGAGCGCAGCAGGGCAAACACAGCGCAGATCAGGGCGCTTGCCATCGCCGCCGCCAACAACCAAATAACCACCGAACGACTTCTTTCGCTCGCGAGGGACGCAATACCTCCCTGAACCGTCGCAGCCGCGGCGCGGTCGGCGGCGGGAAGGGTATCCGCCGCTGACTCCTTCTGCCGGACGGCCGCAAGCAGTTCGTCCAAGACCGCCTCCCTGGCCTGGAGGTTCTCCCGCACGGACGGGACCTCGAACTCAAGGGCGTTAACGTAATCCCTTACGAAGGTGCCGGGCGGCCAGACGATGTCGAAATCCTCCGCGGAAAAGACGGGATTGAATGCGCCGTACTCGATCTTATCCTCGATTTTCGTCGGGGTCTTGGAATAGTACACCCATTTCTCACACGCCGTCGGCCACCACGTTCCGTCATTCTCGACGAAATCGGATACTTCAACCGTCTCGCTGGGCGTGCCGTCGGGACGCATCCACTGCGAGAATGTCAACGCGAAATCCCGTTCGGGGTCGACCAGGAAGCGGACATTCTTCTCCTTTACGCTGCTGTCAGGGGGGCCGCAGTAGGCCGATATCGCATATACTTTTCGCCCGTTGTGTTCTTCGGGTCCGGAGACCTCCGCGTCGGCCAGGACCGTCTCCAGCGGCCACCACCAGGCAGGGAATACCGCGTTTTGCCACGCGTCCTGCTCCGGCGAAGGGCCATTGCGCACGGTGCCCATGTACGCGATCTGCTCCAACTCGAGATGCGCGGCCATGGTCTTCTGGAGTTCGCCGTTGAACGCCACGACCTTGCGCTCCTTGAAGGTCCCCTCTTCGGACACTCTGTCGAAATAGTACCTGGCGGGGATGCCGGGCTGCCCATTTCTCATGTCGAGCCTTGAGGTCTGGGCGCCGGTCTTGACGATCTTTCCCGCCTGCGTCGCCTTGAATCGGCTGACGATGGCGCAACTGCATATCTTTGCGTAGTGCGCGCGAACGCCGGCAAGTATCGCCTGGCTCGTCGACACGTCCAGTTCGGGATGCGCGATTGGAGACAGGCAGAAGAGCAACACGATAGAACAAACAAGCACGGTTCTCCATGAAGAAGTCATGGCATTTCGTCCCCCCAGTCAGGCCCGGCGGGAAGCGGGCACTCGTGAAAGGTTGACCAATACGACTTGCTGAACGCAGCTTCGAGCGCGGTCATTACGCCGATTCCTCACAAATCGTAACGATCCCGCACTCGTCGGCGGGCTCCCTGGGCTCGCGGGGGTCATACACGCACCAATAAAAGCCGAAGGCTGTTGCGCGGCATTCTCCGTTGTGGCCGTAGCAAACGTACTGACTTGTGGTGCAGCTTCCCTGAGCGCCCTGGAAGGCTTCGCACGTCCTGCGAGGCATGGTATCATCGCAGAATACGCACGCTACACCCGCGCGGTGGGCCGCGCAGCCCGCGTCGTCATGCCCCTCCAGTTGCGGATCGTGAATGCACAGCGTATCGTGGTTCACGCAGTCTGCGGGACAGAGACCGCCCGTGTTCGACAGGAGGTTCGCATCAACGTGGAGGCAATATGCACCGGGTACGGCAAGCAGGCCAACCGCCAACAGGAACAAACACCACCACCATCTCACTACGTTCTTCATTGCCATTCCCCCCTATAGAGGTAAGATACGTGCGCTTTGCCCAGAAGCTACATGGAACGCGCGTTCTGAAAAGCGGCATACGGATTTTTCGATCAGGGTATCCTCCTTGTGGGTTTCATCTCAACGCGGACTCATCGACAGCGTGGCAAATCAGGCGCGGTTCACGGCGAGAAACCATTCCAACCACTTCCCTCGGCGCGGGGGCCGGGCACGTGAGTTTATCGGGCAAGGGTGTCCGTCGCAGGCGATGTCAGGGGTAAACTACCCCTTTCTTTCCCGGGTGTCAACAGAAAAAAAGCGGCGTTTTCCTAAAATGCCGTCCGGGCTATTATGCAATCATCGGTAAGCAGCGCACTGCTTGATGAGTCGAAATCGGTGATAGTTTCCCCTCACCCGTTTCCCGACCGACCGGTCCGGGCGGGTTGGTCGGGGGAAAAGGGGAGCAGAACGTGCAGGGCAATCATCATCTCCACGGCGGGCACGCTTGTTGAAATCCGGCCTGCAGGCGCAATAATATCGCCCTGAGTCGCACGGTGTCAGTCATACAACACGATTTTCACGGAAGGAGCGGGCATTGTACAACGCAAGAAAGCGGCGGCAGCGCACGTACCAGTGGCGCGACGAGGTCCGCAAGTACATCTATTCGAAGACGACAAGCGTGGACGGTTGGCGCGTCGGGGCGACGGACGAACCGTCGGTCCGCGGGGCGCGCTTCGACGATTCGAAATGGCCGGCCGCGAAACCGGGGCAACTCTTGGGCGGGATAAACCAGTTCGTGTGGCTACGCAACAAGGTCGCGATCCCGAGGGATTTCGCGGGCGGCGAGGTGTGGCTGCACATCGACGTAGAGGCGCCGGGGGCGCTTTTCGGACAGAGGGGGCTCGTCTTTGTCGACGGCAAGGAGGCGGTCGGGCTCGACCGGCATCACAAGGACGTGCCGCTGGCGAAACGCGCGCGGGGCGGCGAGCGGTTCACCGTGGCGGCGGAAATCTACACGGGTCCGGTCGAGAGCTTCACGCTGCTTGCGTTCGGCAGGCAGCACGACTACATTTCGAAGACGATCTTCGGCAAAGCGCAGCTCAGGCTCGTCAACGCGGACGCGTACAAGGCGTACTACGATTTCGCCACGGCGGTGGACATATTGGAGGCGATGAAAGACGGTTCGCGGCTTGAAGCACAGGTGCTCTCAGCGATAGACGCGGCGATAGCGGGGCTCGACCTCTCGGCGGACGAGGCCGAGCGAAATGCGAGTTTCCGTGCGGCGTCGGCGGTGCTCGCCGAGGGGCTTTTCACGGGAGAAAAGGGCGACGCGGCCGGCACCGTCGCAGTCATGGGGCAAAGCCACATAGACATGGCGTGGCTCTGGCCGCGGGCCGAGACCGTTCGCAAGTGCGCGTCGACCATGGCAAACACGCTGACGTTGGAGAAGTTGTACCCCTCTTACAGGTTCTCCCACTCGCAGGCACAGGGGTTCCAGTGGATAAAGGATTCTTACCCGGCGCTTCACGAAGCGACAAAGCGGGCGGCGCGGGCGGGGCGCGTGGAGGCGGTCGGAGGGATGTGGGTCGAGGCGGACCTCAACTGCGCAGGCGGCGAGGCGCTCGCGAGGCAGTTTCTCTACGGGCAGAGGTTTTTCGAGAGGGAATTCGGCGGCAAGTGCCGCGTCGGGTGGCTCATCGATACGTTCGGGTATTCATGGGGGATGCCGCAGATACTCAAGGAGTCGGGACTCGACTACTTCGTGTCGACGAAGCCGACGTGGAACGATACGAACACGTTTCCGTTCACGTTTTTCTGGTGGGAGGGGCCGGACGGGAGCCGCGTGCTCACGCACATACCGCCGCTTACGTACGGTAGCGACGTGACTCTCAAGGCGATCATCGATACGCAGGAGAAGAACAGGGAGGCAAGGCTCGCGGCGGCGCCGGGGTTTCTCTTTGGCAAGAGCGACGGCGGCGGCGGGCCGCGCGTCGAGGATCTGGAGAACTTGAAGAGGCTCGCCGTGAGCCGCTATGCACCGAAGCTCGAGATAAAGAACGTGACGGAGTATTTCGACGACCTGCCGAAGACGCTCGATTATCCGGTGCTCGTCGACGAGATGTACGTCGAGACGCACCGGGGCACGTATACGACGCAGGCGCAGACGAAGCGCAACAACCGCAAGGCCGAGTGCGCGCTCTATACGGCGGAGGTCGCGGCCTCCGCGGCGACGATGCTCGGCGCGAAATACCCGCAGAAGGCGCTCGAAGCGGCGTGGAAGAAGGCGCTCTTCAACCAGTTCCACGACATCCTGCCGGGGAGTTCGATATCGCTTGTTTACGAGGACGCCGACAGGGACTTCGCGGAGGTTTTCAGGACGACCGAAAAGGTGACGGCTGACGCGCTTTCGTTCATCGCGAAAAACGTCGACGCGACGGGACCGGGGAAAGCGGCGCTTGTTTTCAATCCGTCGGCGTGGGAGCGAACCGGCGTCGTCGAGGTGGAGGCGGGCGGCGGCACACGGCACGTAGCCGACGCAGAGGGCACCCCCCTACCCTGCCAGAACGTCGCGGGGGCAAGGGGGCGCATGGCGGTCCTCGTGAGCGTGCCGCCTTGCGGGTGGAAAACGATTCGCATCGTCGAGGGCAAGGCGCCCAGAACCGAGGCCGTCTCAAAGGTGCGCGGACGCGCGCTCGAGACGGCACTCCTTTCCGTGAGGCTCAACGCCTCGGGGCAACTCGCATCGGTAAGGGACAGGCGGGCGGGGCGGCAAGTGCTGGCGGCGGACGAGGCGGGGAACCGCCTGGAACTGTCGGAGGACATCCCAGTCGAGTACGAGGCGTGGGACATCGACGAGTGGGTGCGAGAGAAGACGCGGGTCGTGAGGGACCTCGTGTCATTCGCGGTCGCGGAGAACGGGCCCGTGCGCACGGTTGTGAAGCTCGTGTGGAAGCAAGGCAGGTCAACCTTCGCGCAGAAGATGATCCTGTACGGGCACACGAAGCGGATCGATTTCGTGACGGATGTGGACTGGCGGGAAAAGAAGACGCTTTTCAAGGCGGCGTTTCCGCTTGCGGTGAGGGCGCGCCGGGCGACGTACGAGATCGCGTTCGGCGCGATCGACCGCAGCACGCACGAGAGCAACCCCTTTGACTGGGCGCGGTTCGAGGTACCGGCGCACAAGTGGGCGGACCTTTCGCAGGCCGACTACGGGGCCAGCGTCCTCAACGACTCGAAATACGGTTACAGCGCGAGCGGCAACGTGATGAGGATTTCGCTCTTGCGGTCGCCGGAATCGCCGGGGGAGAAAACGGACCAGGGGCGGCAGGAGTTCACGTACAGCCTACTGCCGCACGAGGGCGATTGGCGCGCTGGCGACACGGTCAAGGAGGCGTTCGACCTCAACGTGCCGCTCGTGACGACGGCCATTTCGTCGTCGGGCGGGGGGCTGCCGGCGGAGGGGTGGTTCCTCGAGGTCAAGGCCGACGACGGCGCTCCGGTGGTTCTGACGGCGCTCAAGATGGCGGAGGACGGCAGGGGATTCGTTGCGCGAATCTACGATCCGCACGGGCGCAACACGGGCGCGACCATACGCAGTTCGTTCGGGATGAGGGCCGCCGAGAGGGCGAACTTCCTCGAAGAGCCGCAGGGAAAGTTGAGGCTTGCGCGCGGGGGCGTGAGGGTGAACCTCGCTGCGTGGAAGATCGCCACGGTGAGATTTACCGTTCGGTAGCGGCGGAGGTGCGAGATGGCGCTACTCGGGATCGACGCGGGGATAACCGGCGTCAAGGCGGTCGTATTCGGCGTCGACGGGAAGATGCTCTCCAGCGCATATCGCGAGTATCCCCTTCACCAGCCGAGGCCCGGCTGGGCGGAACTGGCCCCCGGCGAGATATGGGCGGCTGCGGCCGAGGTCATCTCCTGCTCGGCGCGGGATGCAGGCGAAGAGATAACGGCACTTGCGGTCTCGTCGATGGGCGAGGCGGCGGCGCCGGTCGGGCGCGACGGAAAGGCGCTCGCGAACATCATAGCGCCCATCGACGGGCGGTCGGCGGCGATTGCGGCCGAGCTCGAGAAGAAAGTCGGCCGGAAGAGATATTTCCAGATAACGGGGCTCACGCCGCACCCCTGTTACACGGCATACCACATGCTCTGGTGGCGGGAGAACGCCGCGGAAGTCTTCGGCAAGGTGTGGAAGTTCATCTGCATGCAGGACTACATCGGTTACCGGCTGACGGGCCGGGCCGCGATGGACCACAGCATGGCGTGCCGGACAGGGCTTTTCGACGTGCGGAGGCGGCAGTGGTCCGAGGAACTCTTCGACGCGGCGGGGCTGGCGCCGGAGATGTTGAGCGCGCCGCAGGCGCCGGGGACCGTCGTGGGCAACGTGCGCTGGGAAATCGCGGGGGAACTCGGTCTTTCGAAGCGCACGGTAGTCGTCACGGGAGGGCACGACCAGCCGGTTTGCGCGATCGGGGCGGGGGCGACCTCGGAGGGGGTGGCGGATCTTTCGCTCGGCACGGTCGAGTGCCTCACGAACACGCATAAGGAGGCGATGCTCACCGACGAGGTCCTCGCTCACAATTTCCCCGTGTACTGTCACGCGCTACCGGGGCACTACACGACGCTCGGGTACAACTTCACATCCGGGGGGCTCCTGCGCTGGTACAGGGACAACTTCGCGGCGGAGGAAGCGGCGGCGGCCAGGCGCGAGGGCAGAAGCGTCTACGATGTCCTCTTCGACGAGATCGAGGATGGCTTCACAGACGTTCTCGTCGTGCCGCACCTTGTGGGAACGGGGACGCCGTATCTCGACCCGCTGGCGCAGGGGGCTATCGTCAATCTGTCGCTGTCGACGACGAGGCAAGAGATATTCCTCGCGTGCGCACAGGGGGCGGTGCTCGAATTCATGCTCAACTACCGAGTGATGGGCGAGTGCGGCCTGGCGCCGCACGCGATAAACGCCATCGGCGGGGGCGCGCGTTCGTCGAAGTGGCTCCAGATGCGAAGCGACGCGATAGGCACCCCCGTAAACCGCATGGGCGTGGAGGAAGCCGGGTGCGCGGGGGCGGCGGTGCTCGCGGGGCTGGGGACGGGAGTTTACGCCGACGCCACGGAAGGCGCGGCGGCGTTTGCGCGAGTGGAGACGACTTTCACGCCGAGAGCGGACCGCAGGGAAAGGTGGGAGACGCTCTACAGGAAATACCGTGGGCTCTACGAGGCGCTCAAACCCTTTCGGGTGTAGTCGGCGGAACTGTGAGACCTTAGGCCGAGGCGCGGGGCCTTTCTTGAATAGTCCGCCCGGCAGGGTAGAATACAGCGCGGCCTTAGGGCATGGGGGTCATTGAGGTGAGAAGGACCAAACTCATTGAGGACGCGCGGCGGGTGGTCGTCAAGGTCGGCAGCGCGGTGCTCGTTTCAGGCGGCAAGATCGAGCCCGGCGCAGTCGATATGCTGTGCGAGGATATCGCTGAAATCGCCGAGGGCGCGCGCAAGGTCGCGGTCGTATCGTCGGGCGCCATTGCGTGCGGTGTCGCGCAGCTGGGGCTGGCCAAGCGCCCCGAGACGCTGCCGGAACTCCAGGCGGCGGCGGCGGTCGGCCAGAGCATCCTCATGCAGCATTACGACGAGGCGTTCTCAAGACGGGGCTTTCACTGCGGGCAGATGCTATTGACGCGGGAGGATTTCGCGGACAGGACGAGGTACCTAAACGCCTCGAACACGCTGAGGGCGCTTCTCGCGATGAAGGCGATTCCAATCGTCAACGAGAACGATACGGTCGCCGTCGACGAGATACGCTTCGGCGAGAACGACGTGCTCTCGGCACAGGTGGCCAATCTTTTCGAGGCGGACCTCCTCATAATGCTCTCCACAGTCGCGGGGCTATATGAGGATTTCGCCGGAGAGGGGCGCGGGGGACGCGTCGTGGCCGAGGTCGAGGGGGTGGACGAGGCTGTAAGGAAACTGGCCACGGCGGAGAAGTCGAGCACCGGCACGGGGGGCATGGCGACCAAGCTCGAGGCGGCGCGGATAGTGACAACCGCGGGCGAGGCGGCGCTCATCGCTTCGGGCAGGGAGCATCACGTCCTGCGGCGGATATTCGCGGGCGAGAAACTCGGGACGCTTTTTTATCCGACGCGCGGCCGCATGAGGGGCAAGAAACGCTGGATAGGCTACGGCGCACGCGCGCGGGGGGAAATCCACGTCGACGAGGGCGCGGCGCGGGCACTAAAAGACGGCGGCAAGAGCCTGCTCCCCTCTGGGATAGTGGGCGTATCGGGGGATTTCGCCGCGGGCGACGTGGTGAATATCGCGGTCGAGGGTGGCGAAGCCTTTGCGCGCGGCGTCGCGTCGTATTCGGCGGACGAAGTGAAAAAGATTATGGGCGCGCGGACGGCCGAGATTGCCGGCATCCTCGGCTCGAAACCCTACGACGAAGTCGTCCACCGGGACGTGATGACGCTCTTGTAGGGGGCGCGTAAAGGGGCGCCGGAAGACTCTTTCTCGCACCGCGGCGCGCTGCAACGCTACTGCATTATGATGCTCTCGAAACTCTCGAGGCGGCGAAGATCACCCAGGCGGTCTCCGTAGTCCTCGTCGCGGCCGTTCGTGAGTTCCTCCTTGTACTGCTCGAAGCGCGTCTTTGCGGCCTCGCGGTCGATCCGGACAAGAGCGCCGGCAACGAGTTCCCTCGCCCTCGCGCTCGCACTTTCATGGGACAGAAAGTCGACGCAGTTCCTTATGCCCGCGCGGTGACCGCACTTGAGAAGGGCCGTCACGCAGGGGTGGAGGCTATCCGCGCCGCTGACGGACAGTGTAGCCGGATATGCGTAGCATATTCCCTTGGCGTCCTA
>Ga0172362_10003416_pt1 | contig 13698 bp, 14 predicted proteins | sample LakKivs1_kivu2a2_FD_114534 | JGI IMG/M metagenome (GOLD analysis project Ga0172362, IMG submission 114534) | Sediment microbial communities from Lake Kivu, Rwanda - Sediment s1_kivu2a2 | ecosystem: Environmental > Aquatic > Freshwater > Lake > Sediment | place: Rwanda: Western Province, Lake...
CACAGACCGAAGTTCTGCATGCTGGTGTGGTAGACGGCCCAGAACACGAGCAGGACCACGCCGGTCACCATCGCCCAGTCCGAGAAAACCATCGCCACGAAGACGACGATCGGCACCACCACGAACCGGGTGCGGTGCTGGACGAAGATGTCGCGGTTGGCGTGGCTCCGGAAGACCACCGCGAACAGGTGGCCGAAGGTCCACACGGACAGGAAGAGCGCCAGCGGTCGGTCGTTGATGCCGAAGAGAGAAGTCGGCTGCATGGCCCAGGTGGAGCGTGACGCGAGCTCGACCAGCAACACCGCGACCAGCGGGGCGAGGATGAAGCAGACGCCATCGTAGACGCGCCCCACGATGAATCCACCGTCTCCCCGCGCGACGCTGCGCTCGTGCGGAACGCTCGCGGAGACGGCCAATGTCGACCCTGCCATCTTCTCTCCCGGATCTCTGGTGCTGCGGCCTCGGAACGCTCTACCAGGACCGTCACTGCCGGAGAAGCCGGTTCTTGGCGACCGTTCTTGGTGCCGGCCGGACGGGCGTATGCGCCTGGAGCTGCGCCGGCCGCGGCGCGACGGCTCGCGCGCGCTACCGTTCGACCCGCTCGACTTCCCCGGGCCGCTGCGGCTCTGGCGGCACGCCCAGCGCCCGCCCGATCTCGCGCAGACCGTCTCCGCGCCGTCGGCCCTCTGCCATCGTCTTCGGTCACGGACCGGACCGGGACGGAGACTGGTGAGGTCACTGCGGTTGCGTCAACCGTACGGATTGAGCTCGCCGCGGCTTCGGTCGTACAAGCGGGCCGGGGACGCGTCCGCGTGGGCTGGTGGTCGAAGAGTACGGGGCTATTGCGTTTCGCGCGTGGCGTGCGCGGACTGCTGCGGCAGAGGATCGACGACCCGACCGCCGCCGAGACGATCGCGCGCGGCGCGGCCGAGCGTGAGCAGCGCTTCCTCCACCTGCTCGACGCGAAGGTCTGGCCGGTCGCGTCGAGCCCGTACCGGATCCTCCTCGTCGAGGCGGGTTGCGCACGCGGCGACGTGGAGCAGCTCGTGCGCCGCGACGGGCTCGATGGCGCCCTGCGCGCGCTCGCCGCGGCAGGAGTCGGCGTGTCCTTCGACGAGCTCAAGGGGCGCGCGCCCGCCGTGCGCGGCAGCCGCACGTTCGAATTCCGTGCCGAAGACTTCGACGACCCTCTGGTGCGGCCCGTTCTCGCCCTGACAAGCAGCGGCTCGCGCGGTCCGCGCCAGCGCGTGCAGATCGACGCGGAGCACATCGCAGAGCTCGCGCCGTCGTGGGCGATGTTCCTCGCCGAGCACCAGGAGGGAGCGTCGCCGCTCGTGTTCTGGACGCCGGGCCACGCCGGAGTCGCGGCGCGCCATCTCGCCTGCGCTGTTGCCGGTCGCCGGTACGAGCACTGGTTCGTCTCCGAGGCGATGCGCGCCCCCGTGGACCGTGCGTACGCGGCCTGCGTCCATGGGCTATCGCGGCTCGCGGGGAACTTCCCGACGCCGGAGCGCGTACCGTTCGCGTCGCCCGGGCCGGTGCTCGATACGCTGCTTGCGATGCTCGCGCGCGGGCAGAGGCCCTGCGTCAACACGGCGCCGAGCGCGGCCACATCGCTCGCGCTGCTCGCCCGCGAACGCGGCGTCGCGCTCCGCGGTGTCGTGTTCCTGCTCGGTGCGGAGCCGCTGACCGAGGCACGCCGCGCGACGATCGCCGCGTCGGCGGCGCGCACTGCCGTCCTCTACGGATCGTCGGAGGCGCCGTGGATCGGCGCGCAGTGCCGGACGCCGGCGAGCGCGGACGCCGTACACCTGCTGCGCGACGGCTACGCGGCGCTCGCGGGCGCGACGGGAGCCCTGCTCCTGACGTCGCTGCGCCGGGCGGTACCGAGGGTGCTCATCAACGCCGACATCGGCGACCGCGCGACGCTGCGCGACGACGTGCGCTGCGGCTGCGTCTACGACGGCCTCGGCTGCACGCAGCAGCTCGCGGCCGTGCGCAGCACCGACAAGATCACCGAGCTCGGCGTGACGTTCGCGGTGTCCGACGTCCAGTTCGTGCTCGAGGACGTGCTGCCGCGCCGCCTCGGTGGCGCGGCCGGGGACTACCAGCTCGTCGAGGAGCATGAACCGTCCGGGCTGCCGCGCTACACGGTGCGCGTCCACCCGCGCCTCGAGGTGAGCGAGGCCGGTATCGCCGAGACGTTCCTCGCCGAGCTCGCGCGGGTCGAGCGCGCGTACGGCTTCATGGCGGAGACCTGGCGAAGAGCCGGCGTCGTCCGCGTGCGCCGTGCGCCCGCGCTGATCGCGCCGTCGGGAAAGATCCCCAGCTTCCACCGCGTGCCGGAGAGCACCCGTCCACGGACGCCCGCCGGATGAACCTCGTCTACGTCGGCGACTGCGGGCCCAAGCCGAGCGGCGCGCCGATCTCCAGCGACCAGCTGATCCGCACGCTCGCGAAGCGCGGACACCGCGTCCGCACCCTCGCGCCCGAGCTCGAAGGCGGCGATCCGGACGTCGCGCCGTTCGACGCGGCTCGCCCGGAGGTCGAGGCGCATCACTACCCGGTGCCGCTCTACTTCGTGGACCCGTTCGAGCGTCCGCCGGTTCGCTGGGACGAGATGACGCGTGCCGGCGTGCGCGACGGGCTGGAGCGCCTGATCGCCGCGTCGCGGCCGGACGCGCTGCTGCTGCGCGAGCTGTGGCTGCCGTACGCGACGGAGACCGCACGCCGCTGCGGAGTCCCGACGGTCGCGCTCGTGCGCGGCAACCCTACCAGCGCGATCCTCGCCGGGGTCTTCCCGGACGACCTGCGCGGGCCGTTTCTCGAGCAGCTCGCGAGCGCGGACCGGATCGTCTGCGTCGCGCGGCACCTGCTCGAGGGACTCGAGGGGCTGGGCCTCGAACGGGCCAGCTGCATCGAGAACGCGATCGACGTCGAGCGCTTCGCGCCGCGGCCGCGCGACCGCGCGCTCGCGGCACGCCTGGCCGTGGCGGAGACCGACGTCGTGGCGCTGCACGCGGCGCAGATCAAGCCGATCAAGCGGCCGCTCAACATCGTGCGCTCGGCGGCGATCGCGCTACGGCACGCTCCGGAGATGCTCTGGATCGTCATCGGCGAGGGCAAGTCGCTCGACGAGACCAGGGCGCTCGCGACGGAGCTCGGCGTCGCGCACCGCTTCCGCTTCTTGCCGTTCGTCGACAACGACGCGATGCCGGCGTACCTGAGCTGCGCGGACCTCGTGCTGATGCCGTCGGAGCGCGAGGGAATGTCGCGCGTGTACCTGGAGGCGTTGGCATGCGCGAAGACGCTGGTCGCGAGCGACATCGCGGGCGCGCGCGAGGTGGTCGTGCACGAGGAGACCGGCCTCCTGCACCGCGGGGGCGACGTCGAGCACATCGCGGAGCTTACGGTCCGTGCGGCGCGCGACCCGGGGCTGCGCGAGGCGCTCGGACGGCGTGGCCGCGCGCGCGTCGTTGCGCGGCACGACATCCGGCAGGCAGTGGACCGCTACGAGGCGGTGCTCGCGACGCTCGTTCTCCCCGAGGGCACCGGCACCGCCGGCCATCCGAGATCCGACTAGCGAGCTCTCCCGAGGCGCGGACGGAGGGCGAAGTGCGTGCGCTCGCCGCGCATCGGCCCGGCGGGCTCGACGGCTTCGAGATCAGAGTCACGCCGCCGCCCGGTCTCGACCTCGACACCGCACGCCGCTACGCGGATCTCGGCGTGCACCGTCTGATCCCGTTCCGACTCGGCGGCGACGCGCAGGACCAGATCGACTTCGCCAAGCAGACCGCGGACGCGCTGATCGGCCGCGTCTGATCGGCACGGCACGGGCCTGCACACGTCTTGTATCAGAAGATACCAAACGCTACCGTTCGATCGTTAGTGTCCCGAGGAGGTCGCCCATGTCGCAGGTTCAGCTCGCCGCCCGAATCGACGCTCGAGTCAAGGAAGCGATGGACCGCGTCTGCGACGCACGGGGACTGAAGATGAGCCGCTTCGTCGAGGACGCGATCATCGACAAGCTCGAGGAGCTCGAGGACATCGAGGACCTGAAGGCCATTCGCCACGAGCCGACCCGCCCTCTCTCGGCAGTCCTCAAGGACCTCGGGCTGGATGGCAAGCTATAGAATCGAGGTCTCGGCCACCGCAGAGAGACAGCTGGCGAAGCTCGGCCGCGACGACCGGATCCGCGTTCTCCGAGCGGTGCAGGCGCTGGCGTTCGAGCCTCGACCACCGGGGTGCCGGAAGCTGCAAGGCTACGACGACGTCTACCGCATCCGGACGGGCAGGTTCCGCGTGCTCTACAGCATCGACGGCAAGCGCGTCATCATCACCGTCCTCAAGGTGGCGCACCGTCGAGACGTCTACCGCTGAGAGTCGGACGGATCATCACCCCGCCGCGGCACGACCCGCCGGTGCTCGCGAAGGAGCTGGATGGAGCGCCGTTCAAGCCGTGACGGCCCGCGCGTCAGCCGCGCAGCTCGTCGTCGATGTCGTACAGCGACGGCTCTGTCGGCTCCGGCGCGTTCGCGAACCGCAGAATCGCCTCGACCGCACCCGTCGCGTCCGGCACGACGGTCATCAGGGTGCGGTTCTTCTCCTTCACCAGCGACGCATCGACCATGCGCTCGACGAGCGCCAGCAGCGGATCCCAGAAGCCCTGGGGATTGACGAGCACGAGCGGCTTCCGGTGCAGCACGAGCTGTCGCTCGACGAGGATCTCCGACAGCTCCTCGAGCGTGCCGTAGCCGCCGGGCAGGACGACGTAGGCATCGCCGCGGTGCGCGAGCCCGGCCTTGCGCGAGCGCATGTCGCCGACGGTCACGAGGTCGTGGATCGCCGCGTGCGCGACGCGCGCGAAGGTGTCGAGGATCACGCCCTCGACGCGGCCCCCGGCATCGAGGGCCGCATCGGCGAGCGCGCCCATGAGCCCGATGTTGGCGCCGCCGTAGACCACGGCCCAGCCCTGCCGCGCGATGCCGTCGCCGAGCGCGCGCGCGAGTCGCAGGTGCTCCTCGGTCGCACGCGTCGAGGACCCTGCGTAGACGGTGACCGCGCGGACGTTCGGCATCGCGCTGTCTTCGCCCCGCGCGCGCGGCGGCGCAAGCCCGACCGTCGCGACGGACGTCGACTCGTGGCACGCCACGGCGTCGCGACGGACGGCGTCAGGTGGCGCGCGACGGCGTCGCGACGAGCGTCGACAGGTGGGACGCGACCGCACCGCGACGGACGCTCAGGAGCGCGCCTTGCCATCCCGCGAAGGCCGCGGTAGCCGACGCTCCGGCCATGGACCGCGCACGCTTCGTCTTCCTCGACCGCGACGGCACCCTCGTCCACGACGGCGGCTACGTACACGAGGTCGAGGACTACCGGCTGCTGCCCGGCGTGGTGGCGGCATTGCAGTTGCTGCGCGACGCCGGCTTCCGCTTCGCGATCGTCACCAACCAGAGCGGCATCGGCCGCGGGCTCTACACGGAAGCCGACTTCGAGCGCTTCCAGCGCCGCCTGCTCGAGGACCTGGAAGCCGGCGATATCGCGATCGAGGCGACGTACATGTGCCCGCACCTGCCGGACGCGCGCTGCACCTGCCGGAAGCCGAGCCCAGAGTCGCTGCTCGACGCGCGCGACCGCTTCGCGATCGACCTCGCCGCGTCGTGGGTGATCGGCGATCACGCGGTCGACGTCCGGCTCGCCGCCAACGCCGGCTGCGGCGGCATCCTGCTGCTCACCGGACACGGCGAGGAGGAGCGCCACCGGCTCGGCGACACGCCGGTGGCGGCGATCGTCGCCGACCTTTCCGCCGCGGCGCATCACATTCTGACGCATGCGCGCAGCGTCCGCTCCTGAGCGGACGCCGCGCTCATACGTCAGACCCCCGAGCGAACGTCAGACGACGAGGCCCGTGCGCGCTCCCGTGTACTTTCCGTCCTCCCACACGACGGCGCCGTTCACGACCACCTTGTCGATTCCGGTCGCGTGCCGCACGTAGCGGTTCGCGTTGCCCGGAACGTCGCGGACGAAGTCCTCGGCGCCCCGATCGATGGTGTCGGGGTCCAGGATGACCAGGTCCGCCGCCTGCCCCGCCACGATGCGACCGCGGCCCTGGATACCGAACGCGTCGGCGAGCTCGCTGGTGAGGCGCTGCACCGCGCGCTCGAGCGTGAACGCCTTCAGATCCCGCACCCAGCGCGCGAGCAGGTAGCTGGTGTCGCCCGCGCCGCAGAACTGCGAGATGTGCGCGCCCGCATCGCTCGCGCCGATGTGGATGTTCGGGTCGCTGAGGATCGCGGTCACGCCCTGCGGATCGGCGTGCAGGAAGTTGGTCAGCGAGAACTCGGTCTCGAGGTCCTCCGACACCGCGAGGTCGAGCATCACGTCGACGAGGTCGCTGCCGCGCTCGGCCGCGATCTCGGCGAGCCTGCGACCCTCGAGCGCCCTGTTCTCCGCGCGCGCGACGCGGCCGACGGTGAACACCTCGTCGAGCGTCGGAATGCCGAAGCGCAGCATGACGAACTGGTTCTTCAGCTCGGCCCGTCGCGCCGGATCGGCGAAGCCGGCACGCCGCTCCTCGAGCGGCATGCGCATGACCTGGTTCCACGCCGGCATGCCCAACAGCAGGAACGAGGTCTCCGAGAGCCGGATGTTGATGTCGAAGGTGCGCGGCATCGACTGGCCGTAGACGCGCGCGCCGCTCGCGTTCTCCTCGGCGAGCAGCTTCAGCGAGTCCGACCACAGGGTGTTGCTCGCCGAGTGGACGATCGGCGCGAGCGTGCACATCACACCCGCCTGGCGCGAGATCTCCGCCATCTCCTTGATGTTCTCGAGCTGCTGCGGCGGGTTGAAGAACACGGGGACCGTCTGGATGATGCCACGCCCGGCGGCCTTCATCGCCTTGCCGAGTGCCACGATCTCATCGCGCGTCGCGAAGCGGCTCGGCACCGGCTTCATGTTCTCGTCCATGTCGACGTACGACGTGGAGAGACCAGCGGCACCGGCGCGCACCGCGTCCTGCAGGACGCGGCACATGCGCTCGATCTCCTCGGGCGTCGCGGCACGCTCCTGCGCCGCGGCCCCCATCACGTAGCTGCGCAGCGCCGAGTGTCCGACGAGACCCGCGACGTTGATGCCGAGGTCCTTGCGGATGAAGTCGAGGTACTCGGGATAGGTCTCCCACGTCCAGGGCACGCCCGCCGCGAAGGTCGCGAGCGGGATGTCCTCGATCTGCTTGAACATGCCGGCGAGCGCGCGCTGGTCTTCTTTCTTGACGGGGGCGAGCGACAGCGAGCAGTTGCCCATCAGGATCGTCGTCACGCCGTGCTCGATGCACGGCGTCGCCAGACGGTCCCAGCAGATCTGCGGGTCGAAGTGCGTGTGCACGTCGATGAAGCCGGGGGCGACCACCTGCCCCTTCGCGTCGATTTCGCGCGCGCCGGCGGGCAGCGTGCCCGGGGGCACGTCGCCGACCGCGACGATCTTGCCGTCGCGCACCGCGATCGATCCGTCGCGGGCCGGCGCTCCCGTGCCGTCGACGATCTTCGCGTTGCGGATCAGGAGGGACGTGCTGGTGCCGTTCGCTGCCATGACTGCGCTCCTGGCTAGAAAAAAAGTTCTAGGACGTGCGCCGAGTGAACCCGGAAACGGGCCCCGAGGCAAGCCCGGCCGGCGCGGGTCGGCGCCCGTCAGCGACCGTTCGCGTCGTAGAACGGCCGGTTGCCGTAGCGGTCGAGGTGCACGACCTCGCCCACCGGGCGCCGCGTGGTCGGCCCGTAGCGGCCCCTCGGCCAGCCGATCGGCACGACGGCACAGGGCGTCACACTCCACGGCAGGCCGAGCGCCCGCCGCGCGAGGAGCGTGCTCCACAGCGGCAGCGTGATGAGCGCCGCGCCGAGCCCGGCCGAGCGCGCGGCCAGCAACAGGTTCTGCACCGACGGGTAGATCGACCCGTAGTAGCTGCTCGCCATCACCGGCGGGAACGGCAGACGGGGCCCGCGCAGGCAGGCGACGATCACAACCGGGACCTCCGCGAAGTGGTCGGCCTGCCACTGCACCGCGTCCATCAGGCGGAGCATCTTGGGCTCGTTGCGGTTCAGCCAGCGCCCGATGCCGCCGTACAGATTCCACGCCTGCCGGTTGAGCGCACCGAGCCGCTCCTTCACCGTGCGGTCGCGTACGACGAGGAACTCCCAGTTCTGCGCGTTGCTGCCGGTCGGCGCGCGCAGCGCGAGCTCGATCAGCTGCAGCACGATCGCGTCGTCGACCGGGTCGTCCTTGAGGCGACGGATCGCGCGCTGGGTGCGCATCGCCTCGTCGAGAGGCATCGAGAAGAGGCCACCGGCCTGCTGCTCCGCGGTTGCTGACATGATCCCGACCTCCCGCCGCTTGACCTGAGGCAGGGATCCAAGCACGGAGGATCGGACCATGCCACTGCGCGAGCGAAGCGAGGGGGCGCCGACACCGGGCCTCGGCAACCTGCGGAGGATGATGCCGTACCTCATGCCGACGCGGAACGAGGCGTTCGTCCTGTTCTCGCAAGAGATCGACGCCGCGCCGACGCGAGCGCTCGCCGACCGGCTCAACGCCGAGCGCTCGCCGGACCGCCCGGTGACGCAGTTCCACATGCTGCTGCGCGGCCTGACGCGCGTCTTCGCCGAGTTCCCGCGTCTGAACCGCTTCGTCGTGGGCGGACGCCACCACGACCGCAACGGCATCTGGCTCGCGTTCAGCGCGAAGATGCGCCTCGACCTCGACGCGCCGGTGTTCGCGCGCAAGATGCGCTTCTCGACCGACGAGTCGCTGCTCGAGATGGTGGACCGCATCTACGAGGTGCTCGACGAGGGACGGTCCGGACGCGAGTCGGCGAGCGACAAGGAGGTCCACGCGATCCTCCGCCTGCCGGGCCCGCTGCGGCACCTGGTCGTCCGCGTCGGACGCTGGCTCGACGCGCTCGGGCTGCTGCCGCAGGCGATGATCGACAACGACCCTCTGTACGCGTCGGCGTTCGTCGCCAACCTCGGAAGCGTCGGACTCGACGCGGCCTATCACCACCTCTTCGAGCACGGCACGACGCCGGTGTTCGTGACCATGGGCCGCGTGCACCGCGCGCCGTACGTGCGCGACGACGGCTCGGTCGCGTCGCGCGAGGTCTTCGCGCTCAAGTACACCTTCGACGAGCGCACCGAGGACGGCTTTTACGCGGCCCGCGCACTGGCGCGGCTCAAGATGCTCCTCGAGGATCCGGCGCTGCTGTAGCGCGGCGGCCGCCAGCGAGAGCCAGCGGCGCCGCTCCGCGAGGTGGCGCAGCTCAGGTCAGAACGAGTCTCGGATCAGGTCCCTGGCGAACCGCACTAGTCCAGCTCTCGATAGCGGAGTACGGAGCCGGTCTTGATCGTGACCGCGCTCGAGTTGACCTCGCTCGCGAAGCGGAGCGCGAACGTACCCGCGTTCGCTCCGTTGCGGAACAGGCACGTCCCCCTGGCGAGAGCCGTCGCATTCGCCGTGTCGATTCCGGTCGTGGAGTTCCCGCTGTTGTAGGCGCGGAAGTTGATCGCGCTGTTGGCCGTCAACGAGGTCGGGACGAGGAAGCCACCCGTGACGCTGATCGGGGACGCGGGACCGTTGACGGAGAACCGGATGCCGGTCGTCGTCGCCACGGTCTGGAAGGCGACCGCGAACTCCACCAGATAGCTCTTGCCGGGGAGTGCGCTGAACGACAGGCCGGTGGCGTCGCCGAGCACGTTGGAGCTCGTCGTGATGTCGCCGCCCAGCACGACCGTCGTGACATCCGCAGGCCCGGTTGCGCCCGTCTCGCCAGTCGCCCCGGTGCTGCCCGTCGGCCCCTCTGCGCCGGCGGCACCGGGATCTCCCGTCGCTCCCGTCGCACCGACCGCTCCCGTCTCGCCGGTCGGACCCGTCGCGCCCACCGCTCCCGTCTCGCCCATCGCACCGACGGAGCCCGTCGGCCCCGTCGCACCGACCGCTCCTGCCTCGCCCGTCGCGCCCGTCGCACCGATGGAGCCCGTCGGCCCAGTCGCGCCGACCGCTCCTGCCTCGCCCGTCGCGCCCGTCGCACCGACGGAGCCCGTCGACCCCGTCGCGCCCTGCGGACCGATCGGCCCGGTGCTTCCGCCGGGGCCGGTCGCGCCGGCAGCGCCATCGAGCGCGAGAAGGTCCCACTGGACCGGGCTCACGTCGGGCGGGTTTCCGAGGTTGCCGGCAACGAGGCTGACGAAGCTCGACCCGGCGAAGGTCACTGCCGCACCCTTCTAGTAGGTGGTCGACGCACTCCAGGCGCCGTCCCAGGTCATCCCGAATCGGTTCCAGTCGAACAGCTTTTCGTTCGGCCGGCACTCGCCGAGCGGCCCGATCTTGCGCAGGTAGCGCGGTGCACCACTCGTCTGGTCGATACAGGTCCGGACCATCTGGTTGGCGTGCGCAGATCCGAGCCAGAACGTGGGCAGCACGACCACGGCCGTCGCGCACAGCGTGCTTGCGAACCACGGAGCGGCGCGTCCGGACTTCGACCCCACACCCCGACTCATCGGTCCCGCCCCGGACCGCGACCTCGACAGGGACATCATCGCCGTCCACCACATCGGCGCCGGTTGCCCGATCGTTTAGGCGATCGCGCTGACGCCCGACGCGGCCCCCGCTGGCGACCGCTGTCGCCAGCGGTCTCACAGGAGCGGGGTGAGCAGTCGCGCGAGGCGGTCGCCGGTCTTGTGACGCAGCGGACGTGCGCGCCACGCGGCCTTCGTGATCCGATACGACCCGACGAGGTCGTTCTCGAACGCGGCGCGCATGCTGGCCGCGACGCGGTCCGACAAGACCACGACGTTGCACTCCGCGTTCCAGTGGAACGAGCGGTAGTCCATGTTGGTCGAGCCGACGACGGACACGTAGTCGTCGACGAGAACGCTCTTCGCGTGCAGGATCGACGCGTCGTACTCGAAGATCGCGACCCCCGCGCGCAGCAGGCCCGCGAAGAATCCGTGCCCCGCGTGCCGCACGATCGGCACGTCGCTCCGCGCCGGAAGCAGCAGACGCACGTCCACCCCGCGCGCCGCCGCGTCGCCGAGGAGGCGCGTGAGCGAGGACTTCGGCGCGAAGTACGAGTTGGTGATCCACACCGACTCGCGCGCGGCGCCGAGGATCGCGCCGAGCACCGCCGCCGACTCCTCGTGGCCGCGCCCCGGGCGCGAGTCGAGCACCAGCACCGGGGCGCCCCGATGCTCGCCGGGCGCGAGCGGCAGGATCTCGAACGGCGTTCCGCCGGCGCGGGCCCAGCCTTCCGCGAACACCACCGCCATCTCCCACGCTGGCGCGCCGGTGACGCGCACGTGCGAGTCGCGCCACGCGTCGAACGCGGCGTGCGGCGGTGCGCCGTACTCGTTGCCGATGTTCATCCCGCCGGTGAACGCGACGTTGCGGTCCGTGACCAGGATCTTGCGGTGATCGCGGTAGCCCTGGTTCCAGAGCCGCGGGAACAGCGGGTGGAAGAGCCGGACGTCGACGCCGCGGTCACGCAGCGTTCGCCAGAACGCACGCCGCGTCGAGAACGAGCCGAAGGCGTCGGCGAGGACGCGCACCGCGACACCGCGCGACGCGGCTGCCGCCAGGTCGGCCGCGAGCTCGCGCCCGACCTCGTCGTCCTTGAAGATGTACGACTCGAGCAGGACCTCGTCGCGCGCGGCGAGAATCGCGTCGCGCATCGCCGAGAAGGCGTCGTGGCCGCGGAAGTACGGCTGGACGTCCGTTGCGGGCAGCAGCGGGGCGCCGTCGATGCGGCGCAGCAGGTTCTCGAAGCCCGGATCGCGCACGCCCCGCGGCAGCGTCGACGCGACCGTCGCGACGTGCGGCGCGCGCAGCTCCGGCGGCAAGACGTGTCCGACGGTCGGGCGCGGGATGGCACGGAATTGCCGTGCGGCACGAGAGCGGCGGGCACGCGACATCGCTGCAACGCGTTAGCACGCGCGGGCGCCGCGCGTTGAGTGCGGGCCGCGAGCGTCGTACAGGGGAGCGCGGAGGACCCATCGCGTGAGCACGGTTCGCATCGAAGACCACGACGCCGGCGTCCGCCTGCTGACGCTCGACCGACCACCCGCCAACGCGATCGACGAGGAGCTGCTCGCCGACCTCGCTGCGGCCTGCACCGCCGCCACAGAAGACGACGCGGTCCGTGCGGTGGTCCTCACCGGCGCCGGGCGCTTCCTGAGCGCCGGCTTCGACCTGCGCGTGGAGCGCCGCGACGACGCCGGAGCGGACCGGCTCGCGGAGCTCTACCGCGACGCACACCTCGCACTCCTCGAGCTGCCGAAGCCGACGATCGCCATGGTGCACGGTCACGCGATCGCCGGCGGGCTCGTGCTGGCACTCGCCTGCGACTACCGTCTCGGCCTCGACGGCGACTACAAGGTGGGGCTCAACGAGGTCTCGATCGGCGCGTCGTTCCCGCGCGTCGCGATGGAGATCGTTCGCCTGCGCTTGACGCACGCGCGCGCCGCCGAGCTGCTGCTCGGCGCGGCACTCTACCCCGCGAGCCAGGCGCTGCGGCTCGGCATCGTCGACGAGCTGCTGCCCGCCGACAAGCTCGAGTCGACGGTCCTGCGCCGCGCGGCGCGCATGGGTGCTTTCCCGCGCGAGTCGTACGCACACACCAAGGCCGCGCTGATCGCGGACGCGGTGCGGAACGTCCGAGCGGAGACGCCGGAGGAAGCGCGCGCCGCGACCGCCGTGTGGACCACGGAGGGAAGCCGCGCGGCCCGTGCGGTGCAGCAGAAGAAGCTCGAGGGCTGAGGGCTCGTGAGTCCATCCCCATCGCTACGCCACACGTCCTCCGCGCCCCACCTGCAAGTCAAGATTCGGGAATCGGCCATGAGGCATGCATCGCCGCCACTCCCGGACAGGCGAGGCCTCGCGCCGCGATCGCGCACTCGAGCTCGGTCGCACCGTCGACGTCGCGCAGCGTCGTCGCCCAGCCTGCGTCGCGCGCGTCGAGCAGCACGAAGCCGAAGGTGTCGCGCGCCACGCCGACCGCGACCTCGGCGGCGCCGATCGCGAGGCCCGCGAGCGGGGTCGTGATCGCCGGGGTCGAGCTCGACGCTCGAGTTTCGTCCCCTGCCCGCCGGTCGTCGGGGCACCATGGCGCACGTCCGTGCTTGGGCTACAACGAAGGCCGATGGAACAGACCGCGTCACCATCCTCGCCGACCTCGTCGCCCGACGCGACACCGCCCGCCGACCTGGCGTTCGGCGCGTTCAGCGACCGCGGCCCCTGGGTGGTCGACCTCGCCCACCTGCCTTGGCGCGCCGATACGGCTGCGCTGCGCGCGGCCGCTCGCGCCGAGGTCCCGGTGCTGACGAAAAAGCGCCGCCTGCCGCCGCTGCGGCGCTTCGTCGAGGCCGGCGGGCTGGTCGGCGCCGCGCTCGCCGGCTGGCGGCTGCGCGAGTACCGGAAGGAAGGCGGCCCGGAGTCGCGAACCGGGCTGTCGCGCCGGTTGCGCCGTGCGTTCGAGCGCCTCGGTCCCGCGTACATCAAGCTCGGCCAGATCGTCTCGTCCGGCCAGGGGATCTTTCCCGACGAGCTGGTCGAGGAGTTCAAGCTGTGCCGCGACCAGGTGCCGCCGGAGCCCTTCGAGAGCGTCCGCCGCGTCGTCGAGGAGGACCTCGGACGCCCGCTCGAGGACGTCTTCGCGAG
>Ga0172362_10003419_pt1 | contig 13688 bp, 18 predicted proteins | sample LakKivs1_kivu2a2_FD_114534 | JGI IMG/M metagenome (GOLD analysis project Ga0172362, IMG submission 114534) | Sediment microbial communities from Lake Kivu, Rwanda - Sediment s1_kivu2a2 | ecosystem: Environmental > Aquatic > Freshwater > Lake > Sediment | place: Rwanda: Western Province, Lake...
CAGGTTTAAAATTTTAGCTATTATCTTTAAAAGCTTTTCTGCAGCCCTTGGGTCGGTCAAAATCGGGAATCCTGTGGTTTCGCCCATAAGGCATATGCCTTCCATACCCCTTTTCTTTCCCAAACCCACGATTAGCCCGCTTGCCCCCACTACGTACTGGATTTTCTCGGCCGAGGACTGGAAATCCACTCCACAGTTCTTGTATTTCTCTATAAGGCTCTTGTCGCTTACTGCTCCCAGAATCTCTATGTCCTTGATTTCTTCTATCTCTCCCGTTCCGAAACCTCCGAGAGTGAACAGTTTTTTAACTCCGAATTTTTCACAGAAGTCGAGTATTTTTTCAGCTATTTCGTAATGTCCTGCCGTCCCTGCGTCGCCGCACTGGCAATCCCCGATAAGTATTATCAAATCTTCTCCGTCAGCTTTGGGGTTTTTCCAGTAATAGAATTCGTTTTTCAGCAAATCCACTTCACTTTCATGTATGCTTGTAAAGGGGAGAAAAAAGGGAGAAAGCAGCTCTGCAAACTTTTCAGCCTTCAACTCGTCTATAATATACTGGGCAGTGATTCTTCCTACGCTGCCTATGCCTGGCAATCCCTCGATGAATACGGGATTTTTCGGGTCAATTTTCTTTATAATCTTTATAGTAGTCTCCATAAGCGGCACCAAGTAGTATTTATTTTAAGTTTATCTTTTTATATACTTTTAAAAATAGAAAAAAGAGGTCACTCCGGAAGGGAGTCCTCTATGTCTTCTATTGATATGTTTTCTACGGTTTCCTGCATTTCCTTTTCTATCGCATCTGCTGCCTGGTCCTCTATCTGTGCGCCTGTCAAGCCTCCCCCTGCCGTTCCCTCAGGGGCCTTCACGCAACCGCTGGTCAAAAGCACCGAGATTACAAGCCCTATAATCAATAACTGAGAGAGCATCTACTCCCCTCCTTCCACATCAGAGCTTACCACCGGAGTTGTATTCAGAGTGGCATTGATTTTAAGCGCTGCGATTTTGCCTCTTATTGCCTGAATTTTGCTTAGTAATGCCGGTCTCTCTGCCACAATCTGTTTCACGGTGATGCAACCTTCATTTTCTGGATTGTTCTTGCAGAAATCGGCGACATTGGTTGCTATCTTCTGGCAAAGGTTTGAGTCTGAATGTTCTTCACAGTAATTCTTTGCCCATTTCAAAGCGAAAGGCACGCAGTGCTTGTTTTCAGGATTTTCCTTGCACCAGTTAATGAAAGCCTGCCTGCATCTCGTGTCTTCCATGTTTCCGTTCAGACAGTATGCCCTGAAAAGAGCCTGGCATCTGTTGTCTTCGGGGTTGTTATTGCAGTAGTCTTCTATTTTCCCCGCACAGTTTGCATCAGGATTGTTCTTGCAGTAGTCTGACACTTTTTCCTTCAGTTCCCCTGCCTTTATCGGTCTGACACCTTCTATTACGTAAACGTTGTAATCTTTGTCGTTAAGTTCCATGGTTCCTGCCCATATTTCCGTGTCTCCCTTCATGACAGAAGAAACGTCGAAAGAGCCCACTTCTGTTCCGTTGCTGTATATTTTTCCCGTGGCATGCCCCTCTTCTATCGTTATTTCCTTCAGCCTGTATTTCACGTCATCAGCGATAAGAACTCCGATTGTTGTTTCCGTATCATTTATCGTTATAACCCTTCCAAGGCCGAACTTCACTATCATGAAATCCAAAGGGTCACTGGGAGAAGCAGCTATTCCCTTTCCCAGTATTAAATAAGCCTTTACGGAGGACGTTGCTGCGGTCAGGGCCATTGCCGGTACTGCCAGCAATAACAAAGCAAGAAACCCTACTATAATTTCATTTTTCATTTTTAAACCTCCTTGCTAATATTTTGTCAATTACTTATTAAAAGATTTTGCTTTGGCCATTCTTCTGTATTTTCCGTACTTGTCCTCCGGAGAAAATTTTGGCGGGTGTGGGTCTCTTGATTTTTCGCCACACTTGGGACAAGTTTCCTTTAAAGTATAAACATTGCACTTAAAGCATTTCCTTATTGAAGTCATTTTAACGCCTAGTGTTTTTGAATTAAAAACTCCCCGTCGTTTTTCTTTACGTCCATTTCTATCTCTTCCAAAGATTTTTTCAGAATTCTTTCGCCCTCTTTAGGATCTTTGGTGGATACAGAAATCCTGTATTTCGGTGCGGATATGTAACTCACAGAAACTCCGTTTTTTTTGCCGGCATCCATAAGAATTTCCCTTATCCTTTCCAAGCCATCGGGGGAAAAAAATCTTATCTCCACGTCTTCCTCAATCTTTATTTCCTTTATCTTGATTTTTTCTTCGGCTATTTCTTTTATATCACTGGACCAAGACGGGGGAATGCCTCTCTCTTCTATGTGCTCCTTTCCCTTTCTCATGGCCAGTTCGAAAACTTCAAGCATGTCCTTGAAATTTTCCTGTATGTCAAATCCTATCTCCTCGTAAGCCTTTTCCAGAGTCATTCTTTTTTTGTCGGCCAACACCTTCAGAAGCTTCTCACCCTTTTCGTCCCTCTTCCAAGTCTGAAGCCTCTTGTTTTTCTCGTTTTCGCTAAGTCTTTTGAGGCTCAGGGTCACGTGGTCCTTTTCCCTGTCCACGTTAAGAACGAGACAGACTATCTTGTCATCCTTCTTCACAAAGTTTCTAACGTCCCTTATCCATTTTCTCGCTACCTCGGAGACGTGTATCATTCCCACCCTTCCGGGGTATTCATCCAAGCTGACAAAAACAGAATAAGGGTTTATGTCTTTGACTGTTCCTATTATCAATTCCCCGTTTTGGGGATAATCGAATTTTCTCCTGACCATAAGTAACACTTAAGTTTTCAGACTTATAAAAAGGTTTTCATGAAATAATTTTCAAGTAATTCAAATTTTCTTCTGGCAACCTAACGTCGTCTCCCAAATCTCCGCCCAAACTTTTCCGGTTTTTTTTCTTAATTATCCCGACGTGAGGACATATGAGCCAATTATACGCCCTCCTGACATTTTCAACAGGCAACCCGGTTTTTTCTGCCACCGGCTCGTATATCTTGTTATACCAGTTCTGTTCACTGATTACGTTTATCTCATCTGTGCCAAACAATTCGTTATGAGCCTTAAGAATTTTCTCGTATTCAGGATTTCTTTGCAGAACGCTTATTCTGAAGTCTTCAACCATAAAAAAATATGGACAGAAAAACATTTAAAGACGGGAATTGCCCAGTTATTCAAGCTCTTTTAACAATTTTCCCTTTACTTCTCCCGTGCCTCCGGTAGGCTCGGAAAGGATTTCCCCGCAAACCAAGCACTTTATAATAGAAGAAGGTTTGTTGAAAATTATCTGCTCGTTCTTACACTTGGAACATTTTACAGTCAAAAACTTGCTCCTTGGCTCGATTTTTTTAGCCATAAAATCAACTCTTTTACTCCTTTTCCAGCTCAAACTTTTTTACCCTGAAGCCCTGTCCGATCGAGTGTTCTCTTTTGCAAACCATGCACTGGAATCTGAGGTCCAGTTTCCTCGTTGGTTTTTCCCTTCCTTTTGGATTCGGCCTCGGAAAACCGCCGTATCCTGATTTCTTCCTCAAGAACCTTCTCTGGTCGTGGGCTAGGGTTCTCCTGCTTCTCGCCCCGACCTTCTCACGCCTGACCTTGTGCTCCGTGTGCTTCTTGCAAAACGGACAGTATTTCTTCACGGTCTGGGGCATTTTCATTAAATTTCACCAACTTCCTTAATGAAAACTTGAAATCTTGGGACTTTGTCCCAAGTATTTGGAACTTCAGTTCCAAAACTTCAGTTTCCTTGTTTTCATTCTGCTTCACCTATTTGGATTTTACTTAAAGTCTTATAAGAAGGCAAGTATTTAAATATTAAACGAGTGGGTTATAAACTTTGAGCCTTTCGTCTTTCTCTTGGTTGTTCGGGCTTTGAAAATCGGACATTCTTCCCATCATTGCAAAAATGCCTAAAGTCAATCTTACGTTCCCTTTCAGTTCACCGCTCTTTATGCCGTAATCAATGGCTTCTCTTGCCAAGTCAAGATATTCCATCAAAATCATCTCATTTGGTTTGGTCAACTAACTTTTGAACAATTCCGCCTTGCCCTTTTCCACAAGCAGCTCCGCTATTCTTTCTTCCAGCGTTACCATGTCATCCTGCTTGAACGGACCGTATGCCTTTCCGTCTGTTCCCAGAAACTTCGGTATCTCGTCCAGAATTCTTACAAACTTGAAACCCGGCGGCTCCACTATCTTTGGCAGTTCTTCCTGTGGCTCATAAACGGATTTTTCCTGCCTTGTCTTCGGGAGTTTTTCCTGGGGGACTTCCTTGATTTCCTCTTTAATTTTTTCCTGTTTTGCTGATTCCTCAAGTTTTTCTTCCGCTTCCTTCTTCGGTTCCTCGCCCGAGGCCTCGTCCTTTATAATTTTCAGGACGTTTTCTCTCATTTTCTTGATGTTTTCAACCGCACAGTCAAAGTATTTCTCTTCAAAGGGATGAAGGTTGCGAGGCACGGCATCGCTCCTGACAGTATTCATGGCCATCATAAGAAGTTTTCTCTCCCTTCTGTCCAGTATGTCCTTGATTATTATCATCACGTTTTCCAGTTCCTTTATGACCATCGTATCCTGAGTCTCCTGGTAAGCCTTACTCTTCCTTTTTATCCACTCTGCGCAGGACTGGAAGAAATCTTCCGGGAGCTTCTGCAGGTTATCGCTGTCCCTTTCCTGCTTCTGGAACTTCCTGAAAGTCTCGTACGTTATAACGTTGTCTTCCATGATTTTAATTTGAACCGTGAAAAATAAAAAGGCGATTTGGAGCAAGTATTTAAGATTTTTCATCCAAATACCATTTTAAGTGGTTGAATGGGCGATTTGGTCAGGACCGATGAAATTTGTAAGCTTTAATCTTTCTGGAAGAAAGGTATTTAACTTTAAAAATTTTATTATTGAAAACAGGTGGGGGGGATGATTAAGACAAACAGGATTGGAATAGTGGACTATGGGGACGGCGGAGCCCTTGTGCTGAAAAAAGAGTGCGAAGGGTTTCTGTCCAAAAACAATTATGCCACTATAAACATGTACCAGCAAAATATAAAAAATTTTTTGGACATGATTAACGGCAAAGAAAATTATTTCAACGATTCATTGAAAAGCTTTCTTGAACTTACCAATGAAAAAGTAAATGAAGTCAAAATATACAGCGATGCCACCGGCAATTACATTTCTGATTTGAAGTTAGGCAAAAATAATATTTACTACAACGTTCAGCCGAGCATTGCCATGATTCTTGGCCTGATGGGAAATTCTGATATTTTAGTTGACGAGAAAATTTTGATTGACGAGAAAAAGGCCAAAATCAATTTAGGATTGCTTCCTGACATAAAGTTTCTTGACAGAAACGACTGCAAAAAAGTGAAGAAATCGGATGATTATAAAAAAATAAAGAAAAGCAATTTGGAAGAAATAATAAAATTCACGGACATCAAGGATTTCAAATACTCGATGAAACCTAAGCACGTCCTGAGCAAGGAAAATTACCAAAAGATGGAGTTCAAAAAAGACGAGGACGTGAAGAAAAGTTTCAAAATACCCATGGGTACTGCAATTATTATAGGTATGGCTGAGGGCATAACAAGCAAGTTCTCTCTGGAAGGGAAAGATTACGTCCTGCCAAGAAAAAGAGAGGAAGATTTCGAGTTAAAAAGCTGCTATAACGCGCAAGAAAAGAGGCACGACATACATTCCCTTTTAAACCAGATTTTCAAGGACTACAAAATAGAAGTTTCGGAAATTTACTTTGAGACGGAGATTGACAAGTATAACAACGACAGAGAAATATTCATTGACCCAAAAAACGCGTTTGTGAACTTAAGCAAGGGCGACAAATTCAAAACCATATACGTCGATAACCATCTTCCTTTGTTTTTGCATTTCAGCAGGAACGTAAGCATAAAGATAAACGAAGGAAAGGATACGATAAGCTCGCCATACGGCTAAGCTCACTTCTTGAAAGGGTAGACCACGGGATTCTTTATTCTGGAGCATTTGTTGTCCGGTTTGCACACTCCGAAGGACTTGTAGAACTGCTGGTTGTCGCAGTTAGGGGGAAGTATTTCCCTGTTTTGCCTCTCGAACCATTTGAGCTGAGTCTTCACGTAGTTGTCCCGCAGGGGCGGGCTGTTCTTCCTGTTCCATTCCAGTATCCTTTTCTCTATTTCCTCCCTTTTCCATCCGGAAGAACCCAGGAAGTTGACCAGAATGAAAACGCTTCTCTTCCTTCCGTCTGCCAGACCTTTCAGTATTGTTTTTATGCATGGTGGAAAGCGTTCCTCGGGGACTTTTCTTGTCCTGAATACTCTCTTCTGCGGCTTTTTACTTTCCTCTTTTTTCCTTTCTGCGTACCAGTCCATCGCATTCATTACCAACCCTGTAGCCTCTTTCGGCTCGGTTTTGCGGAAAAAATCGAGCTTTGGTTTTACCTTTTCCATAGAGGCGTCGTCCCTTTTGAAGTTTTCAAGGTCGCTTATGGGAAGTGAGACGAGGTATTTCCTCTCTAGGAATGTCTTCTCATTTACAGCGTAAGGCATACGGAAGAGGTGACGAGAGCCCCAGTCCTTTTCAATATCCACGAAAATGTAAGGCGTCAGTTCCTCCAATTGCTGGTTCAGTTCTTCCACGAGAACTCTTACTGAGCCTTTCATTTTTATCAGGTCCTGCATAAGGTTGTCTTTTATTTTTTCCCTTATGAAGGCGGCGATTATCTGGGGAATTTGGGGGAACTGGTTCTTGGTCGGAACGTAGTCTACCTTGGTCGGGAAAGATGTCCAGGGAATCCCTATGTGGAAGCCCCTGTTGCCCGAGAATTTCAAACCCGGATTCTTTATCCCGTGGTTTTTCAGGAAATTCAGAACTCTGGTTGCGGCCAATTTTGAAGCCTCCAGGCCTATCGCAGAGTCTATGTCTATTATGAAATCCCATCCCGTCCTTAGTTCGTTTAGTTCCTCTTCGTTCATGCGAGTTCCCAACTGCATCGGGTTCTTCCAGTGCTCAACGGAGCCGTGAAAACTGACCGCACCCTTCTTCACCATCTCCAAAACGTCTCGCTGATATAAAAGAACGTTGGGCCTTGAAAGGTGGGAGCCGTCCTGCTTCGAGGCGGAAATCTCCCGCTCCCTGGAGTTTTCTATAATCTTTTCAAGAATCCCTTCGTCAGAATAATAGTCGTAAATTTTCCTGAGGTTCATTCAAACAATCCTCCACACACCCTTTATTTTTTATTGCATATCTGTATAAATAAGAATCAGATTACACTTCTTCACTTTATTCTGTTTAGATAATTTTGGCTGGGTACGGACTTTTTGCCATGATACTCATCGAATATCATTTCTATCTGTTTTTGACTTTCCCCTATGAATTTGAAAGGGTCGGTCATTTCAACTATTGTTTTTTCATCAAATCTCGATTTAATTCTTTCATCGCCCAAACACAGGTCTTTGTACTGTATCTTTTTATCGTAAGCCTCCTTAGCCAAATCAGAAGCCAGCTGATGTGCCTCTTTTCTACCCAGCGGTTTATCGGTTTTTCTCGGGTCAATCAAATAGTTCATAACATTTTCTGACGTTGTAGTACCGTATGTTCTGTCGAATCTTTCGATGCATCTTTCAGGAATTAAAATCAATTCGTATACGGCTCCTGTCATTCTCCTTGCCGTGTGGTCTGACATTTTATACAATTCTTCAAACAATACTCTATTTGATGCCGAATTGGTCAAATCCCTTCCGTATTTGAATTCTATAGATGCTGCAGAAGTCATCAAATCTCCCAAAGCCCTCTTAAAAGAGGATTTTGCCTGTTCCTCCTTTATCGGATTGCCGCCCATCGCATCTTTAAGCGGCAAAGAAGAAGACCCTTTTCTTTTTCGAGGAACTTTCATCGTAAGGCAATCTTGGTCTCTTTCATCCAGTAAATATTGAGATAAGTTTGCTATAGTTCCCTGAGTTCTCGCTATTCCATACACAATATCCGTATGAAATTCTCTGGAAACAATCTGGGCTGGAGCAATCATGTGTCCTATCCCCAATCTTCTACAGTATTCTTCTTGGGTTTCTATACCATCCAAACCTCCGGATTTGGCGGAATGATGACAACCTATTGCGTCACCCCATTTTCCAACCGTTGAATTTTTGTAAAAATATTCCAAAAGGTCTATACCCTGCTGAATAGATTCAGCATAAAATATAAGTGGTCTCCCCGCAACACTGGGCGCGGCATCAAATCCATGAGTTTTGATAACGTGTGGTGTGTTAAACCACTCTTCGGACACAGCCTTTTCTATAATTATGTCTCTCAAGTTCTCCAAAGAGAAAGAGTAATTTTCCAAAAAATCCTTGGCCTGCAATGCCCATTGGCTCTCGGTTGCATCGGCGCTGGCCCTGAATTTGTGTATGTGAGAGGCTGCTTTCTCATTTAATTTTCTAACCTGTTCTTCCCATGCGGTATTTACTGCAATGATATCGTGGTCAGTTTGCTCTTCAATTTGGCGTACTCTGTCTGGTTTTACGTAATTTAAATTGGCTGTTTTCAAAAGCACGTCTCTTTCTTCTTTGGGTATTACCCCCTTATGATATAAAACTTCAATAGAAGCTGCTTGGGTTTTAAGGATATATTCAATATTCTGTTCTGCTCCTGCTATTCTGATAGTGTCATCAGTCCCGTATCTTTTGACTAAAAGCTTATCAGCATCCTTTATTTTATCCACTCCAGAAGGCCTTGGCAAAGTTTCCTCAAATTTTTTTCCATTGAAAAATTTTTCCATACCTTTATTTTAAAACCGAAAGTATTTATTAGAACGATATGATTTGATTTCCTGCGGAGCCTATTTTTCCACTGGAAAATTCACCTTTTGGTGGTTACGAAAATTATAAATATTTAAGAATCTATATAAATAGTGCCTATGGGGTGTGTCGAGACGACATGTCTTGTACTCTCCATATTAACTTCATAAAACTTCGGTTTTATGTTGTAAGGTGTGGAAATCTTCGGATAGAAACACCCTAATAGTATGGAAACAGGATAATTTCGACAACTTTGTTGCCGAAATCAGAAAATCTTCGGATTTTCATCGTCTTTTTACTCCCATAGGTTTTTCATATATCATAGTCTTCGGTTTTTGAAGACTCGGCACACTTATTCTTTTGGGGGTGTGGCCGACTTTTTTTCTATATTTAAATCAAACTTTTTATTTCTCCTTTCATCAAATCTACTTATGAAAAAAGGCTTAATGGAAATACTTGTGATTGTGATTTTCTCAATGATACTCGTGGCCGTGCTTCTCTATGAGTTCACGAGATTCGGATTTTTCTCATCATACGTCCCGATACTTTTCGTGGTTGTGAGCATATTCGTCATTTTCCTCATGGCAGCCAATTTCATGAAATAGTTTATAAATTACTATAAATTTATTAAAGGTAAACCAAATTATTAACATGGCTTTTAGAGGAGCACAGAACGTCCCCGAAATAACGAATGAAGTTATAAAGAGGTTGAATGAGAACACGCGCAGGATAAGGTCTCTTGAAGAACTGAACGACCTTCTGGAAAACAAAAACAATTCTCTTGAAGAAAGGTCTCTTGAAAACCAAGAGGAAACGAGAAAAAGATTCGAGGAGATTGAAGAAAATCTAAAAGATTTAAATATAAGGTTAATGAAAATAGAAAATGAGAACCAGAAATTAAGAAAATCTTTGGAAAAAGTCGTGACTAGGCCCGAATTGGATGAGTTAAAGAACTTTATTGACCTTTTAAACCCCATAAAAATGGAGTTTATAACAAAAAAAGAAGTTGAAAAAATGATAAGGGAGAGTAAATGATATCAGTCCCCGGATTTACAAGCAAGAAAAGAGAGCCTGCAGAGCAGATCGTAGAAAGACTAAGTTCTCAGGGAAGGAATGAAAGGGAAATAATAAACTACATGAGAAAGGAAGGCTACCCCAATGAGGAGATTTCCAAGGCCCTCAACAAGGCGCTGAAATTCCGGGTTACCGGTGCGCCGCAGCCCGAACCTTTTGCCATGCAACAGCCGGAAGTGTCAAGATACGGAACGGAAGACTTCATGGCGCCTCCGCCAGAGCAACCTCTTGAAGAGAACGTAATGGAAATGGACGAAGAGGAAGAGATAGGACTGGAGGAACTGGTGGAAGAGATAGTGGAAGAGAAATGGAGAGAAAGCATGACGGAACTGAAAGACGTGGAAAAGGCCGTTGTTCAGCTGCAGGACCAGCTGCAGTTTATTAACGAAAAAATAAAACACATTGAAAAGGCAAGCGACGAAAAAAAGGAAGAGATAAAGGATCTTATAGAGGAAAGTTCAACCCACATAGAAAACATAGAAAGCAGGGTGGGCTCTGTCGAAAAGGCCTTCAAGGAATTTCTGCCTTCTCTCACCGAAAACGTGAGGTCCTTGTCCGGAATAGTGGATAAAATGAAAAAGAGTTAAAGCGTCATCTCTTTCTTTGCTTCTTGGGGGCAGTTTTTAGCAACAACTCTTACTTTCTGCAAAGTCAAGCCATCAAGAGTATCTGTTACGTTTGTTACGAGAATCGTTCTTCCTCCCGGCTCCAGAGGATTTGCGGAAGTTTTCTGGCTGGAAACCGTGGGCGAATAAATCTTCACCTCATCGTCAACCGTGAGGCTTATTTCAAAATCGTAAAGTTCTTCTGAACCCGTGTTGTCTATGGTTATGTTAACCCAGTCAGGAGTCGTGCTGAAATTGTACTCTATATCGGAGGAAGTAAAATCCAGGGAAGAGAAGATGCAGTCTATCTGTCCCTCTGATTTTTCCTCCACCTCATGGCTTTTTGCTTTGGAGAAGGAAGTTAGCCAGGGAGAGACCAAGGAACCCAAGGCTACCACGAAAGCTATAAGAATTATTGCGGCTATGAACGGGGATATTCCCTTTCTCATAAATCTATTTTAAACTCGTTAGTATAAAAAATCTTGAAAAATTCTTATATTAGCCTCGCCTAATCTTGTTCATGGAAAGGGAAATTTTGCACAGCGTGCTCAACAAGGCGCTGAAGATGGCTGTCCCGGACGAGGAGGAGAGAAAAAGGACTGACAACCTCTGCGAAAAGATTATGGAAAGCTTTCAGGAACTGGGCCAAATCTACGATGTGAAGGCGATGTTCTGCGGCAGCGTTGCCAAGGGAACGTGGCTCGCTGGAAACAAGGATATAGACCTGTTTATCCTTTTCAACGAAAAGACGCACAGGAAAGAGCTGGAAGAAACAGGAATGATGATAGCACAGAAAATAATAAAAAAACTCTGGGGCAGCTACGAAATAGCTTACTCTGAGCATCCTTACGTCAGGGGATTACTGGCCGACCACAGGGTGGAAATAGTACCGGCTTACGACGTCGAAAACCCGGAAAACATAAAGAGCGCCGTGGACAGGACGCCCTATCACGTTAGGTACGTTAAAAGCAAGATAACCGAAAACCAGGCCAACGAGGTCCGTCTTCTCAAGAAGTTCTGTAGGGGTATCGGAGTTTATGGCTCGGACCTGAAGACCGAAGGATTTTCCGGTTACCTTTGCGAACTGCTGATAATAGAATACGAGAACTTTGAGAACCTTCTCAAGGAGGCCTCGAACTGGAGCCCGGGCGAAATCATAGACACAGAAAACCGCGAATCAAGGGAGAATATAATGAAAAAGTTTCCGGAGGACCCGTTTGTGGTCATAGACCCCGTTGACAGGAACAGGAACGTGGCTTCCGTTCTTTCAGCCGAAAAATTTCTGATATTCGTCAAGAAATGCAGGGAATTCCTGGAAAATCCTGATATAGAGTTCTTTGAGGAAAAGAAGGAAACGATTCCGGAACTGGACGAAGTCAGGAACGAAATGGAGAAAAAAGGCACGAAATTCTTTATGATAAAGTTCAGGGCACCGGTTGTCCAGGAGGACGTGATGTGGCCCCAGTTAAGAAAACTGAAAAAAAGGTTAAAAGGCCTTCTGGAAGACGGGGACTTCAAAGTTTTAAGAAGCGACGTATGGAGCGACGGCATAAAGTGCATAGTTGTTTTCGAACTTCTGAACGACGAGCTTCCGGAAATACAGGCTAGGGAAGGACCTTCGGTTTTTGACAAAGAGGGAACAAAAGGATTCCTGAGAAGGTATGAAGGCTACAACATATTTGTCGACAGCAACCTGTGGTTCGTGGAATGCACGAGAAAATACAAGAAAGCTTTGGACCTTCTGAAAGAATTTCTGGACAAAGACAAGGAAACTCTCAAGGAAAGCGGCGTCCCGAAGAATCTTGCAAACGAGATAGCGGAGAAAGTTGAGATATTCAGGGAAGACGGCGTTTACAGGCTTCTCAGAAGGTATGACAATTTCAGGATTTTCATGAAAGAGTACATTCATAAGAATCTTGTGTAATGTCATCTGACCAAACTGACTTTATTCTCTTGACCTGGAAAAATTTGTTTAGAGCTCCTGCAAGTTCGTGCAAACCTTTTAAGTCATCGAAATTGAAAGTCATATCCACTTCTTCAAAGACCGTTTTTTCTATACCCTTTAAATCAGAGATGTGAGATAAGTTGATGGTTATAATGGGATTCCCTTCATTTTCTTTCAAATTAACTAAGTCTCCGTAATATACGCCAGGGGGATAAAAAGCAGATATTTGCGAGTGTACACAAAATGCGTCATGCGAGTCATCTCTTATTATTCTGTAATTAAAAAAGTTTCCATAATACTCACCAGGGCATTTGTACGATTTTATTTTAGATTCCCGAAATTTATTTTCCATAATACGACAATATGATAGATTTTCGTGACCACCAACTTTTGTTCTATAATTATAACCCAATTTGTTTATCTTTATTTTTTCGTTTTCAAGAAGCAGTCTGCCTATATGAAATCTGTTTGTATGTAAAGATTCTATTTGTTCACCAAGCTTCGCAGCTTCAAACTGGCCTTCTCTGATTTGCTTTTTTATTTCCCTGCGAACTTCATTGAATTCTTTTTTCCTCTCTTCATTTCCATACCTTTTCCTGTCTTCTTCTAATTCCTTTAGAAATCCCTTGGTGATCACGGATTCATAAATCATATCATCTGATTAAAATTAAATTTATTTAATCTAAAAGGGGTAGGAGAAAGCTTTAAATATGTGAATTACTTACTATCTTTATCTTAAGAACCCATTCAAATTCTATTGTTATTAATGGTGTAAAAATGGAAGAAATCAAGAAGACAGGAACAACTACAGTTGGTCTTATCTATAAAGGGGATAACAGCGGCGTTGTACTGGGCTCAGAAAAGAAGGCAACTCTGGGTTATCTTGTAGACAGCATTACCACGAGAAAGATATATCCCATAGACGAAAGAATAGGCATAACCGTGGCAGGAAACGTTGGAGACGTGCAGATATTGGTGAAATACCTGAAAGCCGAAGCGAACATTTACAAATTACAGAGAGGTAAGGGTATTAGCGTCAAAGCATTGACTTCTTTGCTGGCCAATATACTGCAAGGGAGCAAGTATTTCCCCTACCTAGGCCAGTTCGTCATAGGAGGACATGACGAGAAAGGTCCGCAAATTTTCTCGCTGGACCCGTTCGGCGGAATCGTTGAAGGAGATAATTACTATTCAACAGGAAGCGGCTCGCCGATAGCTTTCGGTGTTCTGGAAGACCAATA
>Ga0172362_10003420_pt1 | contig 13687 bp, 19 predicted proteins | sample LakKivs1_kivu2a2_FD_114534 | JGI IMG/M metagenome (GOLD analysis project Ga0172362, IMG submission 114534) | Sediment microbial communities from Lake Kivu, Rwanda - Sediment s1_kivu2a2 | ecosystem: Environmental > Aquatic > Freshwater > Lake > Sediment | place: Rwanda: Western Province, Lake...
AAATCCAATAAGAAGTGTCCAAGAGCGGGGCAAGGTCCAATGGGTGATGTCCTAAAGTGGAGCAAAATCCAAAGGGAAATGTCCTGCGGTGGGGCATATTCCTACAGGAAATTCTATCATCTAACTGTATCACGCAAGTTAATCAAAGTCAAACCTTTGAGGACACCATGAAACGCTACAAGGTAGTGGCGGATTAATGCCGTGATTAATCAGCACTTGTCAGTAGACAAACAAAACTGCGGATCGGATGGGTCACCAAGCCACGAACATAGGGATGTCTGCATGGACTTAAGCATAAGAGATCTTCTTTTCAAATGAAATTGATGTCACAAAATGAGTGTTTGTGACCCCGGGGGCATAAACACTTCAATCCCTGCACCTTGCCATGAGCGAAGCGGGGCCAAGAAGAGGATACCTAGAACAGCTTTGATTGTACCTGAAGAAAGCGGTGCTCCAGAAAGGCTTGTTTGTAGAGCATAGGCAACCTGGGAGGATATTGCCAACCTGCGCTTTGTAGTGTTGAAAAAATGTGATACTTAAATCGCTGGGCACTTCCCTTCAAACTAGAACCCCCTTTTTAGCTCAACAATGGAGGGATTTTTGCTCTCCAGCTTCTCCATAATCAACCTGGCAGCCTCCTCCGGCTGGAACAGGTCACCGTAGGTGAAGACATCGATAGCCGAATAGCCATACTCCGGCCAGGTATGGATGCAGAGGTGAGCCCCGGTAATCAATACCACACCGCTTATCCCCTGGGGCAGGAAGCGGTGGAAGGATTCCCCAATCACCGCATTGCCGGCATCCTTGGCTACAGTATGGAGGACATCTTTTATGAATTCCAAATCGTCGAGGAGATCTTTGTTGCATTCCTTCAAATCCAGAAGGAAATGCTTCCCCATCGTCCGCATATTGCCTTACCCTCAATACGAACTTCTCCAATCGATTGGTCTTTGGTGCCCAGTTACGGCAGCATATGAAGATGTTCGCGCTTTGTTCGCTTCAAAAGTGTACCGATTAACACATAAATATACAAGGCAATAGAAATAGCGCCGTACTTAAAATCCGTTGAACCTCCGGCTGACGGGATTCAAGCCCTACTCTCGAGAAATAGCTGAAAATAGACTACCCAACTTGCATAGTGCAACTACTGATAGCCACGCGAGGCTCAGGGGAGTCACTTTTAAAATGTCCCATAATATCCTCCCCATACATTCATCACTTAAGCGTGGATGAAATCTTAGGATACTTAGACTTCATGTGTCCTATTTGCCACTCCTTGCCGCCTATCGGGATGCCAGATTCTAAACTTTCTTGATAGTGATTTTTACCCTGTCTCCTCTCTTCACATCTTCCGAGGGCTTGAAACTCACTATCTCAAGCATATTTAAGCCGCGGACTCCCAGACGAACAATCAGTTCATCTTCCTTTCTGACATCAGCGGACATTTTAGACTGAACTTCACCAAGTTTGACCGTCATCTGAACACCTCCTTCGCCGACCTTGGCAATTAAAGATTAGCCCCCCAAAAAACAAACTAAGATCTCTTTGTTAGCTTGGTGTTGCCAGCGCTCTTTCCCGCCGGTTAGCTAGGAGTAATCCCAAAAGCAGGACGTTCTCCTTCTCTTAGGGCTCATTCCTCCCCCGACCTAATGGCTGCCGTTCGTTTTCCTGAGCTCCCTTCTTCTCCTTTCCACTACATCCTGGACCTTATGATGGATGTCGGAGGATAAAAGGAGCAGCGCTATCGTGTCCTTGTAGTGCCAAACCTTCACCAGGTTCCCGCTATGCTCTACCCAGTAGCCCTCCTTCTCTTGTTCGTCGGTCAGGTTTACCATTCCCGACAGCTTCTGGTCATCAACCAGCACTTCACACTACTTCCTTTCAATGGCAACAGGTTCCTTCTCTGAAGGGTGTGAGACTTCCTCCGTTTCCTCGCTTTTGGGAATAAACCCGCCATCTACGGTGACAACCCCAGTGGTAAAGCTGGGTTTGTGGGATTCCACTATGTGCTTCTCCCAACACTGGGCGTGGGTAATTACCCCACAAGAGCACTGAAAAACTGTCCTACGTGCATAAAGCTGATTACCACAAACTGCACAATTCACGGTACATCGTACATCACCTTCCTCTTATCTGTAACTTTACTCTCCCGCAGATACGCTGATTATCTTGAATACTCTCCTCGCGTTCGCAGGTATCCATTCCTTATTTTCCCGGGGTCTTCAACCATATGTCCTCCTCGATTCGTATTAGGCTTGATGTGCCACATCCTAATCGCATTCTCACTAAATACATAGTCTAGCTACCCACTCCCCTCACATCATCGTCATCCGAATATTGCCTACCTATACTTTCTACTTTAGACCCACTCACGATCGCTTGGAGATGAGCCAGTTCATTATTTTGCTGTTCATGCTATACCCATTTCTTGTACTCATATAGTGGCTTCCTCCAACGCCTCCAAAACCAACTAGCAGCTCTGAACCTTCTATTGACCTCGTTTGTGACCGCAGCTAACAATGTAAAGTCAGGTTCTCGATAGTGGTCTGAATAACTCTGCATGTCCTCTGGCATCACTTGCGCCGTTAATCTGCTATCCAAAATCATCAGCTCGTTGTCAGACAACTTTCTGATGTCTTCTAGCAAGAAGTTACAGTTTCTGGTCATCAACCAGCACTTCACACTACTTCCTTTCAATGGCAACAGGTTCCTTCTCTGAAGGGTGTGAGACTTCCTCCGTTTCCTCGCTTTTGGGAATAAACCCGCCATCTATGGTGACAACCCCAGTGGTGAAGCTGGGTTTGTGGGATTCCACTATGTGCTTCTCCCAGCACTGGGCGTGGGTAATTGTCCCACAAGAGCACTGAAAAACTGTCCTGCCTGCATAAAGCCGATTACCACAAACTGCACAATTCACGGTACATTGCCTTCTTCCTATATATCCTGGCATCGTACCCAAGTATCATGTGGAGACTACATCCAGAAGAATTAGAATTCTAGGCATTATTTGCTCTGCGGAACCATCGAATGCTCCTTACCAGAAGCGCCTACGATTTATTGAAGTTTCCACGCTGGCAAACAGAGGATTACTGCAAACACTATACTTCCCTAACATTTCTCTATGCAGAGCTTGACTTCCTGCCTTGCTTCAACTCCTGTTATGGTTCCCAGATGGGGGGGTAGGCCACTCCCAATCTGCTATCACCCGCTATGGGGATGCAGGCGCCTCGGGCTTCTGAGGTGGTGCAGGCACCTCAACCTTCTCGATGGTGATTTTTATCAAGTCCCCCTTCTTCAGGTCTTCCCCGGGCTTGAACCGTACAAACTCCAGTATATCTAAGCGGCGGAGCCTCAGATGAACATTCAGATCATCTGTTTTGCTAGCGTTAGCCGACATCTTAGCCTGAATTTCACCAAGTTTGACTGTCATCTAAATTCCTCCTTTATCTACCTTCGCAGACAAGGAGCAGCCTCCCCCCACAAACTCAAATTTCTCAAGGTGCCTGCCGTTCTAACAATGTAGGTAACGGCAATCACCATTGAGCTACAAGATATAACTATACTTCAAAGATGCTTCGTTTGCTGTCGCCTTGACGACACAAGAAATAGTTTATAATATGCCATGTTAGTCACATAACAGTATGGTAAAAGCAATGGCTCACTCTAGGCCGAAACCGTCTTCTTCCAAACGCATCCGTAAAACGCCCAGGGCGATGAGCCCTCTGTACGGGGCAGACCTCTTTCAGGGGATAAAGCCGACTGAATTGGGCACGTTATTTGACGACGTTGAGCTACAAACCTGCCCGGTGGGGACTATACTCTTTACACCGGAAGACCCCTGTGAGGTGTTGTATATCTTGAGGGAAGGATGTGTGGAGCTATACAGGCTCACCGCAAGTGGCAAGCGCCTGGTGACGAGGCAAATTCTACCGGTGTCGGTCTTTGGTGTGATGGGACTGCTGGGTCAAACCATGCAAGGTAATTTTGCCGAAACTATCGAAGATAGCTCTATCTGCACGATCACCAGAGAGGACGTTTTGACGCTCCTAAAACGGCGTCCTGATATTGCTCTACGCATGCTGGAGATCGTAGGCAACCGCCTGCGTCTCCTCGAGGAACGCTTCGTGGAGGCAGTTTACAGCCCGGTTGAAGTGAGGCTAGCACATTTTCTACTTACTTATACTGATTCGGCTTCAGGTGAGTTAGTCAACATCACCCATGAAGGGATCGGGGACACGATTGGGGCGGTACGCCAGACGGTGACAGAGATCTTAGATTCCATGCAAAAGCGAGGGCTTATAGAGACGGGACCCAAGCACATTCAGATCATCGACCGGCATGGGCTCGAGGCAATTGCACGAAGTTCAGAGAGTTGATCTAGCTTAGCTCCACCAATTGCCTAATTCACCAATGAGTGGGTTGCGCGAACCGCACGATCTGCTCAATAAGAGAGACTAGGCTGATAGTAGTCAAAGATGTCCTCAAGATGAGGCTTGTTGATCGGGAGCCTTCTCTTTCGTAGAGCGGCTTGCCTTTCTTTGACGAGCGTTCACCACCTCCAAAGGCTCTGATAGAACCCAAGCTTTGCGCTCTTTTATTATGACATAGAAGGCAATGGCCGCAAAGCAGTCGTTGCACAAGCTCTCAGTGATACCATTGTAGTCCTCTGGGCAAGTGGCGACCACGACCCCAGTATCACATTTGGGACATGCGGCTACCAGATGATGAAGATTAACACAGTCATAGCAGACTATCTTGGACACCTTCTCGTAGGCCATTATTTCTCTTGCTCCTCGTGTTCATTTCTACTTAGGGCTGATTGCAACTATACTTCAACGAGGATGCGCTTGCTGTCGCCTTGACGACATATAACATGGACTATATCAACTATAATATCCTCAACATGACCTGGACGGCCTCCGGTGAGTTACATGCTGATAACCGAGGGCAAAGCAATGGTGATACCAGTGACATGGACAACAATAAATGGAGGATGACCATGAAACAGGCAGACCACATTCACATCCCAAGGAAACGCAAGAAGCGTGACCACAGGAGGGGCCTCACAGATGCGAACTTGGAGTACCTTGAGACATGGCGCCGGATGGCACAGGATCCCTTCACGTTCCCGATTGCGGCCGGGCTGTACCCAATAACCCTTGTAACAGAGACAACGGCAGCGATAGCGAAGAGGATAGGACGCAAAGGACAAAATGCTGGCATAAACTAAGTGAAAACACACTATAAATTGCTTTGTGCACAGCTACGCATCGTGTTTAGTAGTAGGACAGAGCAAGTGATATTTTTCGTGGTGGGGTGAATGATGGATACAAAGGAGGGAACGCTTCATCAAGACGAATGTAGCGGAAATGCTCATCACTGGGTGATTGATGGCAAAAATTTGGGTGTTTGCAAGAAGTGTGGGGCCAAGAAACAGTTTCCTGCTTATGTGGAGTTATGGCACGGCCAGAGGGTGGTGACTGGCAAGAGGAAGGCACTCTAGCTGCTAGAGGCTGAGTGTTGCGTCTTCAGAATCAGTCACAAGGAGTAGGTATATGGGGTTCTCTGCAGATGTAGTTAAAGGAGCATGGGAAAGGGCTGGTGGCAGGTGTGAGTGCACGAAGAAGCACGACCACACTGGCAAATGCTATAGAAAATTGGTTTGGGAAAACAGGGGCAGAGAGGGTCGTGGCAAATGGGAAGCCGATAGCGTAAGCGGTCTACACAAAGATTCAGTCTCAGACTGCCAGATTCTCTGCTGGAGCTGTCACATTTCAGGCTTCTAGGCAAAGAATAAGGAGCCACGCGAAGCTCTGGCTGGCCGAGGTAATCTTGCCCGCAAATGTTCAGCTCTAGCCTACTTTGCCTCGCTATTGACATTGTCAGCAGAAAAGGTCTATCGTTATGATGAAAAAGGAGGTTGACCCATGGAAGCATACTGTGTGAAATGTCATGCCAAAAGGGAAATGAAAGACCCCAAGACAATAACGATGAAGAATGGCAAACTGGCAACTCAAGGCGTGTGTCCGATGTGTGGGACAAAGATGTTCAGGATAGGAAAGAGCTAGGGAGTCCTGACAATTGAATATGCTGCGAGGATACTCAGGCTCCAACACTTGAAATAAGCCCGGTGGCGACCTAACTAAAGCATATAATGACGGTGTGGCAGGAGGTGAGTTATGGCAGTACTTGATAAGATCAGGTCATTTTTCAGGTGTACGAAGCCAACAGTCAAGATACAGCAGCCAAAGTCAACAGCCAAGACAGAGGAGCCGAAGCCAACAACTGAAGCTGCTAAGAAAGAGGTACCTCAGGCTCCTGAAAAGGGGAGCTCTTCGCCGTAAGAAACGACTGTGTTGAAGCGGAGACGCTGTGAGGCACATCGCTTGTGCGCCGGAGGAGTCTCGCAAAACTATAAGGTCTACTTACCGCCCGTAGTCAGTAGACCCAAGTAGCGGCCGCCACGCCATACTATAGGTAACAAAATGGACGATTGTTTCCTCGCATTCAGAGTGATGATACGGGAAATGTTGCCAGCAGCAGTTAAGCGGTTAAATGAGATATCAAAGAAAAGCCATAGAAGAAAAATCTTGCTCGTCCCCAGCATTACATCTCGAAGTTAACGAACTTCCCCTTGCGAAAGCCCATAGATGTCAAGAATCGTTTTAGCCGTTCGTCATCTTCCCTAACGATGACATTTGTTTTCACGTATCTTCGCTGGCACTCTGCCCAGAATCCCAGCACTAACTTACGGCCTATCGCCTTACGCTGATACTCATGGGCAACGCCGATCATATCTATCCACCCGCCCATACCTGTCCCGTATCTTTCTCTCCTGATGTCACCTAGCAGAAAACCGACGATCTTACCTCCCACCTCAGCTACAAAACTCAGTGCCGGACGATACAGCTCCAATTCGGTTTCAACGCTTAATGGCCACGAGAGAGCACGCTCCTCGCCAATCAGCAACTGATCTATTTCTTTCACTGCCTCAAGGTCAGCTTCGACCATCCTTCGGATTTTGACGTCAGGGTTAGAGGGTGACATAGTATCTGATATCTCCTTACACGCTATTCTATATCACCTTCCCGCTTTTTTCTATATTATTAAGTAGAAGTAAAACCCTTGAGAAAACCTTCGCATCGGTCCTCCAGACTGTCACCCCTGCTCGACAATTCGCTATTTCGTTTAGTGGAAGAGCACAACTAATGAGCTATTGTCTTTCGGCACTCGTGGCAAGCCCTCCCTCTCGTTTGAGCGTCTTTTGACGCAGTCGTCCTGCAAACAAACTTTCGTCGGATGCTTCTCCTTGACGGCACAACCGGAACCCCCTATGATAAGCCGAGCGGAATCTCTTCGTAGGAGGTGTATGCCATGGCAGCCATCGTGCGGCGTATTGAGTACTACTGTACTGTGGTTCCCAATCAGGCTGGAGCGGGTGCTAAGGTTTTCAATGCACTCAAGGCAGGAGGTGTCAATCTGGTTGCCTTCAATGGTTTCCCAACGAGCAGCCGGCGTGCTCAGCTCGCCTTCGTGCCCTCCGACCGAGATGCCTTCCTTGCGGCAGCACAAAAAGCAGGGATCAAGCTGGTGGGGCCCGAGGCTGCTTTCCTGATTCAGGGCGAGGACCGTGTAGGTGCTGTCGCCGACGTACTTAGCAAGCTGGAACAGGCTCGGATTAATGTCACAGCCATGCAAGCCATTGCTACCGGCGCAGGGCGTTATGGAGCCATCCTCTGGGTCAAGCCACGGAATATTGGCAAGGCTGCCCAGGCATTGGGTGTCTCTTAAGGCATAGAGATGAATCATCTCAGACATGTTATCCTCCGTTGCTGCTAGTGGTCACCAGCGATGAGAGGTGGTGGGGAGCTACGGCAGAGTGATGGTACGCGCCAAGAAGGACTGCAAAGGCCGGCCACCCTAGATTAATGCTGTGTCTGGCCGGGAGGCACTCGAGGTTGTGCGAAAGAGTATCAACCGCCTTTTCTATCTTTGGCCAGTGGCAACCATGTGAAGTTTTCACTATCTAATTCCGATAATCTCGACCCGGCAGACAACAACCTGAGTATTTAGTTAGGTGAGTGTCAAATATTGTTTACCTCAGGGTAGATTGACTTTCCCCTCAGTTAAGGAAATACTAGAAGAAATCATGCCGCTTCTTCGTGATTTCAGTTTTCATCTGCAATTCCCTGGTCTTCCTCGAGCGCTCCGTCGGGCTTGTCTTGCTCGTGGCGCACCACTGTGCCCTCCTCCTCGAGCAGGTCCATAATTCGGGCGGCTCTGGGATATCCTATATGCAGGCGCCGCTGAAGGAAGGAGGTGGAAAGGTGGGAATACTCTCTGGCAAGTCTTCTCCCAGTCGCTAACAATGGGTCCTCGTCTTTCAGTTCCTCGGTGGGTAAGGAAGCGAATGCTTGCGCCACGGTATCCTCTAACGGCGTAGGAGTCTGTGTCATTTGCTGCTTCCAGAAGGTTGTTACCCTGTCTATCTCCTGGTCGGAGACGAAGCATCCTCGCAGCCGCTTGGGCTTAGGGGCATCCGGCGGCAGATAGAGCATGTCGCCGCCTCCTAAGAGGCTCTCAGCGCCAACGGTGTCGAGGATGGTACGTGAGTCTACGCCGGAGGCTACAGCGAAACTTATGCGACTGGGAAAATTGGCTTTGATCAGCCCGGTAACTACGTCAACCGAAGGACGTTGAGTAGCTACGATGAGGTGTATGCCGGTAGCCCGTGACATTTGGGCCAGGCGGCAGATCGCAGGCTCGACTACTTCAGCAGCACTCATCATGAGGTGAGCCAACTCGTCAATGATGATTATCAGAAAGGGCATGGGCTCGGTGGCAAGAGGGCTGTGGTTGTAACCTTCTATGTTGCGCACTCCTGTCGCTGAAAATCTGCCATAGCGGTTATCCATCTCCCGCAGGATGCGGCGCAGAGCATCTATAGCCTTGTCTGATTCGGTTACAACCGGCGATAGGAGGTGGGGCACTCCCTCGAAGCCTACGAGCTCAACCCGCTTGGGGTCTATCAGGAGCAGGCGCAGGTCCCGCGGCGTATTATGCATCAGTAAACAGGTGATGGTGGAGTTGATGAATACTGTTTTGCCGCTTCCAGTGGCACCGGCGATGAGCAAATGAGGCATCTTGCACAGGTCAGCAGATACAGGCTCCCCAGCGCTCCCTTTGCCCAGTGCGAGGGTGAGCTTTGTTTTTGTCTTAAGCTTCTGGAAAGTTGTGCCCTCGATCACTCCCCTAAGGCGGACTATGGAAGTGGTGGTGTTGGGGACTTCAACGCCTACCAGCGACTTTCCGGGGACCGGAGCCTCGATTCTGATATTAGTAGAGGTGGCTAAGGCGAGAGCGAGGTTATTGGCGAGGGCGGTGATACGTTCGACTTTTACCCTCGTCTTGGATATCTCCTCCAGCCTCTCTACAGGATTACCATCCCTATCCAGTTTGGCCTTGCCCTCACGGTCTCGCTCCACGACTCGCCTATATTTGCGATCCCACCCCGGCTCAATGCCAAATTGGGTAACAGATGGCCCGGGGTTTATTTGCACTACCTTGCTCTCAACTCCGTAGCTTCTCAATGCCTCCTCGATGAGCTTTGCCTTCTGCTCGTTGCCCACTTCGGTGAATTCGATATCAGAGGCCTTATCGAGAAGCTCGATGGGCGGCAACTGCTGCTTCACAGCGATAATCCGTTGAGGCCTTGGCTCTCTGGTCTCAGCAGGCGCGAGTTTTTTCTTCTTAAGACCCAGGATGGGCAGCGTTAACTGCTCTTCCAGATCTACTTTTTCAGGCGCAGCTTTGTCTTCAGCAGCTTCAGACTCAGGAGCCAGGGCCGTGACTTCGCCAGCCACTTCACCTCCTATCTCCGGTTCTGCTGTGCCCCTACGGCCCAGCCTTTTTCTCAGTGCGAGAATGGGCGCTGCCAGCAGTCGGCTCAGGGAATAGCTTTGGTTTAGTCTCGCTACCCCTCGCCCTAATCGAGGAAGGAACCATCGGAGGCCAGACAGGATCACCAAGCCTGCTCTCTTTGTCGCTTGGGACAAGAGCTGAAGAAATCTAAGGCTTGGACGAGGGATGACCAGCCCTACCCCCACCAGGAACAAAATGACAAGCCGCGCTGCCGGTGGAGCGCCAGCGCCCTGGTTGCCGATGAAGCTTCTGCCGGCGCTTCCTCCAAGGCTTACCTGGGAGAAGTCAGCATTAGCGATAGATGCTGAGGGGAGGAATAGGGCGAATATTCCCCAGAGGGCGAGCGTAAACACTACGGTGCTCAGCCAGAGGTTCCACCTCCGGGATAGGCTACCCAATCCCTGTCGCCATACTACATAGATGACAAGAGTCAGCCACAAGACTCCCAGAAAGAGACCGAAACCTATTGCCTCGAAAACAGCGTGGCCCAAGAAGAACATAATCGCTGTTATCGCAGTTGCCGTTACAACAATCCATAGCATCGCTCTCGGCATGGAGAGAAGAGCCAGGGAAGACTGGGGTTTACTAACTTGTTTCTTGGAACGCGATTTTGCCATTCTCATATAAGATACGATGGCGTCACCACATTAGGCCCCTCGGCCCGCACTCTACCCTCACTCCCCCATTATGCTAGTCTTGTTAAGGCCTGAGCGATGTCTTGAACTTGTTCGGAGTCGGTGCTCGGGAGTCCTGGTTTTGGGCGCGAGATATGAGCTGCTGCCTGCGATTCTGAATGGGATTGCGCAGGAAGGCGGGTATATCCATCTGGTCCTCATCCAGCAGGTACTTACGTAGCTCCTTCATTTCCTTTTCCGTGGCTTCCTTGTTAAGCTTCGCCGGCTTAGCGTTGAAGCCAGTCGCGATTAGCGTTATCCTGATCTCGTTGGACATCTCAGGAGCGTAGTTCATGCCGAAGATGATGTTGGCAGATGGATCAGCCGCCTTGCGAATGACCTCGGCAGCCTCTTGTATCTCGGCTAGGGTCAGGTCCATACCCGCTGTGACAGTGAACAGTATGGCAGTCGCACCTTCTACCGAGACATCGAGAAGAGGGCTGGTGATACAAGCTTTTGCGGCCTCAACAGCCTTATTCTGACCACTGGCGGTTCCTATGGACAGCCAGGCTTGCCCCATACCTTTCATCACTGCTTTTATGTCGGCGAAATCCAGGTTGATCTCACCAGGGGTAGTGATGACCGAGGATATTGCCGAGACGCCCTGGTACAGGATGTCGTCTGCCAGCTTGAAGGCGCTATCTGCGGCTGTCCTGCGGTCGCAGAGACTGAGTATGCGGTCGTTGGGAATGGTAATGAGGGTGTCGCAGACCGGCGCCAATCTCTCAATACCCTGCTCGGCCTGCTGGCTTCGGTGTTGTCCCTCAAATGTGAACGGGCGGGTGACTATGGCGATCGTGAGAGCACCGGCCTGTCTGGCAACGTCTGCCATGACCGGAGCCGCACCGGTACCAGTCCCTCCACCCATCCCAGCCGCAATGAAAACCATATCTGCGTCGCGCACAACTTTGCGCAGTTCTTCCCGGCTCTCCTCGGCAGCCATGGTGCCGAGCTTGGGGTCACCGCCTGCCCCCATGCCTTTAGTTACCTTTTGGCCGATTTGGACTGTGGTTATTTTATCCTCGGATGTCGTGGTGTAAGCCAAAGCCACGGCGTCGGTATTTACCGCATAGAGATCCACTCCGGTTAACTTTCCTCTCGCCATGCGGCGTACCGCATTACAACCGCCTCCGCCCATGCCAAAGACCTTGATCTTAGTCGGAGGAGTAGTTACCATGTTGCTGTCTGCCATCTTTCTAACCTCCTTTAATCTCTGCCTTTTCCCTTAATCTTTTGAGACGCCGGTCCAGATGTCTAGGGCCTGCCCCAGGGGACAAGCTGCCTGACAGACTTTACTCTATCGACGACCTTGTCTCTTATCCCTGTTTCATTTCTTATCCAGCTTTGTTCCTGCCGCCAATTCTTCCTACCACAGAGCAAGATGCCGACACTGCTGGCATAGGCTGCATTGTGAAGCTGATCAGCCAGTCCGGACATGGCAGGGGGCATTCCTACGCGGGTGGGGAGACCAGTGATATCCTGGGCGACAGTCCTTATGCCGCCTAGATTGGCGGTGCCTCCGGTCAATACCAGGCCCGCAGGGAACTCGGATACGTAGGCGAGGTAGGTCTGAGATTGCACCTGCTGCACCAGTTGGGAAACTAGCAGCTTCATGATCTCCTCTACACGTGCCTTGACGATATCGCCGATGTCCTTCTTGTATATCCGCCCGACGCCGTCGAAGTTGACCTGCACCGCCTGCTCCTCCTTCTGGTCGCGGTCTTCCTTTTCTGCAAGGTTGCAGTGCTCTTTCTTAAGCTCCTCCGCCATCTCGACCGGTATCCCTAATCCAACGGATAGGTCCCTGGTGATTTGATTGCCGCCTACGGGAAGGACGGCAGTGAGCAACAGGTTGCCATTCTTGTAGGCAGAGATGCCTGTAGTGCCAGCACCAACGTCTGCCAGCACGACGCCGGCATCGGTCTCGTCAGGATGGAGCACCGCTTGAGCACTGGCCAGACACTGAAGTACCAGTCCCTCGATAGCAAGTCCTGCTTTGTGGGCACATTTGGTTATGTTCTCAGCAGAACTCTGCGGTATGGTAATAATGTGTGTATCCAGGTCCATCCTGAAAGCGTGCATGCCCTTGGGGTCCTGGACTCCAATCTGGGTATCGAGGGTGTACTGTGTCGGGATAACGTGCAGTAACCTTCTCTCCTCGGGGATGTTGATTTCGCGAGCGACTTTTAATGCTCTTTCGACATCTCCCTGGCGGACGGTGCGGGCATTTCTGCCTACACTTACCGAGGCGCGGTTGCCCTGGGAGCTAATATTGCTTGCGCTGATCCCCAGATAGACAGAGCTTATGCTTTCTCCGCTGGTCTCCTCGGCTCTTCTTACAGACTGCCGGATCGATTCGCTGGCCTGGTCGATATCGGCGACCAAACCTTTGTGTATTCCGGCGGAGGGCGTTACGCCAATGCCGACTATCTGGATAGAACCTTCGGCATCGACATTTGCGAGCAGGCTGCAAATTTTGGATGAGCCTATATCTACAGCTGCCACCATTCTTTGTTTCACCATTTTGGGGTTGTCCTCCTTCCTTTCCTTAGTGCATGTCTCTTAGTCATTGTCACTTCTTAACTCTCTGCTGGAAATATGTCCCTCTTTTCACTATCATTGTTCACATAACTTGCAGCATCGTCACAACATGACCGGGAAGACAGGAAGCATTCCGCCTGCCCTCGGGGCCCGGCAGACGTGGCTTGCGCCTCCTTTCCAGCTTCGAAAATTGCTTGATTACAAGTATTCTGGCAATATTTGCAGTATTTCTGGGCCATCTGCCCCAGGCAGCCGGCTCGTTATCTGCCGCGCTCTTCTAGACACCTCTAACATGTCCGCCTCTCAGTCGGAGTATTGATGGACTAATGGACTGGGCAATTACTAACTCGAAAGTGCTTAGAAGTCCGTGGAAATTGGGGGGAATAACGGACTGCTTATACCACTTTTCCTTGAGTTTGTCAAGTCCTCGCATTGTTCAGTTAAAAATCCGACAGTCCATATATAAAATATGGACATGCAGAATGAGACACTGATAATTCTATGTATGGAGCTCTATCAAGCGGGATTGCCCAAGTCACATATCGCGGCAA
>Ga0172362_10003421_pt1 | contig 13686 bp, 13 predicted proteins | sample LakKivs1_kivu2a2_FD_114534 | JGI IMG/M metagenome (GOLD analysis project Ga0172362, IMG submission 114534) | Sediment microbial communities from Lake Kivu, Rwanda - Sediment s1_kivu2a2 | ecosystem: Environmental > Aquatic > Freshwater > Lake > Sediment | place: Rwanda: Western Province, Lake...
CCACGGTTAAGTGTGCCTCAACGGTCAATAACTGTACTGCTGGTTCTTGTTCTGGGGAAAAGAGATATCCAGAATGCCAGGCTGGAGGGACTTGTGATTCAACTGCCACTAGTTATTATACTCCAGAGACAGTCTATGCTTCAGCAGGAAAGGTCTTTACCTCAAGCTGTACCGACCAGGATGCCACTATCCAATCTCTTGCCTGTGATTCTAACACCAATTACTTCTGTACAGCCGGAAACTGTTCAGGTAACTATCGTTATTCGGAATGCAAAGCTGACCATACTTGCGATGCTGCCGCTACCACTAACTACTACCAGGTGGATGTCACTGCCTCAGCTGGTAAAGTTTTAAACTCAACCTGCGGCAATCAGGATGCCACCTCAACTGTTGAATGTGCCTCAACGATAAATAACTGTACTGCTGTTTCTTGCTCTGGGGAAAAGAGATATCCAGAATGCCAGGCTGGAGGGACTTGCGACTCAACTGCCACCACTTATTATACCCCATCAACTGTTTATGCTTCGGCTGGCTATAGTTTGACTTCAGGTTGTGGAACAACCGGCTCAACCCTTTGTGGTTCGAGTTATTTGGCTTCTACTGCCCCAGGTGATAACTATTACGGAGATGGAGGGAGTGATAGTTGTCAGGGAATGTGCAATGGCTCAGGTAATTGTTATTATGCAGTAAATTGTAAAGGAGCTACTAATAATCCGCCTACTTGTACATCTTTGACTCCCGATAAAACTTCAATTAATGTTGGCGAAACGGTTGTTTTTACCGCCGGACCAGGGAGTGATTCTGATGGAACAATTTCTCAATATGAATTTGACTTTGGAGATGGTTCGGCAAAGGTTTATTCAAGCACTACTGGGGCTACTCATACTTACAATACCGCTGGTACCTTTTGTGCCAAATTAAGAGTTCAAGATGATGATGGGGCTTGGAGTACTCCTGGTAATTGTCCTGGTGGAGCTTGTACTGCCCAAATTACCGTTAATACCGTAGCTGGCATTAGTCCTCCTGCGGTTGAGACCTTACCTATTAATGATCCTGACCATCCTGGCACGGTCACTCCAAATTCAGCCACTGTTTTGGGAAAACTCATAAGTTGTGGCGGAGCTAGTATTGCTTTAGTCTGGTTTAAATGGGGGCCAACTACCTCCATGGGGAATAGTACATCTTATCAAACTATAGATTGCACCACTGCTTCCTTCCCTTATTATTTCAACAGTGGTGGCGAAATCGCAGGTTTAACCGCTAACACCACTTATTATTTTGAAGCTTCTGCGAAAAATGGCGGAAGCTGGTAAAGAATAAATCTTAAAGATAAACATTAATCATAGAGAGGGGAAGACCTTTTTGGTTTTTGCCCTCTTTTTATTACTTATTAAAGCTATTGTGGATTAACTGTGGATAAAACCAGGGTTTTTATCTCAATTTAAGAAGGCGTTATATTGTGTTGACTAAGTATCATGTTGTGAGTTAAAGTGAGAATAGGTGGGGGATTGTGGATAACTATGGGAAAACCTGCCCTTTCTGTGGATAACTCGAGCGAGTGATAACGAACGAGGCCTCGCTCTCTATGCTGATGAAGAAGGAATAATAAATTCTATATTGGTTATACTGATGATTTAAAACGAAGAATTAAACAACATAGACGAGAAGGGGATTTAAACTTAATTTATTACGAAGCCTACCAATCTGAAAAAATTGCCAGACAGCGAGAAAAAAAATTAAAATATTATGGAAGCGCCTGGCGTGCCCTCAAAAAGAGAATCGAGTGAAACGAGACCCCACCTCCTAAGCCCATCTATCCTCGATTAAACGAACAGATCAATCTAAAAAATTAGACATTGTCTAATAAATATTCAATGAGCATAGGAGGCGGGGTATCCGCCTCGCTAAGGCTCGGCAGCTATGTTCATCGGCGAATATCCATACTCAATAGACGAAAAGAAACGATTAGCCATACCGTCAAAGTTTCGGCAAGTTTTAGGTAATAGAGCAGTTATTACTCGAGGCCTGGACCAATGTTTATTTTTGTATCCAGCAAAAGAATGGGGGAATTTGGCTAAAAAATTAAGTCAACTTCCCTTATCTCAAGCTGATGCCCGAGGATTTGCTAGGTTAATGCTAACCGGTGCTATGGAGGTTAATCTTGATAATTTAGGCAGAATTTTAGTTCCCGACTATTTAAAAGAGTATGCCTTACTTAAAAAAAGAGTGATAATTGCTGGCGTCTATAATCGAATTGAAATTTGGGATGAGAAAAATTGGAAGATTTATAAACAAAAAACAGAAAAAGAAGTAGGGGACATCGCTGAGAGATTAAAAGAATTGGGTGTTTAAAATGCACATGCCAGTTTTACAAAAAGAGGTTCTAGAGTATTTGGACCCAAAGCCGAATGAAAATTTTATTGACTGTACGGCTGGTGAAGGAGGTCATGCTTTAGCAGCCTTAGAAAAGAATGGGCCTCGGGGAAAAGTTTTAGGAATTGAGATAGACCTCGAATTATATAAAAAGCTAAAAGAAGACTGTTTAAAGTGGCAGTTTAAACAGAGATTGATCCCGGTGAATGATTCTTATACCAATTTAAAGGAGATTGTCGGAAGAGAAAAGTTTAAAAATATTTCTGGAATACTCTTCGACCTTGGGATGTCAAGTTGGCATCTGGAAGAAAGTAAAAGGGGATTTTCATTCCAGCAAAATGAACCTTTGGACATGAGGTATAGTCCTCAGAGTCCTTTAACCGCTAAAAAAATCTTAAATTACTATTCAGCTTCAGAAATTGAAAGAATTTTAAAAGAGTACGGGGAAGAACAATTTGCCCAAAGTATTGCCAAAAATATTGTTGAAATAAGAAAATTTAAACCAATTCAAACTACCCCCCAATTAGTGGAAATTATTAAAAGAGCTGTCCCAAGCTGGTATCAACACCGAAAAATCCATTTTGCCACTAAAACTTTTCAGGCCTTAAGAATCGCGGTGAACGATGAGTTGAATAATTTAAAAAATGTCTTACCACAAGCCCTAAAAATTTTGAAGCCAGAAGGTAGATTAGTCGTAATCTCTTTTCATTCTTTAGAAGATAGAATTGTGAAAAATTTTTTTAGAGAAAACTCTAAGGAAAATTTAATTAAAATTTTAACAAAAAAACCGATAAAGCCAACAGTAGAAGAGATAAAAATTAACCCTCGTTCAAGGTCGGCGAAATTACGTGCATCCTTAAAACTTTAAACTTTTAAACTATGAACTATACCTTAGCCATAAGCCCGCCAATTGCAATAAAATTTAGATTGAATTTAAGTTTGAAAATCTTTTGGATTCTTGCTTTAGCTTCGATAATCTCTCTTTTAATTCTTTATATTTTCCAGATTAATTCTTTAACATATGAGGCCTATTCGGTCCAAAGTTATGAAGAGAAATTAAGTGCGTTTACTCAGGAAAATAAAAATATGGAAATTAATTTTTCAAAAGCTAGCTCCTTGGATAATCTTGAAAGCTATCCTTTGGCTCAGAATTTTGAAAAAGTAAGCCAGGTAAAATACATCAAAATTTTGGGAAGTCAAGTCGCAGCGAAATGATGAGAAACTGGAGAATAAATTTAATTTTTATATTTATTATTCTATTTGCAGCGGTCCTACTCAGCCGCTTATTTTATATCCAAGTTCTCCAAACCGATTTTTATAAAGCCCTGGCTCAGGGCCTGAAAAACCTGTCCCAGGAAGAAACACCTGAAAGAGGAGAGGTTTTTTTTAAAAATGGGGAACCTTTAGCGGTAAATGCAAACTTTCCATTAGTTTTTGCGTCTCCTCCTAAGGTTGAAAACCCTGAAAAAACTGCGCAAGTTCTTAGTAAAATTCTTAATCTCTCTCAAGATTCAATTATAGAAAAACTTAAAAAAGATACTTTGTACTCAGTAATAAAAAATAAATTAACCGAAAAAGAAGTGGAACTTTTAAAAAATTCAAAATTGCCCGGCATCTATCTTACTGAAGAAAACGGTAGATATTATCCAAATGAATTTTTAGCTTCTAAAATTGTCGGATTTTTAGGTGCACAAGAAAGAGGACAATATGGATTAGAAGAATACTATGATGAAATTTTGAGAGGTTCAAGCCAGGGCGCTGATTTGATTTTAACTATAGATTACGATGTCCAATTTATGGCTGAAAAATTACTGAAGACGGCTAAAGAAAATTTAGACATTGAAGGAGGAGAGATTATCGTTATGGACACAAATTCTGGGAAAATAATTGCCTTGGCTAATTTCCCAAATTTTAACCCAAATCAATATAAAGAATACGCTTTAGAGGGCAATTTAGAAATTTTTCAAAATGGAGCTACTCGGAAATTTTTTGAACCAGGCTCTGTATTTAAACCAATAACTATGGCTACTGCTCTAAATGAAGGACTAATCACTCCTCAAACCAGCTATGTCGACGAAGGTCAGGTTCAAATCGGTGGTTATACAATTTACAATTACGATGGGAGAGTTTGGGGAGAAAGAACTATGACTGAAGTTTTAGAAAGATCAATTAATACCGGAGCAGTATTTGTTGAAAAATTACTTCCCCATAATGTTTTCTTAGATTACATTGATAAATTTGGATTTTTTAAATCAACAGGAATTGACCTTCCCGAAACTTACTCGGAAAATAACAAATTTAAAGAGGGCTACGAAATAAATTTTGCTACCGCCGCTTTTGGTCAAGGAATTGAAATGACGCCGATTCAATTGATTCGGGCTTATTCTACTATTGCCAATGGCGGAAAATTGGTAAAACCTTATTTGGTTGACAAAGTCTTAAAAGATGGAAAGATTGTTGAGACTAAACCCGAAATCTCCGAGCCCATAATTTCTTCTTCAACTGCCTCCCAATTGACTGCTATGTTAATAAGTGTGGTAGAAAATGGCTATGCTAAATCAGCTAAAATTCCCGGATATTATATCGCCGGAAAAACTGGTACAGCTCAGGTACCATTTTCAGCTCTTGGAATGGAAAAGAGTGGCTATTCTGAAAAAACAATTCAAACCTTCATGGGCTTTGCTCCGGCTTTTAATCCTCAATTTTTGATTTTAATAAAATTAGATAATCCTAAAACAAAAACTGCTGAATATTCAGCCGTGCCAATCTTTCACGATTTAGCAGAATATATTATTCGTTACTGGCAAATTCCACCCGACTATGCCCCGTAGTGAAATTTTAAAATGTTAAACCTTTTCTCTAAACTTAAATTTCTATTACGAAAACCTAAAGTGATTATTATTACAGGTTCAGGAAGAGATTGTGCCGCTGAGGCTATTTTTCAGGTTTTAAATTCGCATTTTAAAATTGGGAAAGAGGTTTTAATTTTTGAAACCGAATTAAAAGATACTGAAGAATTTAAATTTTTTGCGAAACACTCTTCTTTACCGATTTTAGTGGTAACTCAAATTGGAGATATTCCACCAGATAAGAATTTTTTTGCTGGCGACAGGGAAAGAACTTTTAAAATTCGTGAGCTTGCTAAAACTCTACCCATTCAGGGTCATCTAATTTTAAATTTCGATGACGAAACGGTGAGAGAAATAAAAGACGAAACTAATTTGAAGGAATTAACTTTTGGACTTCAAGACTACAACTCGCCCACCACATCCTCCCGTTCGCCTCTCGGCGAACGGGCCCCTAGAGCTGATTTCTGGGCTAGTGATATTAAATTAAATAGTGGAACGAATTTTAAAATAAATTATAAAGGCCGCGTTGTGCCAATTTGGTTAGAGGAGGTATTTGGCAAAGAGCAGATTTATTCGGCGCTGGCAGCCGTAGCAGTGGGAACAATTTTTGATTTGAATTTGGTAGAAATATCTCAGGCCTTGCAGAATTTCCAAACCTCTGATATAATGCAAAAAGTGTAATAAAATTAATAAAAATTCGTCATAAGGCGTCACCTCACCTCGAGGCCGCCTTTTTATTTTTGATGGACAAAATTTAAATTTTGTGGTAATTTTAATAATGGCTCTTCCCAAAAGGAGATGATGGTCCAAAAGGAGGTGAAGAGATGGACGGGTATACTAAGTCCCCGCGAGCTGAACCAGCAATAGGCGAGAGAGTTAAAAAAATCCTTGCTGATAACCATCAACTTTCGAATGAGGATAAATTTATTCTCACCCAGGTCTATCTCATCTGTCTATTTCGAAAGGTTCAAGATAGCTGGAGAAGAAGGAAACTTTCCAAGTCTATTATTCATCGGGAAAACAATAGGGGGCAAGAGATTAGTCTTACCCCAGAGGATTTTCGTAATCTGCACCTCTGGGTCGTGAATCAGGATCTGGCTGGCAAACTTCCCAACCTGATCAAACGGGTGAGGCAGAAAAGGAGGGAAACTAGAGCTAAAAAATAAGGATCATCACCTTCTTCTCTCTGGCCCCATCGTCTAGAGGCCTAGGACGCAGGGTTCTCATCCCTGTAACACCAGTTCAAATCTGGTTGGGGCCGCAAAAAATCAATAAGAGGCTTTTAATTGGCCTCTTTTTTGTTAGAATGAATTAATGACTAAAAAAATATCACAACTCAAAACTTCGATTTATGCCATAGCTATTCTTTCTGGCACCATTATTGGGGCGGGTATTTTTGCTTTACCTTATATAACTTTGAAAGTGGGAGTTTGGGTAATGCTTGGTTACTTTTTGATTTTGGGGGCTTTGGTTTTTCTCATCCATTTATTTTTTGGGGAGCTATCTTTAAAAACACCTGATTTTAAGCGTCTGCCTGGCTTTGCCAAATTTCATTTGGGAAATTGGGGCGAAAAAGTAGCTTATATTTCGACAATTTTAGGGATTTTTGGAGCGATTTTGGCTTATTTAATTATTGGGGGAGAATTTCTGACAGAGCTTTTATCGCCAATTTTTGGTGGTGGAAGTAATATTTTATATACTCTTTTATATTTTTCTTTGGGCGCTAGTTTAATTTTCTTTGGCATTCGAGCCATTTCTAAGATAGAATTCTGGGGATTGATTTTATTTTTTTTCGTTTTAATTTTAATGTTTTTCCGCGGCTTCCCTCAAATCCAAATTCAAAATCTCTTCCCCGCGTCAGATTTTTCTAAATTTTTCTTACCTTATGGTCCTATTCTTTTTTCTTTGTGGGGAGCAACTTTAATTCCAGAAGTCGAAGAAATGCTGGGCAAAGAAAAACATCTCTTGAAAAAAGTCATCGCAATTTCAATTTTAATTCCTGTTTTAATTTATCTCTTTTTTATTTTTCTCATTTTGGGAATTACCGGAAATCAAACTACGGAAACTGCTCTATCTGGTCTCAAAAATTTTTTAGGCGGGGGAATGGTATCTTTAGCTTTTTTCTTTGGTGTCCTCACAACTTTTACCTCTTTTATCACCTTGGGACTAACTTTAAGAAAGGTTTTTTGGTATGATTTAAAAATAGAAAAAAATTTAGCTTGGGCAATTACCTGTTTTGTTCCTTTATTTCTTTTTTTAATTGGCATTAAAAGCTTCATTCCGGTAATATCTTTTCTTGGTGGAGTGATGCTTGGAGTCGACGGAATTTTAATTTTGTTAATGTATCAAAAAATCAGTGAAAAGAAATTATTAACCTATCCTTTAATCTTAGTTTTATTGGGAGGGATTATTTATGAGATAATATATTTTACATTTTGAATTTTGAATTTAGCGAAGCGTTTATGCTTTACTTTCACATTCTTATTTTTATTTTTTCTTTTGGGATACTTTTTTGGTCAAGTAATTGTTTAGTTGATGTCTTAAAAAAAGTATCTAAATTTCTGGGCTGGAAAGAGTTCGTAGTTTCCTTTTTTATTGTAGCTTTTGCGACTACTGTTCCAAATTTTTTTGTAGACATAATCTCAGCTCTGAATAAAGTTCCTCAGCTTGCTTTTGGTGATGTCGTTGGAACTAATATCGCTGACCTTACTTTAATTTTGGCCTTATCTGCCCTGATTTCTAGGGCTGGGCTTTCTGTTCCTAGCCGGACAGTTCAAGGAAGTTCTATTTTTACAATTGGAGTCGCCCTTCTGCCTTTAATTCTAATTCAAGACGGTGTTCTTTCTCGAGTAGACGGAATTATTTTATTGATTGCTTTTATCATTTATCTTGCCTGGCTTTTTAATAAAAGGGAAAGGTTTGAAAAAATTTATGATGGAGTTTCTGAACCTTTAACTTTAAAGTTTTTTTTAAAGAACTTAGTTTTACTTATTTGTTCTATTTTATTACTTTTAGTATCTGGTCAGGGGATTGTTAAATCAGCTGTCTTTTTTTCAGAGTTTCTCTGTTTTCCTCTATCTCTAATTGGTATTTTAGTCGTTGGATTGGGCACTGCTCTACCGGAACTTTCTTTTACTCTTCAAGCGGCTAAAAAAAGTCAGGATTGGTTTATAGTGGGAGATGTTATGGGTTCGGTAATAATGACTGCCACTTTGGTCTTGGGAACAGTTGCTATCATTTGCCCAATTAAAATTTCTAATTTTGAACCATTTGCTATTGGAAGAATTTTCTTAATAATTTCAGCAATTTTTTTCCTTATTTTTATCCGAACTGGCCAAAAAATTACGAGGCGAGAAGCCTTCTTTTTACTTGGAATTTATATAACATTTGTCTTAGTTGAAATATTAACCAAATAGTGCTATTATCTAAAAATGAATGGGATTCTTTTTATTTTAATAATCTTTTTGATTGTGGCGGCGGGAGTGGTAGTTTCGGTTTATTTTATCAGAAAAGAACTGAAGGGAAGAAAGGAAGGAGATTTGGCTTTGAGTTTCCTAAAACAAGATATTGAGGCTCTAAAGAAGAGTTTTGGAGATGGCTTTTCCCAGGTGGCTCAGGAATTGGGCAGGGTTCAGGAAATTGGCCACACTTTAAAAGATTTTCAGGATTTTTTACGGTCACCAAAATTGAGAGGTGGGGTAGGGGAACAGGTATTAAAAGATTTATTAGAGCAGGTTTTACCTAAAAATAATTTCCAATTCCAATATCAATTCCGGGGAGGCGAAGTGGTTGATGCCATTGTCAAAACAAATCAAGGGTTAATTCCTATTGATTCAAAATTTCCGATGGAGAGTTTTCAGCGCTACATCAAAGCCAAAGCTGAGGAAAAAGAAAATTATCTTAAAGAATTTATCAAGGATATCAAAAAACATATTGATGATATTGCCAGAAAGTATATTCTACCTCAAGAAGGCACCTTGGATTATGCCATAATGTATGTGCCGGCCGAATCGGTCTTTTCTGAAATTACCATAAATGAACCTGAACTTTTGGAGTACGCCCATACTAAAAAAGTTCTTTTAGTTTCGCCAAATACTTTTTATTACTTTTTAAAGATAATAATGATGGGGTTAGAGGGGGCAAAGATTGAAGAAGCCTCAAAAAAAATTTTAGAAGGATTAAAAGCCATTCAGCAAGAATCATTGAAATTTGGTGAGGAACTTTCAGTGCTAACCAGTCATATTGATAATGCTAAAAAAGCTTCAGAGAGAGTGGTTAATAGATACGTAAGATTATCTGGCAGAATTGATAATTTAGGACTCTTGAAATCAGAAGAAAAACCAAAATTAGAAGAATAAAACGAAAAATAAGTGTTTAAGATCGAATCTTAAACATCGAGGCAATATTTAAACTATGCTGGCTGTAATTAAAACCGGGGGTAAGCAGTATCTTGTTTCGCCCGGTCAAAAAATAAAAATTGAGAAAATTGAGAAAAAAATTGGGGAAGAAGTTGTCTTTCCCGAAGTTCTGCTTTTAGAAAAACAAAAGAAAATAGAAATCGGAACCCCCTTGATTAAAGGCGCTAAAGTTATTAGTAAGGTTTTATCTCACGGTAAAGGTAAAAAATTAATTGTTTTTAGATACAAAGCCAAAACCCGCTATAAAGTAAAAAAGGGTCATAGACAGCTTTTTACAGAAGTAGAAATAACTAAGATAGAATCATAAATTAAGAATTAGGAATTTTATAATTTATACCCAAAATTAAAAGACGGCTAAAATTGCCGTTTTTAAGTTTTAATATTACTTTCCCAACATTTGACAAATTATATAAAACTGGCATCAACAAAGCCTCCGAAAATCTAATGACATCACTACTTTCGTCACTGGTGCCTTATATTTAAAGCCTGTGATAACGGTAGTAAAAGTCCTTCCAGATGAAATTCAATTTCATTCTGTAAGGATTCCCTGAGCGGTTACCTGAGGTATTTAGGTAACCGCTTCTCAATTTTAAATCATTTTCTACCTTCTAAAGCAGAAGATAGGGTTTCTTCGTCGGCGTATTCTAATTCGCCGCCTACTGGTAATCCCCGACCAAGTCGGGTGATTTTTTTTGGTTCGGCAAGCTCACTACTAGTCCATGGCTTCAAAATTCTTTGTAAATATAAGGCAGTGGCCTCGCCTTCAGTAGTGGAATTAAAAGCCAAGATAATTTCTTTAATTTCTAGATGATTTTTAATCCTTTCTTCCAATTCTTTAATTCTTAATTTTTCAAGATCGGTTTTTTTAAGTGCTGAAACAGTTCCGCCCAAAATAAAGTATAATCCATTATATTTTTTTATTTTTTCAATAGCCACTAAATCAGTTTCATTAGCAACAAGAAGAAGCAAGGTTTTATCTCGAGTAGGATTGGAACAAATTTGACAAATCTCTCCACCCTGGCCTGAGCCCGTCGAAGGCTCAAAAGGATTGAAACAAAAAGAGCAAACCTTCACAATTTTTTTAAGATCAGAGATGGAGTTTAAGAGCTCTTCAACCTTCTCCTTTTTAAGTCCCATTAGATAAAAAACAAAACGGGCAGAGGTTTTGGGTCCGACAGTCGGGAACTTTGAGAATAAATCGATAAGTTTTTGAATCGTTTTGGGATACATGGTTATTCCTCCTCGAAACCAACACCCTTCTCTAAATTTCTAAAAGTTACTCTTCCTTCGTCAAAATACAATTCAACCTTTCCCACTGGACCGTTGCGGTGTTTAGAAATAATGATATCGGCAATTCCTTTTTTCGACGTTTCGGGTCTATATCTATCCTCTCGATAGATAAACAAAACTACGTCGGCATCTTGTTCTATGGTGCCTGACTGTCTTAAATCGGCTAATCTTGGAATTTGAGGAGACCTCATTTCAACTGCCCGAGACAACTGAGAAATGACCAAAACTGGAATATTAAGTTCTCTGGCTAAAGCCTTCAAATCCCTTGAATTTTCGGAAACTTGCTGGACGGGGTTGGCGTTCGGGTTTAGGGGCTCCATTAATTGCAAATAATCGACAATTATTAATCCCAAGCCCTTTTCTGCCTGTAATCTTCGGGACATCGCCTTCATTTGTAAAACTGTCGGGGAGGGAGCGTCATCAATATAAATTGGCGCCTCAGACAAAATTTCTAAAGCCTCCCGAATTCGAGTGAAATCGTTATCATCACCCTGGTCAGAAAGCCGTCCCGTTCTTAATCTCCATAAATCCACCCCGGAAATACTGGAAATTAATCTATCAACCACCTGGTCCCGGGACATTTCTAAAGAGAATATCCCCACTGGCACTTTTTCCGAAATTGCAATATTGGCAGCAAAATTTAGGCCTAAAGCTGACTTTCCAAGGGTGGGCCTGGCAGCCAAAATTATTAAATCCGATTTCTGAAGTCCGGCTAAAATATTATCTAAATCAGTAAAGCCAGTGGGAACACCCCTGAGGCCCCCCTCATGTTTCGATAATTTATCGATTCTCTCAAAGGCCTCTTCCAAAGTATCTTTGACTGGTACAAAATTTTGAGTTAGACCCTTTTGGGCAATGCTAAAAATTCTTTTTTCGGCTTCATCTAAAAGTTGTTCAGTATCCTCAGTTTCATTATAACCCAGTGCCCCAATTTCGTGACTGGCTTCGATTAAATCCCTTAAAACTCTTTTTCTCTCGATGATTTTGGCATAATTAAAAACATGGCTAGCAGTGGGCACCAAATTAATCAATTGGGTTAAATAACTATTTCCCCCAATTTTTTCTAAAAGATTTTTTTCTTTTAGCCGATTGGAAACCGATAAAATGTCGATTGGCTCTCCTTTTTCAAAAAGTTCCTGACAAGATTGATAAATTTCTTGATGGATTTCTCGGTAAAAATCCCTAGGTATCAAAAAATCAACTACCTTCACAATTGCATTTTTATCGATCATCAAGCATCCTAAAAGCGACTGTTCAGCTTCAATCGATTGAGGTGGTAGTTTTTCTAGTAGTTCATTTGGCATAATTCTAATTTAATTTAGCATAGGCAAAAAAGATTGGCAAGCTCCAAATTTCTGATAAAATAATATAAACATATGAAAATAGCTCTAATTTCTTTTCATTCTTTTTTCCAGCCTGGCGGAGTAAAAAGACATGTTTTAGGTTTAGCCAAAGAATTAAAAAAGAGAAAAATTACTGTTAAAATTATCGCACCTCGAAGGTCTTTTAAGGAAAATTACGGCAAAGATGTTATTCTTTTAGGAACTTCTTTTCCATTACCTTTTAGTGGCGGGGTATCAGATTTGGGTATAAATTTTAATCCCTTGGCGATTGAAGATGTTTTAAAAGAAGAAAAATTTAATGTCTTGCATTTCCATAATTTTGGTTTTCCATCGACACTTCAAATTTTAGCTTCTCTCTCTGCCTCAAATACTCTAAATATCCTGACTTGCCATTTTAATATTAAAGGAAGCAAATTTTTAAAAAGATTCCCAGTTCTCCTTTATCTCTTAAAGAAAATCTGCCAATGGAAAATTGATGGAGTAATTGGGGTGGCTCCTCTGAACCTGGAACCTTTTAGAAAATATAAAGGCCCAAAAATTGTTATTCCAAATGGCATAGATTTAGAAGTTTTTAATCCAAAAGTTCCTCAGATTAAGAAATTCAATAAGGACAGGGTAAATATTCTATTTCTTGGTAGAATTGAAAAAAGAAAGGGCCTAATTTATCTTTTAAAGGCCTACAAAATTTTAGAGAAAAAGTTGGGTGGTGGGTGGGTGTCGTCTAATTTACGACTTATTATTGTTGGCGAGGGACCATTGAAAAATGATTTAGAAAATTGGGTGAAATTAAATAAATTAAAAAATGTTATTTTCGAAGGAAAAGTACCAGAAGACAAAGTCGCTTCTTATTATAAAAGCTGTGATATCTATTGCAGCCCGGCGATTTTTGGAGAAAGTTTTGGTTTGGTTTTGGTTGAGGCAATGGCTTGCGGGAAACCGGTAGTGGCTTTTACTAATGAAGGTTATAAAGGCGTTTTAACTGGAAAGGGGGCAAGATTTTTAGCCAAACCCCGAGATTATAAAATTCTGGCAGAGAAATTAGAAATCTTAATTAAAAATAAAAGACTCAGAGAAGAAATGGGGAAATGGGGAATTAAAGAAGCCAAAAAATATTCCTGGCCAAAAATCGCTGGCCGAGTTTTAGATTTTTATGAATTGTGTAGGAAAAATAAAGAAAGGCAAAAGAGAGGAAAAAGACTTTTTCGTATCGAAAAATATATTGACAAAATTCTCAATAAAGTCTACAATAAAAATATCCTAAATTGGCTAAAATGGCCAAAATAGGAAATGTAGGTGTTGACAAAATTTTGAGGTTTGTTATAATTTTGATATTACAGAAAGGTAGAATTTTTTAAGGAGGTGTGTAAATGTTCTTTAAAACCAAAATAATAGGTGAAGTAAAACAAGAAAAGG
>Ga0172362_10003423_pt1 | contig 13684 bp, 11 predicted proteins | sample LakKivs1_kivu2a2_FD_114534 | JGI IMG/M metagenome (GOLD analysis project Ga0172362, IMG submission 114534) | Sediment microbial communities from Lake Kivu, Rwanda - Sediment s1_kivu2a2 | ecosystem: Environmental > Aquatic > Freshwater > Lake > Sediment | place: Rwanda: Western Province, Lake...
TCTTTTCTATTTCTCTCCTTATTTTATCAAAAAGCGATTTTGTTCTGTTTAATAGTTTATTAAATTCATCCTCTTCCATAGAAGTTTTAAACGAATATTGCATATTTTCTCGAATGTCCAGTATTTTTTCGCTATGGGCTAAATTTTCTGAGACATCCTTATCAAATATCTCTTTGAGTTCTTCTAACTTTAAGGAGATTTTGCCTTTGTTAATTAAGTCTTCAACAAAAGCAAAAGTGCAGGCTTGATTTCTTGATTGGCGGCCGAACTTAATCAATAGAGCCAATAAACACTGGTATAGGGCATAGAAAGCTGCACTCGCAGACCAATCTGAATATCCAATATTTTTAAAATCTGAAATTGCATTTAAGTTGTGAGCTGCCTTTAGGAGATGTTTATTAATAAGCTCTTCATTTACCTCTATTTTTCTAAGCCCTTTATGCCTCTCTCCTGTTCGTTCGCCTTCTTTAAAACATTTGTCTAATTTATCTTTCAGAGACATTTTTTATAACCTCTATAAAAAAGCCATGCCCCCATAGGACTATCCCATTAGCTAAAATCTCTTTTATTATTTTATCTTGTTTTTTAATATTCTTGATTAAGTCTTCTTTTGTTTGTATGATATCATGAACCTTAAAGGGAATACTTTGCTTTATTTTTTCCAGCAATTCCGAATATTTTTTATAATCTGCCTTTTTTATAACAAAAAGAATATCTATGTCATTTGGTTCTTTTTTTGTTAAATAAGAGCCAAAAATTATGCACAGTTTAGATATTTTTTCAAGGTCCTTTAAATCAGTGTGCCTGTATTTAATTTTAGGTTTTTGATAGTCTGGCATAAGGCTAAGCTCCAATGTTTTTTCAGCTTCGAGGTTGCTAAAATTAATCTTATAAGATCTCACATTGGCTATCTGTTTGTGCATTAAAACACCTTTTTTCTCAAATTTCTTAAGCATTTCGTATGCTCCATTAGGCGACAAGCTGCAGTGCTTGGCGATTTCATTAATAGAGTAGTCGCTATCAAAATTAGCCAATAAAAATCTCAATACTTTTTTCTCATTGCAGGTCATCATTTTATATACATTTACTGTATAATTATACAGCAATACTATATAAATCTTTTGCCCTATTAGATTAGCTTTTTCAGTTCTTTTTCCAGTTCTTCTAGGCTTGTAACAAATTTCATGCTTCCAACAAGAACAGCGCTTAAATAATCTAAGGCTTCTTCAACAGGCTCGTCTGTTTTTATGCCTATAGCAGTAATTCCTTTTGCATAAGCATATCCAAGTTCCCAAGAAGTTCCCGCTCCTACATGTAAGCCGTCCAGGACTGCTATAATTATTTTGCATCCTTTAAATCCATCGATAATATCTCCTTTAAAAATTCTCTTAACATCTTTCATTCCCTTGCATATTCCTACATCTCTATGTGGAAGAAAAGTTTCAATTCCCAATTTTTCACACATTTCTGCAATTTTTTCCAGAAATTCTATTTCTGAATCTTTGCATAATTTTCCAGCTATATATGCTTTCATTTTAAATATCCGTGCTTAATAAAGCTTAAATAATGTTTCTTATAAGCTTTACTGAGGATGGCTATTGAAATACTGATAATCAAACTTGGAGCAAAAGGGGATATTCTTAGAACTCTTCCTATAGCTTTGGCTTTAAAAAAGAAATACCCAGATTCAAGAATGTCCTGGATTACTGAAAAAAAGAACTCCGAGTTTATCAAAAAAAGCCTTTATGTAGATGAAGTTCTTTTTATTCCTTGTCAGATAAGCAAGAATTTTGATATTCTTTATAATTTTGACATTGAAGAAGAAGCCACTCTTCTTGCCAATAGAATTGATGCTGAGAGAAAATTAGGATTTTATAATGAAGGAGGTTATGCTTCCGCATTCAATTTAGGTGCGGAATATTATCTTAACACTTTGTTTGATGATAATATTAAAAAAACAAATAAGAAAACTTACCAAGAAATGATGTTTATGGCTGCTGAGCTGGAGTTTAATGGAGAATTCCATCCCATTTCACTGGGAGAAAAAGAAAAAAAATATGCAGAGGAATTTTTGAAAGAAAATAATCTTAAAGGGAAAAAAATAATAGGGATCCATATAGGCTCTTCTCCAAGGTGGCCTTCCAAATTTTGGCCAATAGAAAAGATTAAAGAGTTTATTTTAAAAGCAAAAAAAGACTATGAGATTATTCTTTTTTCAGGACCTGATGATAATAAAAAAAGAAAAGAAATACTAAGTAATCTTAATTACAAAGTACCGTGCAATAATCCGTATAATACAGATATGGAATTTGCGTCCCTAGTTAACCTATGCGATTTTGTTGTTTGTGGGGATACTTTTGCCTTGCATGTTGCCCTTGCATTAAAAAAGAGAACAGTAGCTTTATTTTTTTGCACCTCTCCTAATGAAGTAGAAGGGTATGGAGTTTTAAAGAAAATAATTTCCAAGAAAATTTATGATTTTTTTCCTGAAAAGCAGGATGAGTACTCTGAAGAGTTGGTCAACAGTATCTCGGTTGAGGAAGTTTTAAAAGCTATTGATTCTTTTGACTGAAATGGAAGAATTTGAAAAAGAAAAAATACAAGAGGATGTTGTGGAAAAGAGAAAAAAGAAAATAGTAGAATCTGTTAAAAAGTGGCTAGAAGACCCTTCCAATGCCATTTTTATTGCAATACTTATATTTTCTTTTGCAGTGAGGTTATATTATTTTTATATAACAAAAAGCCAAGCAGTGTGGTGGGACGAAGGAGAGTATTTGCTTAAAGCAAACAATGTTGCTTTTGGAACTCCTGATACTGGGTGGTGGGTTGGCAGGCCAGTGTTATTTCCATTAATTGCCGCACTATTTTTTAAGCTCGGATTAGGAGAAATTTCTGTAAGATTTTTCTGGGTCTTACTGTCAACTGCCAACATCGTCCTTGTTTTTTTGGTTGCAAAACGTTTATTTAACAAAAGAGTGGCTTTGATCTCATCATTTTTATTCTCTGTGTTTTACCTGGATCTTTTTTATACAGTCAGGTTTTTAGTTGATATGCCCCAGATATTTTTTATTTCCTTGGCAGCCTATCTTTTTGTGGAAGGATATTTTATAGGTAACAATAAAAAAGTGGCATGGTTTATTTTGCCTGTGTTGGTAGTCGGGATATTACTAAGGTTCACTGTTGGAATTTTCCTCATTTCTATGTTTTTATTTCTGCTGATAACTGAGAGACTGCGATTCTTAAAAGACAAAAGAGTTCTTGTCTCTATCCTGCTTGGAATTCTGTTTTACCTTCCTTATGCTGTTTATTCGTTCATCAAGTTCAAAAATCCAATTTATGTGATAATGTATGTTTTAGGGACTTCTGACGTAGGAAGGCCAGAAGGAGTATCCAGATTTAGCATTTTTGTTGATTATATTAGTTATTTTCCTAGTTACATGCATTTACTCCTTACTCTGGCTTTTTTATTTGGCTTAGGAATCCTTTTATTTAATCTCTTTATAGGATTTGATACTGTGCTGAAGGGGTCTAAGAAAAATCAGACTTATCTGCTGCTTTTCTTATGGATACTTTTTCCTTTAATTTATTTCGGGTTTTTTGTAAATCATTTTGAAGACAGGTATATTTTCATGATATTTCCTGCAGTATTTATGATTACAGGCCTTGGATTAGACCATGTTTATAATTACATTAAAAAATACAATAAGATGGTTGCAGCAATAATAGTAATAATAGTTCTTGCTTATGGAGGATATCTTATGCTTGTCGGAGCAGATGCAATAATAAAAGACAAAGTGCCAACTTACAGGGACTTGAAAGAAGCAGGGCTTTGGCTGGAGCAGAATTCAGATAAAAATGATGTTATCATAGCTGGCAACGTTAATCTTGCCGGTGACCCTTTATTAACAGGAGGATATCCTCAATTAGTTTATTATTCTAAAAGAGCAATTTATAGGAATGTCGCAGATTTAGACAAGGAAATTGCATTAATAAAGGAAAAGAATGCCAAGTATCTTGTTGTAACTTCATGGGAAAGGTCTCCGCAATGGTTGATAGATTATTTGTCTGAAGAGCAGCCTTATTTTATTCCAGTATATCAATCAACTACCCCATATCATGGAACTCAGAATTTTGCAGTTGTTTATTCTATAAACCACACTGCAATAGAAGAAAGTGCATGATAAATGCGCATGTCCAAAACATATATCTTATAATAAAAAACTTTATATAGATATCTGTTAAAAAAGACTTATGAAAGCGGTAGTTACCGGCTCATCAGGTCAATGCGGAAGTTATCTCTGTGAATTGTTGCTTGACAAAGGATATGAGGTTTTTGCAGTTATAAGAAGAAATACGCTTTTTGAGCCGAGAAAGTCTTTCCTGAAACATTGCATTGAAAAAGAGAAATTTCACATAGTTAAAGGTGATGTTACCGACCTTTCTTCTTTAAGAACTATTGTTGAAAACGCTAAACCAAACGAGTTTTACAACGCTGCTTCCCAGAGCCATGTTCACGAATCATGGCAGGTTCCTTTAATGACCGCAGAAGTAAATGCAATAGGAACACTAAACTGCCTTCAGACGCTTAAGGAAAAAGTCCCTTACTGCAGATTCTTGCAGTTTTCCACTTCAGAGCTTTTTGGAGAAAGTAAGGAAGAGCCGCAAAATGAACAGACAAGATTCCACCCAAGATCGCCTTATGCTGTTTCTAAGCTTTATGCTTATTGGATTACTGTCAATCATAGAGAATCTTATGATATGTTTGCTAGTAACGGAATATTTTTTAATATGGAGTCTCCAAGAAGAGGAAATGACTTTGTAACACAGAAAATAGCAAAAGGTGTTGCAAGGATAAGAAAGTGCATTGATGCTGGCACGGACTTTACTCCGTTATCATTAGGGAACTTAAATTCAAAAAGAGACTGGAATGATGCAAGAGAATCTATGCAATATGCCTGGAAAATATTGCAGCTAGAAAAGCCTGATAATTTTGTCATTGGCTCGGGTAATTATCATTCTATTGGAGAGTTTGCAGAAGAGGCACTTAAAGTTGCAGGCATAGAATATGTGGAAAAACATAATCCACAATATGACCAAAACGAGTTCTTCTTAAAAGATGGAAAGCCGTTGGTTATTACAGACCCCCAATTTTTCAGGCCTGCAGAAGTCTACAAGCTAAGGGCAGATTCTTCAAAAGCAAGAAGAGTTTTAGGTTATGAGCCAAAAGCCACTTTAAGTTCTATTGTTAATGATATGGTTCATGCTGCCTTAGAAGATTAATCTTCATGATAAAAATGGCAAATATAATTATTACAGCACCTGTTAGAATTGATATATCTGGAGGATGGCCAGATTCTGATCCTTATAGAAAGGATTTTGGAGGAGCTGTTTTAAATGCAGCGATTAATTTAAGAGTTTTTGGAATGTCCGCTGAAAAGACAGTAACTACTTCTTTACAAAATGTACCTAAAGGCAGCGGGCTTGGAGCTTCTGGAGCAATAAGGGCAATATATCTGGCATTATCAAATCCCTCATTAATAGAAGATGAACGAGCAAAACTGGATTTAATTAAAAGAGTGCACTTGTTTGAAAACAAGGTTTTAAGCCAAAGAGCAGGTTTTCAGGACGAGGCAGCATCTATCTTTGGAGGAGTTAACTACTGGGAGTTCAGCAAGTCAGGAGAGGTAGAAAGGAGAGAAATAGATAAATCTCAGGCAGATCATCTTGAAAAAAGGCTTGTAATAGTTTATACTGGAGAGGGCCATCTTTCCCCGAATATTCATGATTTGGTTTTTGGAGAAGGAGTTTACTCTGGAAATATTCCAAGATTAAACAGAATGAAAGGAATTGCTTATGAAATGACAAGAAATGTGACTGATGAGCAGGCAATGGGAGAGCTTATTGGAGAAACATGGACGTTGCAGAAACAGCTCCATCTTTCAATTGAAACAGATACAATGAGAAATCTGCAGGAAAGATTAAGCGGGAAATATCTTGCTGCAAGAGCTACAGGGGCTGGCGGAGGGGGATGCATGATATTCTACACACAACATAAAGAAAATCTTATAGAAGAAGTTAATGCACTAAAAAAAGAAATTAAGGGTGTTAGAGTAATACCTTTTAATTTTGATTATTCTGGAATAAGAGTTAAGGATAATTAATAAGGGCTTATTTATCTTTAACAAAATCTCTTAGTATTTTTAAATATTCATCTGCTTTTTTATCATAGCTAAATTCCCTGGCCCATTTTATTGATTCTTTTGACATTCTTTTTAATTCTTTTTTATTTTCTAGTAAGTATAATAGTTTTTTTGAGAGTTCTTTATGGTTTCCATACTCAAAAAGAAGGCCTGTCTTGCCATCTAAAATAGAATCCATTATGCCCGTAACCCTCGAGCCAATAACCGGAGTGCCAAAGTAATTAGCCTCTATGTTTACAATACCCCACCCTTCTTTAAAGCTAGGATTGACAAAAATCCATGCTTCTTGCATTAATTTCTTTTTTTTATTTTCACTTACTCTCCCAAGGAATTTCACAGTCCTAACATTTTCTCTTATTACCCTTTCTTTAGCCTTTTCCAAATAATCCCCGCTTCCAGCAACCAATATTTTAAGTCCCTTGATTTTTAATTCTTTTGCAGCATCAAGAAGCGTGTCTACTCCTTTGTATTTTTTAATTCTGTTTAAGAACAATACTAAGGGGTATTTGCTTCTAGGAGTTCTTTTGAATTTGCAGAAATCTATTCCAGGGTTGACTATTCCTATTACTTTAACTTTTTCAAGTTTTGTTATTTCATCTCGTGAGCTTTTGGATAATGTTATAACTTTAATATTTTTGTATATGAAGGGAGTTATCCTGCTTTCAATAAACCTGCCTATTATTCCTAATAGTCTATCTTTTGTGCTTGCTTCTTTTGACTCTTCTTTCCATACATCTTTTGTTATGTGATGCTTGTGCCTTATTTTTTTAACTCTTGAATAAAGCGGGGTGAAAAATGGAATCCCGTTTTCAACATCTATTATGACGTCTGGCTTGTTCTTAAGTTTGAGATAAGCAAAAGGCGCATATAAGTACAGACTCAATTGCCTGCCATACCTCTTTATATTTACTCCGTCGATTATTTCTTCTTTCTTGCATCCATCCCACCCTCCACTAATCCATGTAACTTCATTTCCTTTCTTAACCCACTTTTTAGAAATCTCATGAAAATAAATCTCAGAACCTCCGGCCTGCGGATGTTTTATGTCTCTCCATATAAAAATAAGTATTTTCATTTTTTATAAGAATCTTAAATCTCTCAATTTAAAACATACATTACGGTGAAATTAAGTTTATAAAACTTCTTTTTATATTTTTCCTATGAAACAAAAGGTTTCGGTGATTTTGCCTGTATATAATGAGTCAAAGTACATTTCAGATATTTTTCGCGAAATAGCAGATTTTTCAAGAAAAAATCCTGATTTTGATTTTATTTTTGTAGATGACGGCTCAAAAGACAGAACAAAAATCATACTTCAAAATAGGATCAAGGAATCTGGAAATAATATAAAGCTGATATCTTACAATCCTAATAAAGGAAAAGGTTATGCCATTAAAAAAGGAATTGAGATGGCAGAAGGCGAGCATATCTGCTTCACTGATGGAGATTTAGCGTACTCTCCTGAATACTTAAAAGATTTTTCAAGAAAATTAGAGGAAAGCGATATGGTGATTGGATGGAGGCCCCCTCTTTCAGAAAATCTAAAAAACACTAAAGGAATAAGAAAATTAGCCGGGAAAATCTTTAATTTTTTTTCCAGAGCAATACTCCAGTTAAACTATCGGGATATGCAGGCAGGAATTAAAGGGTTTAGGAAACCTGCTGCCAGATATTTGTTCAGTAAGAACAAAATAAATGGGTGGTCTTTTGATGCAGAAATTATTTTCTTGGCCAGTAAAAGAGGATATTCTATTTCCCAAATACCGGTTAAAGTTTCTGAATCTAATTTAAAAATGAAATCCCAGGTAAGCTTAGTTAGGGATTCTATAAAGATGTTCATTAGTTTATTAAAAATAAGATTTAACTATTTGTTAGGAAAATATGAATAAGATATTGTTGAGTTTTGATGTAGAGGAATTTAACCTTCCCCTAGAGCATAAGATTAATATAGACGAGGAAGAGCAATCTGAATTCACCCTTACTGGCTTAAAGAAAGTTTTAAAAATACTAAATAAACAGAAAATAAGGGCAACTTTTTTTGTTACAGGAAATTTTGCAAAAACCTACCCTTCGGTCATTAAGGAAATTTCAGGAAGTCATGAAATAGCTTCTCACGGACTTTCTCACAATCTTGAGGATTATTCAGAAGAAAATGCAGAAAAATCCAAAAAAATCCTGGAGAAAATAACAGGCAAACAGGTAAATGGCTTTAGAATGCCCAGGTTAAAAAATGTTGATAAAGTTTCCTTAGCTAATCTCGGATTTAAATATGATTCCTCGGTCTCTCCATCTTATATCCCTGGAAGGTACAATAATTATTTTAAGACAAGAAAAATATCTGTAAATGGAATTTATGAAGTTCCTATATCTGTACTTCCGGTAATAAGGGCCCCTTCTTGGATTCTTTTCAGGATTTTAGGACTAACTTATCTCAAACTCCTTACAAAAACATCTTTAAAAAATCCAGGATTTATCAATGTTTATATCCATCCTTGGGAATTCAATAGCCTAGGAGGTTTTAGTTTGCCCTTTTATATAAGAAAAATAAATTCTGGATTAAAAATACAGAAAGCGCTTGAAGCTTATATTGTTTGGTGCAAGAAAAATGGATTCCATTTTTTGACTTTTTCTGAATTTTTAAGGTTATGAGCTCATTATTACAGTTCCCAAAAATAAAAATATGTTGGAGATTATCAACATAATAGAAAACTGAAGAAGAGACGCATGAAATAAGGACAGCAGAATAACCTGGACTGCAACAAAAACAAGCGTCAGGTAATTTCTTTTAGCCTTATTGACGCAAAGATTAAACAAAACAAATATATTTGTCAGAGAGAGGATTGTCATTGCTAAAGCTGGGTAAATCAGCAAACTGGACGCAGCAAGATAGTCTTGCCCATAAAGGACATAAATTATCTGTTTAGGAATAAGGAAGTATATAATCAGGATTATTGCGCTTATAAAGAATACAGTAAGAAAAGACTGCTCTAATAAATGATTGAAGTACACTTTTTTATCATGCTTTTCAGAAATTAAGGGGAACATTGCCTTGCTTATTCCTAAAGTCCCTAAGAATATGACTTTTCCGAGATTAGAAACTGCTGCATATTGCCCTGCCAATTCCCCGCTAAAAAAAGCTTTTGCTAAGATAACATCTAAACTGAAAAATATTGTTATAGAAGCAATTGAAACAAGAGCTGGAATAGAGTAAGAGTATATTCCTTCTATTTTAGCTTTTTTTCTTTTGGCAGTTAAAATTCCTTTTAGAGAAATTAAAGAGAAGAGAAATCCAAGAAAAATGCTCAGAACAACTCCGGTAATTGCACCATAAACTCCTAAGCCGAGCGTTATTAATACAATTGCAATAATAAGTTTAAAAGAACCCTCTGAAATATAAGTAGCTCCAAGTTCCTTGAATCTTTTTGTTCCCTGTAAAATGCCGCGAGTTATTGGAATTAAAAATACGCCGAATATAGCAATTCCAGTAACTATCAATAATTTTTTTTCTATAGAAAGGAAATTTCCAATAAACCCCGAGAATAAAACAAAAATTAAAAAACAAATCAAAGAAATGAAAGTGAATTTTTTTAATGCTTTAATTAATAGATTCTTTATCTTTCCTTCTTCTTTCTCTACATAGAACTTAGTAGTATATCTAGAAATTATTGCATGCAATGTTTCATTTGGAACCCCGAATATGAAAATGATGCTCATTAAGGTGGCAAGAGTTCCATACCCGATTGTTCCCAGTAACCTCGCACTTGTAAAATTAAAGATAAGATTAAGGAGATTAAACAAATTAGAAGAGACGAACAAAATGAATCCTCCCTTGGCCAATTCATTTGAGAATTTCATTTTACAACTAGATTGTTTTTGAAGATAATTAATCCAAGAATTACTACAGTAATTTGTATGAAATGAACAAAATAAACAACATCTTTTTCATATACTTTCCCGTTTCTCTTAATCTTTTTGAGCATTAATATTGCAAGATGTTCAAGCCCATAAATTTTCTTATAAGGCAGGTCTAAACTTTCATCTTTTTTCGGTTTTCCAAATGACTGTTTTTTAAGCTTCCCTCTTACCTTTAGTACTGTTTCTAGAATATACGGAATAAAAAAGAAAACAGCTATTTTCTCAAAATTTCCCAAAATAGCAAATATAGCTAAAAGAATTCCTGTAGAATAAGTTAAAACGTCTCCTGGAAACACCTGTGCTGGAAATTTATTGAATATTAAAAAAGCTGCAAGCGAGGCTATCATACACAAGCCGATTAATGTCAACCAGGAATTTCCTGTTAAAAAAGCCACAATACTAAATGCTCCTAAAAGCAGTATGCCCTGTCCGGCTTCTAATCCGTTGTATCCTGCTAAGAAATTAAAAGTAGTTGTTGCGCCAATAATTCCTATGGGAATGATTAATAAAGGATATAACAGCCCAAGAGAAACCTCTCCCATAAAAGGAATGGCAATTGTTGAATAACCGGCATTAATTACCATTAAAGGGACAGCGGCAAGGAATATTAAAAGCAATCTTAACTTTACAGACAGACCACCATGCTGCCATCCAAAAATATCATCTGTAAAAGCAACAAGTGCAGAAATTAAAACAGCAGCAAGTAAAGCAAAAATCTGTACAATTGTAGTGTCTGTTTTTAAGACAAAAATTTTAATAGCAATATAAGACAAAACTCCTAGAACAAATCCCATTACAACAATCACCCCTCCTGAGCCGGGTATTTTTGGTCTGGAAGGTTTGTTCATATCTTCCCATACAAGCCCGACTTTCTTGGTTTTTTTTATCCAGTAAGGTATAGATAACAGGCTGACAAAGAAGCTCAGAATTATTGGGACAAATAATATAGGCTCCATTTTATAGCCGCCAGCTTATATACTTGGAAGAGTCTCTGTCTATGTATGACTCGTTAAAGATTTCTTCTCCAGTATATTCAATTTCCCATATTTTTATAGGCCCCTGAACTCCTTGGAAATAAACAAAGTCTCTTAGGCCCATTCCTTGGCTGTTTAAATTATCAATAACCATATTCTGTTCTGTGTGGACGAGATTTAGATGCGGGAAATTGTCAAGTGGGTCATCCAACAAATAAACTTGCCCTAATAATCCTCTCATCACTCTTGGAGAAATGTAGATAATTGCTCCAATCTCGTCTTTTCTTACCTGCTGCCCTACTTGCTCCAGCTTTTGGATAATAAACGCAGTTCCGTTGATTCCTGATTTAAAGTCAATAATTTCTCCGTTAATATATATGTATCTTAGAGGTATCTGTATTTGCTGTCCTTGGTAATAAAATACACCTTTAGGTTGGAGAAAACTTACAGATTCATTGTTCTTTTTTAACTCAATTAAAATGCCTATTATTGCGGCATTCCCTTTTGGAAGGAAAATTTCCTTCCCATTTTCATTATATACTATATCTTCGTCAAGAGCAGCGCCTCCTTGATATGCTCTTATTTCTCCGTCTCTTGTTTCCTGTATCTGCTGGTTGTTTGTGACCATTACAGGAATCCAGGAATACCTGTCATAATCTTCATCTGATCCTATGCTTGAAAAAGCAGTGTATTTTCCGATATCTGTGGAGTCAATTAAAAGATGAGTTGCATTGTGGGAGTAAAGGAAATTTAAGGCATCTTTTTCATCAGGACCTGTCAAGACGAGTCTTCCGGTCCAGTAATTCCAAAAAGAGATGGCATTCCCTCCGTCTGTGACTGTTGCCCTGTTGCCTATTGACTGCACCCAATAGCCATAATCCCACCAGTGAGCAAAAACAGCATCTTCAGGAGTTTCTTCTCTTACCCATTCCATTGCTTTTTGCCATTGCTGATTATAATAAGAAGGAACAAAACCATATGCTTGATATTTAACTGAATTATAATAACTCCAGAAAATAAAAACGCTTAAAACTAGGAGCAGGACAGTTAAAAGCCCAAAAACAACTCTCCAGGTATCATCTTTATTTTGCCTGAACTTATTGTAAGATTCCACAACTATATAGCCTAAAAATATAGGGGCGATAGGGGCTAACACCATAATAATCCTGACAGCGCTTCTTGCGCTGAATAGACATAGTGCGAATAAAGAGAATAAAAATAAAAATTCATAATCTATTTTTTCAAAACTTTCGTTTCCTTCTTTATAATATTTCACTCTATAATATATTAAAGAGCCCACCATTAATAAAATGACAAGATAGTAAACTCCCTTGCTGATAGTGTTCTCTCCATTAAAAGTGCTTGAACCAGAATACCTGCTAAAAATAAGCCCGAGCAAGAATAAAATGTATATTATAGTCAATATCCATGCATCCCTGTTCTTTATAGTTCTTAACATTTTTTTGAATAAAACTACCGAGCCAATGAAGAATAGCCAGAACAACAAAGCAATCCCTTTAATATGAGGGCCGAAACTTTCTTCCCACTCTGTGAAATAAGGCTGCCTGTTTTCTGCAACAGTTATGTTCCATCTGCCAATTACAGGGGTAAAAAACATCCTATGAACCACTTTTACCTTCTCAACTATAAACCCCGGACTGAAAAAAACAGACAAGAGAACAACAGCTAATACGAGTGAGACAATAATTGAGATAATATTGTGGGGCATTCTTATTTTTTCAAGCAACTTATTGTTTTTCAGCTTTGTATTCCACAGTACGAGGTCTATTAAAAATATGAAAAGCACTAAAAAAGCCAATCCACTATCTAAAGAAGTGAATAAACCTTCTAGGGATACTCTTTCTGAAGATATCTTAAAAACAAGAAAAGAGAAAAAAATCCAGAGAGTGTAAACTAGAAGCTCTTTTCTTTTAACTTTATTAAGGATAAACGCCAGGAAAGCCGAAACAGCAATTGTTACATATATGAAACTTACCCCTCCCCATACTAGCCCCATTAATGCTGTTGACAAGCCTGCAAGAGAGCCAAGTATTAGCGAGTTTCTCCTATTGTCCATTTTCCATGCTTTAAGGAACAAGTAAAAAGATAAGAACATAAAAAAGAAGCCCGCAGATTCTTTTTCAGGTATTCCTGCAACAGTCCTGGATAAAAATGCAGGAATAACTATCATTATGAAAGTGGAGATTATTGCAATGATATTGGCGTTAAGTCTGCTTTCTTTGTCCTTTCTTAAAAAAACTTCTCTTACAAACAGGAAAAAAGCAATAATCGTAAGGGCAAACATTATAACTGGAAAGACAACTCCTGCAAACTCTATATTTACTTCACTAAAAGAATTAAAAATATAGTAAGTTCCTGCAATCATATAAGGAAGAAGCCTTGTTTCTTTTGAAGGCTCAAATCCTAAAGGAACGTTTCTCATCATATCCACTTCTGGAAGCCTCCCATTTTCCACAATTATTTTTGCATATCTTAAAAACAGCCAGGGGTCTAAGTCAGGGCCAAGCGTCCAGGTATTTGTTGTTATGTCCCACGTTCCGGGGGTTCCCTTAAAAGAGTTCCATGGAGTAAAAA
>Ga0172362_10003425_pt1 | contig 13682 bp, 10 predicted proteins | sample LakKivs1_kivu2a2_FD_114534 | JGI IMG/M metagenome (GOLD analysis project Ga0172362, IMG submission 114534) | Sediment microbial communities from Lake Kivu, Rwanda - Sediment s1_kivu2a2 | ecosystem: Environmental > Aquatic > Freshwater > Lake > Sediment | place: Rwanda: Western Province, Lake...
ATACCGAGTATTTCTTGTGGGCGTCACATCCGATATAATGTCTCACGCTGCAGTACCTCCTTCTTTGGTTATTTGCAGTACCTATTGTAGGTGGTACCGCAGCGTTTTCATATAATCAATGACGATGAGGGGCGCGAGGGGGGAGCTGCACGACCTTAAAAGGTCGTACTACAGTCGCAATGACGATTAGGTGGAGGGGTGGTCGCACCATTCCCAGGCGTTCTGAAAGAGCCTGAACCAGGGGGAGGCCCAGAGGTGACGGTCTCCAACATCGGACTGCCACTTTCTGGCTTTCCATTCTTCGGGTACATATGGCCACTGCCAGAGCAAGAATGACCTTTCCGGATGCGGCATCATAGCTAAATGCCGGCCATCCGGTGAACAAAAAGACATTATGCCCAGAGGTGAACCGTTGGGATTGAAACGGTACTTTTCGGTCGGCGTCCATTCGTCGTCAACATAGGCCATGGGCGCCAGTCCCTGTTGCCGTGCATTGGACAGAATCGCGGGGTCTGGACAGTGAAGGCGCCCCTCGCCATGGTCCGTCCATATGCCGAGAACCGAGCCTGCCATGCCTTTCAGCATTATGGAAGGGCTCTCGGAAATCTTTACCATTCCCCAGTGAGACTCAAACCTTCCCGAGGTATTGCGGATGAATCTGGGCTGCTCGCTTTCGGGAATTCCCTGCCAGGGCAAGACGCCCAGGAGTGCCATGAGCTGACAACCGTTGCAGATAGCCAGCGAGAAGGTGTCCTGCCGGTTGAAGAAGTGATGGAACATGTCATGAAGCTTCGGGTTGAATCTGATGATGCCCGCCCAGCCTTTGGCCGAATCCAGAACATCGGCATAGGCGAACCCGCCAACAAAAACAACCCCCCGGAATTTGTCGAGAGTGATTCTCTCTTCCGCCAGGTCCGTCATGGCGACATCCCAGGGTTCAAACCCGGCCCAGAAGAATGCCGAGGCCATTTCCCGGTCGGCGTTGCTGCCTTCTTCACGGATGATGGCCACTCCGGGCTTATCCGTCCGGTTGAGTATTTCCGGGGGCGTGGCCCCGGGTTCAAAGGTCAGCCGGTATCTGAGCCCGGGACGGTCGTGATACCGCGCCTGCTCTCCGGCAAGCACAGGATTCGTCTGCTCCTGCTCCAAACGGTCGCTGGTCGCTTCCCACCAGGAAAGGAGTTCGGCGGTACCGATATCGAATGCGATGCTGCTGCCATGACGGACAATCACCTGTTTTTCTCTTTCGGTATTTCCCAGTATAACGAAAGGGACACCGTATTCGTCGAGAATACCCCGGACCGGTTTCTCATGGGTGGAAAGGCATTCCACGACCAGTCCCAGCTCCTCGGAGAAGAGTTGCGGTATAACGGGTTCTTTACCGGTCAATTGGACCGAGATTCCGCAGTTGCCGGCCATTGCCATCTCCACCAGGGTGGTGATGAGACCGCCGTCGCTTCTATCATGACAGGCAAGGACCAGGTTTTCGTCCAGCATTCGCTGGACGGCGTTGAAGGCACTGACCAGAAGGGAGGGGTTATCCACGTCCGGCGAATCATGGCCAATCTGGCCGAAGGCCTGAGCCAGAGCGGAACCACCGAGACGATGTCTGCCTTGAGCGAGATCAATGAAGACCAGTTTGCTTTCGCCGGGCCTCTTGATATTGGGAGTTGCCTTCCTGGAAATGTCGGGCATGGTGGCATAGCCAGAGATGACCACTTCTCCCGGCGATTTCACCGTTTCACTGCCGACTTTGGCGGCCATGGAGATGCTGTCCTTGCCGCCGTCGGCCGCGATCCCGAGCGCAGCCATGAGCTCCGCCATGGCCGTGGCGGCGTCGTAAATCATGGCGCCTTCGCCGGGCAGTTTAGCCGCCCACATCCAGTTCACCGAGCATTTGATATGGCTGAGAGAGCTGATGCGGGCCGAGACCATGTTGGTCAGCATCTCCCCAACGGACATCCGTGCGCCGGCCTTTTCATCGATGAGCATCTTTATGGGCTGTTCACCGATGGCAATCGCCGCGCCGGTCAGTCCGAAATGGCTTTGAGCGACTACCGCCACATCGGAAACCGGGAGCTGGAGAGGACCGCAACACTGTTGTTGGGCAATCAGCCCGGTCACGGCCCGGTCGACTTTGCGCACCAGGAACCCCTTCGAGCCGACGGAGGGCAGGCGCAGGACGAGCCTGGTCGCTTCTGCGACGGACAATCCTCGAGGCAGCCGCAGGGGTCTCAATTTCCGGGGGACCCTCTCGACGATATATGATTTTTGGGGCAATTCGCCCAGGACCCTATCAAGGGGAAGGTCTACCGGCCTGGAGTTATCCTGTTCATCACAGACCACGATGCGTCCGTCTGCCGTGATTTGTCCCAGCACTTCGCAGTTGACCTTCTCCCTGCGGCAGATTGCCGAAAATTCATCGATTCTCCCGGGGTGAATCAAGAAGGCACAGCGTTCTTGGTATTCGGCGCACCAGATTTCGGCAACGGACAGCGACAGGTCGCCAAGTTTGATACGCCGGATCCCGATGTTGCCGCCGGCAGGGTCGGTGATTTCGGTGAGAACATTGGCGGGTCCGCCGGCGCCCTGGTCGTGAACGACCAGGACCGGGTTGTCGTCGCCCATTTCGACGCAGGCCCTGATCACCCGGTTGAGCTTGTTTTCCATTTCGGCGTCTCCACGCTGGACTGCATTGAAGTCAAGCTCGGCGATATTCTCTCCCTGCAGCATGCTGGAGGCCGAACCGCCGCCCATGCCGATCCGATAGGCAGGCCCGCCGACCTGGACAATAAGCATGCCCTTTTTGGGTTTTTCCTTTTTTGTGTGTCGGGCATCGATTTGACCGATGCCGCCCGTGAACATAATCGGTTTAATCCAGCCCCTGCGCTCGTTACCCGGCAATATCTGCTCGAAGGTCCGGACAAAACCCTGGATTATCGGTTCCCCGAACTTGTTGCCATAGTCGGAAGCTCCGTTGCTGGCTTCGATGAGGATTTGCAGTGGGGAAGCCAGCTCGAAGGGATAGTCAAGTCCGGCCGGCTCGCCGGGGATAGGGTGGTCGGGAATGTTCAATGCCGCCGTGCAGTAACCGGCGGTACCGGCAATCACCAGGGAACCTCTGCCGGTGGCATGGCCGTCGCGAATCCTGCCACCGGTGCCGGTGGTGGCCCCCTGGAAGGGTTGGACGCCGCTGGGATAGTTGTGGGTCTCGGCGGTGAAGAGGAGATGATAGTCGAATTGCCCGGGAACAAATGGGGAACACGTGCCGGGGCGCCGGGGCGTTATGGTCTGGATTCTGTAGCCCTGGATGGCGCTCGAGTTATCGCTGAAGGCGATGACGCTATTGGCCGGGTTTCTGGAGAGGGTCGATTTGACGACCTGGAGCAGACTATGAGGGACGTGCCGGCCGTCGATGACCAGTCTGCCTTTGAAGAACCAGTGACGCGAATGCTCGCTGTTGTTGTTGCCGAGCATGAACAGCTCCACATTGGTGGGATTGCGGTGCAGGATTTTGGTGAATAGATTCAGGTAGAACTCAAGGTCCCAGTCGTCCATGCCGAGTCCGTGCTGCCGGTTGAACCTGGCCAGCTCATCGATTCCCCCGGCCATCACCGGAAGGTCGTAGACTTTCTCGGGCACGGCTTTGGTTGCAAATGACTTTAGAGGTTCGGGATAAGGGCACTCGGTCATCCGGTCGTGGTTCCCGGCGACGAAGTCATCCTTATCAATCCCCGCCGGCAATAGATAGCGTCTCGACCGTTCTATCCGGGTGACCTTTTCGAGTCCACAGGCGTGGCAGATGGCCACGGCGTTGGTGGAATAGGCCGTGGCGAAGTCCAGGCGGGGGCCGACCTCAACTACGTTCCTGACCGGTTTTAGAAAAGACTTCTCCCCGAAATGCTCAATCTCAAACGTCTCGGCAAGCAACCATCGCAATAGTCTCAACTCGCCGGCGGTGAGCGGAGCCGAGGTCTCAACATTGAAACAGTATTCGAAATCCGGCTTCACCGAGCGGTAGAAATGTCTGACCTGTCGCATTATGCTATGGACCCCCGGGGAAATACCGGCTGATTACACATCCAGCCACGTCTGGCGGTTCGGTGACTCGTTGCGGCGGCATCTCCTGTCTCAGCTACTCCTGTTCGTCCAGCCGGTATCCGTATGCCGGCATTTTCTTGCCGTCCACATATACCGTGCTGCCGTCTAATTGTACGCGTCCCCGCGCTATCAAGTCGTGCACGGCAAACGGATAGATTTTCCAGTCACCGGCCACCTTGAGCGCCTCCTGCAGGTCTTTGCAGATGCGCTCCATCATGTCCAGCAACTCCGGCCCCGCTGTCCGCTGGAAGTCTTCGTAATTACTAATGCCGTGACTGGTTACGTAACCGGTTATCTTGTGTAAGCCCTGTGATAACTCCGGCCGACCTTCCGATGCTAATTTGTCTATTGTTTGCCGGATGTTGACAGGCGCGGACTGCACCAGCACAGGGCCTGTGTCCTGGCCTTTGTCGACAAAGAACAGGCTGGACCTTAGCACTTCATCTCCGGCTATTATAGCCTTGGCCGACGGCACCCAGTGCAGACCAATGTAGCCCCTGGTGGTATCTCCGGGATGCACATTAAGGATTCCGGGATAGTATCTGTCCACAATGAAGTCGCTGGTCCACTGATCATAACCGGCCAGACACACCAGGTCCGGTTCCCCGCCAATTCTGTCTTCCAGCAAGGCACACAGCGCCTGTTCGTATTGTACCCTTTCCGGGCAGTTCCTAGGAACATTCCCCGGGCCGTATCTCTGTCTGGCGGCCTTGAGATAAGGTATGTGACTGAGCTCGACTACCTCATGGTTGTTTGCCCTGGCTATCGCGACCGCGCCGCAGCCGGGTCGGTTGGTGAATACAATGTAGTGGTGAGTGGTGTTCCTGGCGACTATCTCTCTGTAGTTGGTGCCGGAACCGGAGACGAAGCAGGCAATTGTCATTCTGACCCCGCACCTGACGGGGTCGTAGACTAATTGCTTCACAAATCTATTATACTCCTATCGGGGCAGTTCGGGGCGGCTGATTTCGCGGGCATTCCCGGGGAGACTATCGGTCGCGGGGTATCCTCCAAATCCCTGCCTCTCGTCAAGAAGTATGTCCGAGCTAAATCAGCTATGAACACCCAGAGGTTTACGGGTCACAGCTGCAGTCTACCTTTGAGATGAATGACACGCCTCGCGTCCGGGCACGGATTCCAGTTACGTATGTGTTCTCCCGGGCATATCTTCCAGGACGACCTCATAATGCTCGCGCCCCGGGGCCGACCCGAAAAAGCTAAGAAACTTCCGCACCTGTTGTTCGTAATAGCCGCTCAAGACTCCACTCGTTGCGGTTTCCTTAGTGCTCCAGAACGATATGATCATCCCTTTCCCCTCTGGCGTGCGTATCACGTACATACCCTGGTAGCCTTCCTGCTTCGTCGTCTCCGGCACTACCAGCTTCTTGAAAAGCTCCAGAGCATCATCCGGGCTGATCTTCAGTGTGTCTATGCCAAAGAATGTTACCCTTGCAAACATTCGCTCCCTCCTTCAACGGTGAGTCTGTCTAGTGCGGACCGAAACAAAAGGGGGGCTCCTCCTGCTACCAAAACCATCCTTCTCATTTCACTTTCAGTACCATCAAGGTGAGGTCGTCGAATTGTGGTTGTCCGCGGCTAAATTCAAGTACTCCGTCTTTTATCCGCTCGGCAATCTCGGAAGCCGAGAGATTACGGGCTTGCTCGGCCACGGCCTTTAACCTGTCCTCGCCAAACTCCTCTTCCCGGTCATTGATAGCCTCGGTCACCCCGTCAGTATAGAGAACCACCACATCACCGCTGTTCAGGGCGATCTCCTTCTCCTCCAGTTCGAATCTAGGAGTCAGAATTCATAACTCCCCTGACCCCTCTGATCCTTCGCCTGTGCTCAGGACATGCCTTAAGAGGGGGACTCGCAACGGCAAAGTGGGAGTGTTTCGACGCAGGGATGGCGTTTGATCAGGCACGAATTCCGGGGGCACCGTCCTTCATCGCGTGAAGAACGAATGCTGAATTGGCATGACTCTACTATGCTTTGCCATTCTCTCCCGGCACGGCTGGATGTACCAGGGACCCGAACGCCAGACTCGTGAGGATGAGAAGCGCGCCGACGGACCCAAAGGCGACTAAATAGGAATAGGCGCTCACCAGAATGCCGGTTACAATGGGACCGCTTGCCTGACCGATGTCCATTATGCTCGACAGAATGCCGAGGGCGCCACCGCGGCCCCGCGACGGCGAAAGATCAGCCACGAGTGCCGCTGTCGAAGCCGTCACCGTGGCCAGCCCCAGGCCGAATAAAGCCATGAGCGCCAGAATGACAAAATACTGGGACGATAGCACCATAGTGCCGGCGGCGATGCCGCCCAGTATCAGTCCCGACACAATCATCCGGACCCGTCCATACCGGTCTGAAAGCCTTCCCATAACCGGCTTGGTCAACGTGGCGGCAAGTATCTGTGCCGAGAGAAGCAGCCCTATCTTCCAGTCCGGGTAGCCGAGCTGTTCGCTCCAGTAGATCGGGAGAAACGTCTCCAGCGCTCCAAAAGCAAAATACTGAACAGCTTCGACTCCGCTGGTGGCCAGAATTCCGAGATGGCGAATAACGGAACGGATCTCCTGGCCGTACCTGCCGCGCTGTTGCGTGAAGGCTTGCCGCAATGGTTCCGACGGCGCGGAGGCAAGAGGCAGTCGGACCGCAGCCAGGAGCGCCAGTATTCCTGCAAAGCCGTCCGCAATGTAGACCCAGTGGAAATCCTGTCCGAAAATCAGCAGTCCACCGACGAGCGGAGCCAGAAAGCGGCCGATCATGGTGGCCGAAGAATACCAGCCCATTCGTTCGCCGCGGCCTTTCTCGAAGGTATCGGCCACTGCGGCCAGTGCCACCGGACCCAGGATAGCCGTGGCCAGCCCGTGATAGATGCGCACCAGGACCAACTGCCAGGGGGCGGTGACCAGCAGATACAGGAATGGCGCCGTGGCGAACACGACGGCAGCAACGAGTATTACGCGGCGCCGTCCGATGATATCGGACAGCATGCCGGCCGGAAGGCTTACGACAATGCCCACTATCGTGGACGCCGCTGCAACGTACCCGACGGCTGAAAGCGGCACGTGCAGGGAGCGAATAAACAGTGGCAGCGCCGGGCTCTTGGCCATCGTGGAACTGAAAATGGCCAGCCCTCCCATGATGCACAGGAGCAGAAACGGCGACGGCCTGGTTTTCATCGGAGTGACTTTTCATCATTGTAGCAAGTGCTAGAGCGGAAACGGAACCCGGCGGGCGACTACAGGGAGAGGCAGGCATGCCACTGCGCCCTATTGACAAAGTCGTGGAAGGGTTCGGGCGGGCTGTGCGATAATGTGGCTGATTTCCGGGCAGAACAAGGAGGCAAAGCTATGAAATGGATTACACGCTCGCACGTTCATGTCGACCGCGTTGCCTGCCCCTGGCTTATCACAAGATTCGTTGATAACGAGGCTGAGTTTCTGTTTGTTCCGTCGAGTCAGGTCAAGGCGGTCGCCAAGAGCACCGGCGCCATCCCGTTCGATGCCCCGGAGGTGGAGCTGGGCCATCACGAAGGTCGCTGTTCGTTTGAGTCGATTATGCTCAAATACGAGCTGAAGGACCCCGCCCTGGCGAGGCTAGCGAAGATCGTTCACTCTGCCGACGTCACGGCCGACGCCGATAAGGACCCGATAGCGCGGGGGCTGGAAGCGATCGCGGTGGGCTACAGCCTGCGGTATCCCGACGACGAAGAGAACCTGGCCAATCAGTTCGAGGTCTATGACGCCTTATATGCGTGGTGCCGCCTGCAGGTGAGCGCAAGCCCCGGGGAGCAGACAAGAGTCAGTGATTAGAGACTAGAACTGGAGACTGGAGACTAGAGACCAGAGGCTGGAGCCGGTGAAAGGGGACTTCACAGCGACAAATGGTAAGGTCCAAATACCAAATCAAGCCCAAAACGCAAATGGCATAAGGCGGGCGAGTACAGGGCCCGCCCCTACGGGAATTGCGCACCGGCGGGGTTCACACGGATTCCGATTAGCGGTGAGTGCGACCTATTGATGAGCGACCCGAGAATTCCGGCATTTGTCCGGGTCGGCTAGTTGCACGGACGCTCAGTTTGAGACACCCCGGGACCTGGCCAGGACCGGCAAGACAAATTCGCTTTCCCATTTGGGATGTCTCTCCGCGGCAAGAAAAACCAGACGCCTGAGAAAATCGGCATACGTATAGCCGGCGAATTCGGCTGCCAGTATGGTGCTGGTGTCGGGACAGATGTCGGCATTGGGGTTGATGTCCAGGATATAGAACAGCCCGTCTTTCATCCGTATATCGATACGGGCATAATCACGACATCCCGTTAGGACGTATGCCGCCCGGCAGACCTGCTCAACGTCATTGAGCTCAGATTCGCTGAGAGGCGCCGGCAAAAGCGTCTTGATATCCCTGTACTGCTCCGACTCTGACACAAACTTGGCTTCATAAGTGCAGAGCCAGTAGTGCACGTCCTTGAACGAGGGAAATGCCATCTCGGCCGGCGGCAGCACATCGATATCCCTGTTGCCCAATAGCGACACATGTAGTTCGCGCCCGTCAATGAAGTCCTCAACGAGCGCGGGATCCTGGAATCTTCTGATTATGTAGCGGACCCTGGTCTTCAGGGTTGTTTCTGTCATTACCACAGAGTCGCGGTGAATCCCTTCGCTACAGTGCTCTCTGGAGGGCTTGATGATGGCCGGGAAACGTTTCCAGTTAATGGAGCAACCCTTATCGTATAATTCCCACGCGGGAGTCGGGATTCCGGCCTCGTCAAGGAGCCGTTTTACGTGGCATTTATCGTAAGATGACGCTAACGTAGCCGACCCTGCGCCGGTGAATGTGAAGCCGCGCTGTTCCAGATACTCCGCTACGAGCGATTCGCTGTGGTGAACGCCGGGAAGGCTGTCACACCAATTGAAAACAATGTATTCGAGAGGATCGTAGCCGGACAAAACGCCGGCCAGGTCACCATTCGCTACTTGAACCAGAGTGATGGGAAACCCTGCACTGCAGAGCGCCTCGCCTAACTGTGAGGTTGCACCAAGAGCCTCGGCCTGCTCCCGTGTCGACCACTTCGGATCCAGATTATACAGCAGCAAAACGGGCATGTCCGACGGGCAGATCTCTATTCCCATTTCTGATTTCCCGATCCTATCACTCCCTTTCTTGAAGTCCGACGCCGTGCAACAAGGCCCCTGACGGACCGATTATTCCGCTATACTCACAACTACCAGTAATCATACGCTGTCTCTAAAACACGTTTTCCCACAATGGGATTAGTTCAATACTCAACCGTAGTATAACCTGTGCGCTTGAGATTAATCAATACTTTCTGGAAATTTCCAGAAAGATTGGCGATTTCATGTTGATGAAATACAACTTGTCGGAGCGGGGTGATCTGGAAGAGCGAATCACGAATATCAAAGCCCGATATGTAGAGAATGACAAATTACAAAGCTCAAAGACCAAACGAAATCCAAAATCGAAATGCACAAAACAAGCAGTCAGAAGTCAGTGGTCAGGAATCGGGATTTAGCCAATGGGACTGCGACGGGCTTCGCCCTCGCAACGACTTCGTCGGATTGCCACGTCGTCCCGATTTCATCGGGACTTCTCGCAATGACGAAAAGGAGAGGCCTCCTTCAGGCGATAAGAAAGGGTGTCGCCAATCATGCGGACGAGTATACATTCTGGCCACGGGCTTGCAGGGTGTGGTATAATGGTAGATGGTACAGGTTATTATGCGCTGTACAATTTGAGACATCTACTGAGGAGTTGAACAGCCTTGCCCTAGGGCGAGGCTTTATATGTTTTAGCACTGTCGATACCTGCCGCTAGCCGGCCCGCGAACGCTTTAATAGAACCGGGACCGGCAAAACTGCGAGTCAGTTAAATCACACGATGAACGCCACATATATGGTTCGGCAGAATTCGCCCCGGTGCAAGACAAGCTCCGACGGGATGGCAGATAAGGAGTGAAAAGGGGTTTTATGCAGTCAGTCGAAATACCAACAGATGCAAGACAGCAAGAGTTATTGTCACGGAGGATTAGCGAGCTAGGCCTCAAAACGGAAGGCACGCGGCTGGAAGGATTGACTATCCAGCTCTACAAGGAATTAGAGGCGGCCGGTATCGCTTTCAAGCCAAGCATCTATCTATCCGACAGCTGGGGTTGTCCTAACGAAGTACCTGTCATTGGTATTCCGTTCCGTCTGGCAGACCAGGCGCTCTGCGACCTTCTCGGGCAAATGGGTGGTATCGAAGTCGAAAACGATACGATCGTGATGATGATCCTTCGACACGAGGCAGGGCATGCATTCAATTATGCCTACCGGCTCTACGACAAACCGGAGTGGCAGGCCATGTTCGGGCCGTTTTCGCGGCCGTATCAAGAGGACTACCAGGCAGACCCGTCCAGCACCCGGTTTGTTCGTCATCTGGCAGGATGCTACGCCCAGAAGCATCCTGATGATGATTTTGCTGAAACCTTCGCTGTGTGGCTCACGCCTTATTCGTACTGGCAGATGATCTATGCCGGTACACCGGCTTTAGAGAAATTACAGTATGTCGAAAGGGCAGCGGCTGTGTATGGTGAAAAGCCGCCGATAGTGACGGGCGGAAATGTTGATATGCCCATCGAAGAGATGAAGATGACCCTCAGCGAGTGGTATCAGACCGTTTACAAGAACCGCATCAACCAGGAGGAGTCAACCCGGATTGTGCGCCCGGAACTGTCGGAATGCCCCCAGGTGCTAACGAGGGAACCGGCAGTCATGGGTTGCCCGGGCTGTTGATTGACGGGGCAGTGCCCATTTGGTATCACCCTCACCTTAGTCCTCACCCGCCAAGGGAGAGGATAGTCACCGTATCACCCTCATCGCTTCGGCAACCTCAGGAGAGGCCCTGAATCCTCTCGCGTCCAGGGAGAGATAATCGCCCCTTGACGATTCATAACTCCCCCGCCTGCCGAAGTCGTACGGCCTGCTTGCGCCGAAGCTTCAGCGAAGGCAAGCGGGCAGGCCCAGCCCCTCTTACCTTAAGAGGCGGAGAATCACAGAGATTGCCACGTCCCAATATCCTTCGCTGGAGCTCGGGACGACTCGCAATGACGCGCGCGTAAGGGGGGAGGAGAATCGCGGCGGCCTTGCTTCTGGACTTCAGGACGGCGATTAAAGGAAGCCAGTTCGCACGCCGTCGGCTAGCTCTCCCCTGGGTCTCGCCGGTAGCTCGCCGAGATGGCGAGAAGTGCCCCGGTAATTCATCAGGGTGTTATAATTAGTCTGGTGGGTTTTCACAGCGGATGACGTGGAAACACAACCGAATCTTGGAAGCGCAGGGAGGTGCCAATGTCTATCGCAAGGGTCACAGAAATCAAATCGTCTTCTCGAATCAGCTTTGATGATGCCATCAAGAAAGGAATCGCCCGGGCTAGCAAGACCCTGAAGAACGTCAGGGGAGCATGGATCTGGAACCAGGAAGTACTGGTTGACAAGAAGGGCAAGATTTCAGAGTATCGCGTCCAGATGAAGGTCACCTTCATCCTTGAAGAGTAGACGGGAGACGCGACCCAAAACGCAACTGGCCCGGCTCTGACCGTCTAGAGAGACTGCGCTCGACATCGGGGCGGGGGCTTGCTGAGAGATAGTCGAGCCGGTTCGTCCGGCTTATTTCTCTTCGATTGCAGCCGCAGCTGGGTTTGTATCGCTTGTGCGGCAATGGGGTCAGTACAATTTCAATCGTGGCACAAGAGCGCAAAACATCCGGCCGGCTGGCAGCTGGTTTTGTCGTCAATACAGTAAGCGCTACCCGGTCGGGCCTTTATCTCAGGGTTGCGGGCTCTACTAACCTATGCGAAATACCTTGGTCCCGCACCGCGGGCATACGCCTTGAGTTGCACGACGCCCATTCTTCATTCTGATGACCCTTGGGTTCTTGATCTCAACCTTCCTTCTGTCCTTCACGCAATATGCCTGCATCTTGACCTCCTTGCAGTTGGGATTTACCTATCAGAATAACATCAATGTGACGACAAAGCAATAGTGCGGGCAAACAAAACACAGAAAAGGGGCCACGCTTCTTGGCTGAGGTTGAGACTTTCTGCTACACTCTATTCGTCTGATTAATCACGTGGCACGGTCGATATGATCGGCTGCCAGCACTTCGGGCTAGCGATAGCAGGTTCGGGAGAAAAAGGGAAATGGAGAATTACGAAAGACTGGGCGTATTTTATCTGGGTAGGACGTACCAGCTGGCAGAAAGAAAGCCGGGTGAAGGACTGGTCCTATATGATTCCAAAGACCTGGTTACCCATGCAGTCTGCGTTGGCATGACAGGCAGCGGCAAAACCGGTCTCTGTATTTCGCTCATGGAAGAAGCCGCCATGGACAATATCCCGGTAATAGCTATTGATCCCAAGGGGGATTTGACCAACTTGCTACTGACTTTTCCGGACCTGACGAGGAACGACTTTCTACCCTGGGTCAATGAGGATGACGCCCGTAAGAAGGGCTTATCAGTTGAGGAGTATGCCAGCCAGCAGGCAGAGTTATGGAAGAATGGCCTGGCTTCATGGGGTCAGAGTGGAGAGCGAATACGGAGAATGCGTCAATCAGCAGACTTTGTGATTTACACTCCGGGCAGCACCGCCGGTATACCGGTTTCGATTCTCAAATCATTCACTCCGCCGCCTCAGGCGATACTGGAAGATGAGGAATTGCTGCGAGACCGTATCAACACCATGGCAACCAGTATGCTCGGTATCATCGGCATAGCTGCTGATCCCGTCAAAAGTCGAGAGCATATTTTGATATCCACATTGCTTGACCGCGCCTGGAAAGAAGGAAAAGATAGCGGAATTGCCAGTTTGATACAGCAGATTCAGTCGCCTCCGATGAATAAGATCGGGGTCATGGACCTGGACTCTTTTTATCCTGCCAAAGATAGGTTCGAGCTGGCGCTGGCTCTGAACAATCTGCTGGCGGCCCCGGGTTTCAACACGTGGCTTGAAGGAGAACCTCTGGACATTAGCTCGATGCTTTATTCACCAGGGGGCAAACCTAAGATTTCGATTTTCTCAGTTGCACACTTGAGTGATGCTGAACGTATGTTCTTTGTTTCGCTGTTGCTTAACGAGATATTGGGCTGGACGCGTACTCAGTCAGGAACTTCGAGCCTCAGGGCCGTTGTTTATATGGATGAGATTTTCGGATTTTTCCCACCGGTAGCCAATCCGCCATCCAAGACTCCTCTGCTGGCACTGCTGAAACAGGCCAGAGCGTTCGGGGTCGGCATTGTTCTGGCGACTCAGAATCCGGTGGACCTGGACTATAAGGGTCTATCTAACACCGGAACCTGGTTTATCGGCAGATTGCAGACAGAACGGGATAAAGCCCGAGTACTGGATGGGCTGGAAGGAGTCGCAGCAACTAATAGCGTGAAGTGGGACCGACAAGGCATGGAGCAGACTCTGGCCGGCTTAAGTAACCGGATATTTCTGATGAATAATGTGCATGATGATGCCCCAACTGTATTCGAGACGCGGTGGGCAATGTCCTATCTGCGTGGTCCTCTGACCCGC
>Ga0172362_10003426_pt1 | contig 13680 bp, 11 predicted proteins | sample LakKivs1_kivu2a2_FD_114534 | JGI IMG/M metagenome (GOLD analysis project Ga0172362, IMG submission 114534) | Sediment microbial communities from Lake Kivu, Rwanda - Sediment s1_kivu2a2 | ecosystem: Environmental > Aquatic > Freshwater > Lake > Sediment | place: Rwanda: Western Province, Lake...
CCACAATGTCTCTCGGAATACTTTACGATCATCGAGATTCATTAGCTCGCCTTTGTGTAAAGCTTTCAGAAGAAGTGCCCGTTTTTATTGACAGAATAGATTTCGAACGAAGTAACATCTCTAATAGATCAATAAAACTCTTTACACTGAGCAGTTTATACCAAGCAACTAAATTATTATTAGGCATAGGTCAAAGAATCAGACCGATATCTCAACGGGACGAAAAATTAGCAATTGAGTATTGGAGTGAAGTATCGAAATACATTCAGCAATGGCAGTTTTTACCAGAGGGAAAAACTACTCCATGCGAGCTAAGAAAATCATACATGAACGTACATGGCATTACCTTGTTGGCACTTGGATATGCTGGTCGAAATCTCATAAACCAATATCCAAATGGCTGGAAAGCGAAATTACGAGGCTTAACACAAATTGATTGGTCTCGATCAAATCTTGATTTGTGGGAAGGCCGTGCAATTTCCTCTGGTAGAATAGTAGCTTCCCAAAACAATATTGTACTCGTTACTAATGTGGTAAAAAATGCACTTGGATTGCCTTTAACTAGAAATGAAGAGTTACTTGAACAACGTTTACCAGCAGTTGTAAAGGTTAATAAAAAATGAACCCCAAACAAACCATCAATCACGACTTTGAATCTGTTTTTGACAGAAAAAGCCTTCGTGACATGCATAAAGAAATTCGAGACCTCTATCTTTCTGATCAAAGACCATGGGTGATTGGTTATAGTGGAGGGAAAGATTCTACAACAACACTTCAGCTGATATGGAATGCTCTCGCTGGACTCCCACGAGAGAAACGTAAAAAAACAGTTTACGTTATTTCGACAGACACTTTGGTTGAAACCCCCGTAATTATAGATTATATTATTCAGACTCTCAAGCGTATTAGCGAAACAGCAATTAAAGACGACATGCCGTTCAAGCCTGAAAGACTGAAGCCTGCTATAAAGCAAAGTTTCTGGGTTAATTTAATAGGAAAAGGTTACCCTGCGCCACAGCAACGGTTTCGATGGTGTACGGATCGTCTCAAAATCGAGCCATCAAACAAATTCATCCAGAAGCAAATTTCAAAATTTGGCGAGGTTATCCTAGTATTAGGTGTCCGGAGACAAGAAAGTGTAACACGTGCACAAGTCATGAGCCTATACCAGATCCCTGATTCAATACTTTCAAGACATTCCAAATTTCCAAGAGCGTATGTATATACTCCCATTAAGGATTGGAGTACAGATGATGTTTGGGAATACCTCTTGCAGATTCCATCGCCATGGGGAAACAGCAATAGAGATCTAGTGGCATTATATCAGAGTGCCCAAGGCGAATGCCCCCTCGTAGTTGACGACAGTACCACCCCATGTGGAAATAGTCGTTTCGGATGTTGGGTGTGTACAGTTGTAGCTAGGGAAAAATCAATTAGAGCACTCATTGATTCAGGTGAAACTTGGCTTCAACCCCTTTTAGAAATAAGAGATCTACTTTCACAAACGCAAGACCCAAAACTTAAGCCATTTTACAGAGAATACAAAAGAAGGAGTGGAATTGTCTCCTTTAAAAGTGATGGTTCCGGCATTATCTCCAGAGGTCCATATAAATTTGAATTTTGTAAACAGATACTAAAGATGGTTCTAGAAGCTCAAGCGCTTGTACAAAAAAACGGTCCAGATCCGAATATACAATTAATTCTGCCTGAGGAATTGTATGAAATAAGGAGAATCTGGAGGACAGAAAGAAGCGATTGGGAGGATTCGGTACCTAGAATCTATAGAGAAATCATATCTAAGGATCTTGATTGGTCACATGATGATATTACATTTACATCAAAAGAAAAATCGTTATTAATAGAAATATGTCAAAAACATAATATTCCAATTCAGCTAGTGATGAAGCTTTTTGACGTTGAACTCCAGACTCAAGGCATGAATAGACGATCCTCCGTCTATAGTAGGATAGATAGAGTTCTTTCAGAAGAATGGAGAACGGAAGAGGAAGTTCTTAAGGAAATCCATAATCCTGAGAATGCAAATACCAAAAATGGTGCCTGAAAATGATGTTCAAGAGCTTGGAAGTAGAAAATTTTGGCGCTTTCTCAGGTAAGAACTTCTTTAACCTAAAGACCAATAGAACAGATAGTAAAAATCAATCGGTGATAATTTTCGGAGGCAAGAATGGAACAGGCAAAACCACCCTTCTTGAAGCAGTCAAAATATGCCTATATGGAAATTCTTTTAAAGGAAAGAAAATGCCCAAAGGGATTTATCAAAAATATTTAAGACAACGCCTGCACCGTACTGTTAATGGAAAAATATCTTCTCAAGCTTCGGTAAGTGTCGAATTTGACTATGCACATTCCGGACATGCTAATGACTACTTAGTCAAACGATCCTGGAAAGTTGCTGAGTCCGAATTATTTGAAACGCTCGAAATTAGACAAAACGGTGAATCCTTGCAAGATGTAGATGAAGAACAATGGCAAGATTTTCTCATGGAACTAATACCTCAAGGACTTTCAAAATTATTCTTCTTTGATGGCGAGAAAATACAAAATCTCGCAAAGGGCATCGGCGAAAATAGACACATATTAACTTCCATAAACTCACTCCTGGGAATAGATTTAGTAGAACATCTTCAAAATGATCTTCGAATATACAACTTACGTAGGAGAGCAGAAAAAAGCAGTGAAATTGAAGTAATTTTCAAAGAATTAAGTTCGAGAAAAAATATGCTTGCAGAAAATTATGAATCTATTCTGCAAACAAAGGCTTCTCAACAAACAAAAATAAGCCGCATAATCGCTGAAATCGAAGATCAAGAAAGACAAATTTCAATGGAAGGCGGAGGTTACGCAAACAAACGAGAACAACTTAGGCTTGAAGAAAAGAAGCTAGACGAAACAGTAGATCTATTGAGGGAGGAAATTCGTGAACTTTGCGCTAGCTTACTACCATTCTCGTTTATTCCCGAATCATGTGCCTTTTTGCAAAATCGATTGGAACAAGAAGAAAAAGAACAACAAAGAATCGCTACTTTGACGTTTTTGAGAAATGCTCTAAAAGACCTGACTAAAGATCTTGACAATATGAATTATTTGGATTCGTTCTCACTTACGCAAGAACAAAGACATGCAATAACTACGGAAACGGTAAACGAATTAAGAAACCGAATCGAAAAGATGAATGGAACATGTAAAGAAATCTTACATCCCCTCTCTTCGGTTGAGCGTAACGAGATGTTAAGATGGATATCCATGTCGCTAAACCATATTCCAATACGTCTAGCAGAACTCACGGCAAGGCTCAAGAAACTAGAAAGCGATAAAGAAAAAATCGACGACTTCCTTTTCCGTGCACCTTCGGACGATGTATTGCGTCCGCTATTCGTAAAATTAGGTCAGCTTCACGAAGAATTGGGGATGCTTCAACAAAAACAAAAAGCATTAGAAGAGGAAGCAATTAAAGTCAAAAATGATAGTAGTCGAGTAACTCATGAACTATCCAAGGTGCTAGAAGAAAAGAGGAGCATCGACAAGCTTTCAAGACGCCTGAAGCTTGCTTCGAGAGCACAAAAAGTTCTAGAGGAATATTTACAGGAATTGAGAACAGAGAAAGTTGCTGAATTTCGCCAAAATTTCCTGGACTGCTTTAACCTCCTTTTCGGTAAGAAAGACTTTATTCAAAATGTTAGCGTGGATCAAAGTAATTTTAATATTACCTTAACGAACGCCCAAGATGTAATCATCCCGAAAACTGAACTTTCTGCAGGCGAAAAACAAGTTTATGCCATTGCTTTATTGTGGGCTCTAGCTAGGACTTCGGGGCGTCAGCTACCCTTTATTATTGATACTCCATTGGGAAGGCTTGACATAGAACATAGGACAAATATGATGAGGTATTTTCTTCCGAGTGCATCGAATCAGATGATTGTGTTTTCAACAAACACAGAGATAGACCAATTTTACTTCAATCAACTACAGCCATACATCTCAAAGGCATATCAATTAGAATATGACGTAACTCAGGGGTCAACACGCATCAAAGAAGGCTATTTCAGGTGGACTAGCTAGGAGATTCTATTAAATGAGCTTCAACAGAATTAGAATAAGCAAGAGCGCTTCTGCTCGTTTATCGATACTTAAAGGACGAACAGGGCTTACACCAAACATTCTATGTAGATTAGGTTTTTGTCTTTCACTCGGAGAACCATCCGTACCAAATCCAGAAAAATTTGATGAGAATGGACAGGAATTCAATAGATACACATTAACCGGCGAATATGACAAGCTCTATATTGCATTACTAAAAGAGAGACTTCTGAAAGACGGGCTGGATGCAAATAAGGACCTTTTACCGCAGTTTAGGGCGCATCTGAATAGAGGGGCAATAACACTTTATGATAAAGTGAAGGACCTGAGAGACCTCTACGAGCTCCTGCCAGTCAATGTGGTGAAGCAATGAAGTTCCCGATATACTTGGATTCTCAATCAACAACTCCCGTGGATCCTCGCGTCCTGGACGAAATGCTACCTTACTTCAGCGAGCATTTCGGTAACGCAGCAAGCATCGACCATAATTATGGATCAGAAGCCGCTGAAGCAGTTGAAAAAGGACGCCAAAAGATTGCTAAATGCATCAACGCACATACAGATGAAATAATCTTCACTAGCGGAGCAACAGAATCCAACAACATAGCTATACAAGGTGCACTTGCTAGAAATGAGAATAAAGGAGATCACATCATAACTTGTGTCACTGAACACAAAGCAGTTCTTGATACGTGCAAACACCTTGAAAGTCTCGGAAAACATGTAACCTATATTCCCGTTGATAGGTTTGGAACAGTAAACCTTGAGAAACTAGAGAATTCGATTTGTGAAAAAACAGTACTTATTTCAGTGATGGTTGCTAATAATGAAATTGGAACCATAGCTCCAGTTGAAGATATTGGAGAGATCGCACGAAAGCATAATGTTTTATTCCATACTGATGCTGCACAGGCAGCAGGTCATATTCCGTTCGATGTAGAAAAAATAAAAGCTGATTTGGTTTCGATTTCAGCGCATAAAATGTATGGACCCAAAGGAATCGGATCACTATACGTAAGGCAAAACAACTTAGAAGCTAAACCGCTCCCCTTGATATTTGGAGGGGGGCACGAAAAAGGGGTGAGATCTGGCACCCTCAATGTTCCAGGCATTGTGGGTTTCGGAAAAGCCTTTGAAATTGCTCTGAAGGAAATGACAGACGAGAATAAGAGATATAAAAAATGGGTAAGACAAATGCTTGATCTCTTTCAAGAGAGAACCAAGCCTGTAGAACTGAACGGACATCCCAATAAAAGACTCAGTCACAATCTTAACATATCTTTCGACCAAGTCGAAAGCAAGGCTTTAATACGCTCTGTTGCATCCAAGCTTGCCATTTCCGCAGGCTCTGCTTGTACCACCTTAAGTGTTGAACCGTCTCATGTTATACTGGCATTAGGTTTTGGTCCTGAAAGAGCTCATACCGCTGTAAGAATTGGGCTTAATAGATTTAATAATGAGGACGAAATTAAATTTGCTGCAGAACTTATTATAAAGATTGTCACAAGGTTAAGGAGAATTAATAAGTAACCCGCAACTATTGCTCATTTCGCTCTAGAAGAGCGAGTACTTCTGGAAAACGACTTGGCCATTTTTTCTTCGCGTCTTCTATTATTCGTGGCAAATCAAGGACTCCTTGTGTTTGGACATCCTTCCAGAGTAATTCTAAACCTCCATCAGAATAGGCGATGATAGATTCGCCTCTAGCACGTTTGTCTGGTTTTGTATAAGCAAACTGAGATAAAATGTTAATAACTTCCTTAATTTCTTGGTGCTCATCACGGAACAACTGCGTCAATCTTATTATGTCACGGGTCGGTTTTTTCGTACTCGTTACATTATTGAGTATTCCAATGGCTAATGCTGTAGCAAATAGGTGGATATCCAATTTGAAAAATTTTCTCTTATGGCAAATTTCTTCATAAATTTCTGGAAATGCAGTCCTGAACATGAAGCTTGATTCAAGTGCTATATTATTTTCATTCATATTTCCATCACATTTTAGTAACTAAAGTTGCATCTGGGTTTTTGGGGTTTCTATCAAACTTCCATTCACTAGAGATATATTTAAAAATTGGAGCTATGTCCTCAGGCGTGAGTTCGTTTGGTTGGTACAATATTACAATTTGTGAACCTAAATCGGGGTAATACTTAATTAAATTACTTTTATGGATTGGGTCAAGTCGTCCTATGGGTGTGTCAATTACAATTGGCGCTTCTTTTGCACTATAACGATTCAAAGCAGCAATAAAGGATGCTGCAATAATTTGACTTTGCCCAGCACTCGGCATTTGATCCCACACTGGCCTTATCACTCCTCCGATTGTTTTGATTTTGAGTTCATATTCATCTGTTATTTCAATTCCTTGGTATAATTGAGGTGCGTTAGTTAATCTTAAAAAAACCTCTGAAGCAAGCGTGGCTACTCCAATTTTACTCTTCTCAACAATGTTATCTATAACCTCAATAATTCCGGCTTCGCACTCTTCTGCAGATTCTTTACAGTTGCTTTGATTCTTCACATCTTTATCAGTTGATTGAGCTGTTAGTTTCTCTTGCCTTCTCTTATGCTCAGCGCTTTTTAGTTCTAATAGGGCCTTTTTACTCGCAATTTCCTTCTGGTAATTACTTAGATCTTCAGCTGCCCGATTTCTCAGATCATTTGTTCCTTTAATATCCGTAGGAATGTCTGCCCTTTGCCCAATTTCTTTGGTAAGGTCATCGATAGTTTGCTGGGTAAGGGTTAGATTTGATTGCATAGTATTGTGGTTCACAAGCATATCTGAAAGCTCCTTTTCCTGAGCTGTAGGTTCAGCCAGTAGAAGTAAGTCAGTGGCTTGATCGCCTAAATACTTACGTACTGATATACCTTCATCCCTTTCGAGTTGCCTTTCGAATTTTTGTCTGATTAATTCGTCGATTGGTCGATCACAAATGCATAAATTACTTTGAATCAGAATGGCTAAAGCATTTCTCTTCCAATTAGCGGTTGTCGCGCGCGTCTCCTTTGAAAGTTCCTGCAAAAGTGGGGCTATTAGAATTGCTCCCAAGTGTTGGTTGAAATTTCTCAATTGTTCTTTGATGGTACTTATCTGTTCCAAAATACCTTTGCGGTTTTCTTCTGCCTGTTTCCTTTGCTCTATTTTATCTTGTATTGCCTTGTTTCGTTTTAGTGTTTCGTCGAAACTTTTTATGTTTGCTTCTGCTTCCTTGATTCTATTTTCGAGTTTGTCGATTTCAATTCTAAGGTTCTCGACTTCCTGGCCTAATGCCTCTACCTCCAAAGCTTCCTTGTTGTTAGTGTCTTGTTTGACTAGAAATGCATCAAGATCATGTTTGATATCACGGTAGATAATATCTAAATCGTCTCTTGCATTTCTTAATTCCTTAATTCCTAGAACCATTTCAATTGCGTCTCTAACGTGTGGCCCAGGTGGATGCTGTGTATATTTTTTTATTTCCTCTCCATCAAACAAGAAGAACTGAGACGCGTCTTCTGGCAATATAGCCTCGATAAACTCGTTTTGCTCACGGCTTGTTTTAAGCGGTACGGATATACCATTTTCAATAATATCAACATCTTTCTCAACAATCTCGATGGGGCTCCCAGAATCCGCTTTCTTGAATTCTACAGAACGGATGATTTCGTAGAATTTTCCTTCATGGTCAAAGGACAACTTGACTAACATTGTCCCGTCTCCTTCTGCGCAAGCTGTCCGGTTGACATGCTGGAATGTTTTTTCACTAGTTGCTTTACTTCCATAAAGGCAGAATTGAATAGCTTTGAAAAAGCTTGTTTTACCGACATCATTCAATGCTTTTATGAGAATTAGAGGTTTCCTTTCTTCAGTCTCCAAATTTATAACTTGACGACCATAAAAAGGTCTGAAGTTTTGCACTGTTAATTCTTTAACCCTCATTTGCAGGTCTTCTCCTCGAGTGCATTTATAGCGATTCTTCTCAAATCTGGAATTATATTCCTTCGTTTCCCTAAAAATACGACGCGTACTTCGGCTTTATAAATTTCTAATAATGTCCCTGGTTTAAGGTGATGTTTGACTTCAGTTTCTTTGAACAGACTTTCCAACTGTTGCATAACAAGTTTCATTCCATACTCACTTCACATATCCGCTAGAGTTTGCATATTATACTTTGCTAGTTCCTTTCTGATAATACTTCTGCATTCCCACTCATTGTCAGAGGCTAACATAAGCTCTTGAACGCGTTCCAGCTCTTGCCCAACTAAAGTTGCTGCTACTCCTAGATCTTCCTCTTCTCTTAATTCAGCAGGTAAAACAATAATGTCATTTAATATGGCAATCTTGCCTCTTAAACCTCGAAGTATCCTTCCTCTGCGTTGAACGAATTCACGCTGACTGCTCGAACTAGCGACGATGATACATCCTTCGCATTCAGGAACATTAAGTCCTTCATCAAGGCACCTGATAGCGAGCATTATCGATGGGTCACCTCTGTGGAACATTTCCAAAGCTTTACTCCTCTGCCAATTTGTCATTCTACTAGTATATCTCAAGTGACTGAGACCTTTTTCTTCGAGGACATTTCTTATATTTTCTAGTTGCTCCTCGTCTTCACAAAATATTATTAGCGGTCTTTGGACTATCTGGTCGATTGCCTCTCCAAATGCTCGCACTTTATCGTGCGCCTTCTTCTTTATTTTTGCCCTTTCTTCTAGCAATCTCTGAAGTTTCAGTGTTACTTTGAAAACTATCTCTTTCTTTTTTTCTTTCGGGGCGTTATCTTTAGCAATTTCTACGTTTATCTTTTCAGTTAATTCTTTAAAATCGTTAAATTCGTTCTGGTTCAATGAGGCAAAAAAAGGTAAATATTGATAATGGCATAAATGCCCATCCTCTATTGCTCTCTTAAGACCATATTCATATATCGTTTCTCCGAAGTAGCTCTTTATTTCTTCTGTCCCTATCGGGTCCCAGCTGCGATCAGGGGTGGCGCTGAGACCCATCCTGCGAAAGCTTTGTATTTTCATACATTTTTGAAAAAAAGGAGCACCCATATGATGGACTTCATCGCAAATTATTTGTATTTTCTCGGTTGGAATTCCTTCCCATGATTTAAGAAAAGCTGGCATTGCAGCTGTGTTAAGAAGGGAGACAACATATAGCCTGTTTTTAACGTTATCCTTGCCTTCGCTCAATCTATATCTGGCTAATCTAAATGGTAAGATTGTTTTCCATTGCGAGTTACTGCTGCTGCATGCAATTACTTCGGCTTGTGGGTCGAATTTTGGTATTTCGGTTTCCGCCCATTGAGCGAGAATAGGCTCCGTCGGAACCAGGATAATCGTTGCAACCGAAGGGTCAGCCAAGGAAGAGGCAGAGAGAGCTGCCAATGTTTTTCCGCTTCCAGTTGCCATTGCGAGAATTCCGCGATATCCATTCTTAACCCAAGCCTCTATGGCTTCTGTCTGGTTTTTCCAAAGCTTGCTCTTTTCAAACTTGTTATATTTTGGCAGATTAAGCTCATCAATATTTACAGGAGCCATGCTGACTAACTTGTTCTTCACTGCTGTGGGGATATCAAGAACTATTGCTCTCTTTGCAGAAGCCGTCCAGTACTTCTCGAACATTTCCCTATCTGAATCAAGGTACTTTTCTTGACCCACTTTCCAACTACAAAAGACTTTAAATTCCTCAATGCTATGGAGCCAGCCTGTTTTTGACTCATTTATTGAACCACTGAAAGAAGTCTCATCCACTCCATCACTTAGGATGCCAACTTTCATATGATAAATTCCTTCAAAATCCTCTCCTGCATCTTGACTCATTTGAATCGGTATTACCACCTTAACATCAAGTGTTCCATTTGCTACCATGAATGCAAGGGCTCGGACATGATCCTTTACAAATTCAGACTCAATAGTATCCAAGTCCTTTATCATCCATTCAGACAAGAACTGGTCTTTATCTATAGTTCCTTTTTGTATTGCTTCAACATCTTGCTTACGTAGCTTTGCACCCACCACAAGTTTCATGGCTCCGCCATTCTTAATGAATTGAGAAATACCCCTGGCAGCAATTGCCAATGCAGTGGAGGAAAAGAACCCAGCCAACCTTAAATAACTCGTGGATTGCGCCAACGCAGGAATGTAAAAGTCATTCAAAATATCGTCTTCATCCGAATCGTATGCCAGTTTGAATGAAAGGTTCCGCAAGCCCATCTGCATCGGTCCTTCTATCGAGAGAGATAGTTTTCAAATATCTTAATTTGTTATAAGTTAATTTAAGTTTTTACTTTGCAATTATTCTTCCTTTGCTATCGAAAAATAATCATCATATACAAGATAGAATTGGCACAAGCAAACAAAAGTAAGTGCGCGCGTTAGTTTAATTTTAAAAGAAGTATAACATTTTATGGTGAGCTCTGTGTCTGTTCGTTCCCGACCCAAAGCGAGCTTCATAACGAGACTGTCTAGCGGGGATTTCCTGAATTTAACTGTGTCAGCACTTCCTTGTTGATTGAAAGTGTTAGTTTGACCCGAATTATTCTGGATCAATAGATTAATTGCTTTGAGAATATCCTAATTTCTTCCAAGATGTCAGGTTGCATTATAATTTGTGCATAAATGTACATAATAAAGGTATGAATATCGAGAAAATCAGGTTTTGGTAAAAAGTTACCCAAATCATTTTTTATTTTTTTAAGAACTTCACAGCATTTTTCATACCCCTTTCCATCAAGCACCATACCATTTTTCCAAACCTCATAAGGAAGAAGATCATTGATTCCCAACAAAATAACACTGTCAGCTACGACACGGTTCCATAAACAACAATTTTCTGGATAAATGAATGTTAAAATTTCAGAAGTGTATTGTGCACCAAAACCTTTTACTTTTGTAATAAAATCATCAAATCTTTCTGGCAGCGGCGTAGTTCCATAAAGCAATCTTTTTAGCTCTCTCCTAAGCTTTGGTAAACCATTTTTTTCAATGACATCTAGGGCTTTAGTGGGAAAATCGGTCCAAATATCTTTTTGCGCCCATGAATAATGAATAATTTCTATAACATCATCCTTTTTCAAATAATCAATGTGGTTTTGGGAAAGAAAGGTTACTAGCGTCTGTTGTCTATCGCGAATACCCGTTTCTACAGAGGTTTCATTAAAATTTTTTTCATTTTTTCTTTGTTTTTCCAAACTTTCGTAATAATCCATCACATATTTATGAAGATCAACTTTTCTTTCTTTTTGGCTTAGTTTCGCTTTTATCATATCCCTTCTTTTTTCATAAAAAGTTTTTTTCAATTCAGATCGATCTTGAATTGAAAAGGGACAATCTTTGAAAATTGATCTCCAATCAGGAATAAATGTAAAATTCGAAGTCTTTTCGAGTATCTCTTCCCAGAACTCCTCCCAGCTTTTCATAAAGACTCTATCCAATTATAATATTTCTAAATTGAATATTTTATTAATAAAGATTTGGTGACTCTTTTCAAATGGCAAGTAAAATTTTAAATTACAACCCTTCTTTTAATAATTCATTTAGAGTAAATAGGATTCGTCGTTTTCGTCTATATAGGCTTGTTCGAGGTCCGTTGAGCAATCTTCGCAAGCGTCCATCTCGTAATCGTAGTCGTCCGGGCACACCTTTCTCCCGCACGACCTGCAATACACCATCTCGCTCGAGTGGAAAAAAGAACTACAAATCGAACACTGAACCTCATCCTTCAGATAGCCGACGCCCTTTATCAAAAAACATTTCGGACTAGCTTAAAATAATGAACTTTCTTTGACTGATGATAGTAAGCGATTGTGAACTAATTTATTGATGTGTTAATGCAAAGCTTTTTTTATTATTATACCTATAAAAAAAGTAAGGAGAATTAATATGAATCGAAATAAACTTATTACTGATCTCCAATCATCAAACCTTTACGCTGAATGCACACTTTGCAGTAATGAATTTAGGCTCTCAGATGCTGTCTTGTTTGATGGGCTTGGCGCTTTCCCCGATGCAGCAGAAATAATACGACAAAACAAACAAAAAGAATTATATCAACGCCTAGAAACGCTAAAACAAAGAAAAGTGTCTGCTGACGTAGGGGCTGAAAAAAAAGCAATTGAGGTCGGAGTAGGCAAAATAATCGAAAAAATAGTCCCCGCGCACAAAATGTTCAAAATGCCTCTTTGCGACTGCAGACCATTATTTGAACCCATTGACTTTATCGTTTTTAATGGCTTAAGCAGCATGAACGTGGACTCATTAACCTTTCTGGAAATTAAAACCGGAAAGGCCCAGCTTAGTAAACATGAACGAATGGTTCGCGACGCTGTAAAAGACAAAAAGGTCTCATATAAGGTGATTTAGATGAGTGCGGACATTGTAGACATGTTTCACTCCTTTAGGACAATTCTGTGCGTTTGCCCACACTGTAACGGCCTATTACGACTTAGTGACCTGCACCTAAAATATGGTGGAAAAGCGCCACGAACTTGGCTTGACAAATACGACGCAAATAAAAGTCAAATTGATAATATGGAAACAGAGTTTGATGAAAAAGAAGATAAACTGCGGGAAGCTGCTCATGAAAGAGCACGAAAACAAGTTCCAAAACTCGTCAACAAGTTCATTGACAGAAGGATTGCTCAACTCAAATACAATCCCTACGATATCAAAACAATAATGCACCCAGTAGACTTCGTGGTTTTCAATGGACTAAACACAAATGATGAGATAGAGAACATAACCTTCCTCTCTGAAAAAACCCAGAACCAAACTCTAAATAAAATACGTAAATCACTCTTCTCCTCAGTAGATAAAGAGAGGTATGACTGGAAGACTGCCAGAATCCAACTCGACGGTAATATTCAACTTGAGTAGTTTTTAGTATATTCTAATAGATCATAAGAAGGCGATGCCTTAAGTTGACCGATATAAAATTCTATAGTGGAGTAGACGAGATTGGCGGAAACCGCATTTTAGTAAAAGACAAAGACACTCAGATTTTTCTTGATTTTGGCATGAGTTTCTCGAAATGTGGGCAATTCTTTGAGGAGTATCTGAAACCAAGATATTCTTGTACTGGACTAAAAGACCTATTAACCTTAAAGTTGCTTCACTTTGTAGAAGGAATTTATAGACCAGACCTTCTCGAGATAGTCGGCAGAACACCTCATGCGGAGCCTTCGGTGCAAGGCGTGTTTCTCTCCCACATTCACCAAGACCACTCTGCATACATTTCCCTACTGGACCCGAGGATTCCGATTTATTGTTCCGCAACAAGCGAAGCCTACGCCAAAGCAGCCATCGAAGCCGGTAAAAGAAGTCTAGAAACAGAAGTTTACAACTTTAAAGAACGACCCTTGATAAATACTAAGGCACCGGCGATACAAAGACCTTTCAGGACGCTAGCTGACGGTGAACCAGTCACCCTAGACTCAATTCAGGTCAAGCCGTTCCCCGTGGATCATTCTGTACCCGGCGCTATGGCGTTCCTCATTCACACGTCGGATGCGACGATCGCCTATACTGGAGACCTCAGGCTGCATGGCACACAAAGCCATCTAACCGAGAGGTTCGTTGAGGAAGCTGCCAAAGAGGAC
>Ga0172362_10003429_pt1 | contig 13675 bp, 20 predicted proteins | sample LakKivs1_kivu2a2_FD_114534 | JGI IMG/M metagenome (GOLD analysis project Ga0172362, IMG submission 114534) | Sediment microbial communities from Lake Kivu, Rwanda - Sediment s1_kivu2a2 | ecosystem: Environmental > Aquatic > Freshwater > Lake > Sediment | place: Rwanda: Western Province, Lake...
ATGTAATATCTTTAAAAATTTATCTAAGCTTGCATCCAATCTGTATCTGCAGTTACAGAAACTTCATAACCTTTTTCGATTTCAGTATTAAAATTAGTTCCTATATAAATCCCCCATCCAGGAACATAAATATAACCTTTAGATGTTTGTAATTGGTTATTCCAATTTGTGACTGCATCAGCGTTGGTTATATTGTTTATAAGGTTGTTTGCATTAATTAAAGAGGTATTAGCATACATAGCAATCCAATTTTTCCCAAAATCAGTTGAATTTTTTATTAAATTTATTGTCACTGGACTATATACAATTCCGACAAGACTCCAGTTTATTAATGAAGGAACAGAACTATTTATATTTAATTCATAACCTGCTCCAGGACTTAAATCAAAATTACAGGTAGTATCAGTGCATGAAGGATAACTTGGACATGTAAATAAATTACACGTAACTCTGTTTTGAGTAGTGGCATTCCACATAGTAAAGGCTGTTGCATTTCTAATTTCATTAAGAGTTTCATTCGCATTTGTTAAGTAAGATGCATTTGTTGGAAATCCTATCCAATTTCTTGTATTTCCATTATGCCCTAAGGTATAAACATGTGCCCCAAAATAATCTTGACTTGAATTTTGTCCAATTGGATTCACTGCTTCAATATAATAAAATCTTCTTTTATTTCCGGAAAAGCCGGTGTCAGTATAATTTAATTGAGAAGTTGTATTAAGAAGGCTAAAACTGCTCATGTTAGAGCCATAATAAATTTTATACTGGATTGTATGATTGGAGGAATTCCAAAATAATGTTATATTTCCTGTTCCTTCATTTGAGGTTTGGGAAATATTATAAAGTACTGGAGAATCTGGAGGCAGATAAGTTGAGAAAGTAAAGTTTGTCGAGTTAAAACCGATGTTATCGTATTGATCTACACATTTCACATTCCAGATGTAGAACCCATCGCTTTCTGTGTTTATAGAAGAAAAGTTTAAAACTGTGCTTTTAGCAGGGTTTTGAATAGTTTGATTTATATGCCATCCAGTTGTCCAGTTTCCATAAAGAGAGCAGTTTATTATAGTGCTATAGTCAGTTACTGAGAAGTTGAATTGTTCAATTGTATAAGAAGAGAAGTTAAATTCATTAATTGGGTATATTAAATTAACTATTGGCGCATCTCTATCAATAAGCTCAATTACCTGCAAGCTTACATTGTTCGCTGTTGTAGAGCTTTCTTTTTTTAGTTCTATGTTTGTTTTGTTTGTAATATTTAATGTAAACAATCCTTGAGCAAAATTATTTGAGTTGGCATTTGTTGAACCAGTGCTTATTGAAAACAAGTTAATGCCCTTCGGGCAACTCCGCTAGGATAATCATTGCATTTCTATCCAAGTAGATAGCTTATTTTTATCTGGAGGCTTATTTTCTCTAGAATAACAGATAAATTCCATTTTGCAATAACATTTTTTACAGTATCCTGATTTATTATAGTTAAAATTATTCTTTACACTTGACTTTATACCTTTCTTTTTCCTTCTTGAATAAGCACCATAATATCTTACTAGCTTTTGATTCTTTTCTGGAATATGCTGAATTATTGCAGAGATAAAATCATGAACCAGCGTTATTTTATAATGAATCTTATCATCATGGTCTTTCCAATAGAATTTAACTGCTTCACCATTGTAAGCAACAATCCTCGTGTTTGCTATTGCAGGATGCCTAACATATCTTCCTATGTATTTTGCTAATCCTTTCCCTGAAGATATCCTATCTTTTCTTACATAAACACAAAATCCATTCCTATATCTCGCATATGCTATTTCTACAATTCCTTTTGGAATGCATTTCTTTAATGCCTTCAAAATATTATATTCCCAATTTTTATGCAGGGCATTATAAGGAATATAATTTCCACTAGAAACAAACTTCCCAGATTTGTCAAATCCTCCTTCAGTCACAATCATATGGACATGGGGTTGATGCTTGATATCCCTCCCGAATAGATGATATACTTCAATAACTCCCGGAGTGACTTCTCTATGATTTACCTTTGAAAAAGTTTCCTTTATTGTTTTGTATGCAGTATCCATCAGGACTTTGTATAAAGCCCTGTCATCTTGAAAATATTTCCACAGCATATCTGGGATTCCAAATACAAGATGCCTATGAAATATGTTTTTATCTAGCCTTTCAGCTAATATACCTGCCCATTGGTCTGTATATCTCTTGCCACAGCAAGAGCATAATCTTGAGTTGCACCCAAATGGAACAAATTGATATTCATCACAATCCTTGCAATAATACCAGAAACCCCCTCTGCTCCCATCTTTGCATGAAAGCATCTTTTCTACTTCTTTTATCTCTATCTCCCGGGGCTTATGAGTCTTAAGATAATCCTGCCAATGCTCTTGGAAGATGAGTTTCACTGAATAGAAAGGTTTATTGTTCTCTTTTTCTAAGGTTATTTGTGTTGTGTGAATAATAACACAAGGGATTGGGCCTTAATAGGTTTAATCCCTTTTTTAGAATTGTTTATACTTTATATACAAATAATTAGAAAAAATGCTAAAAATAACGAATAACTTTTATTTTCCATCTTTTTTTACCTAAATTAGAGGTATAAAGGCAAGTATTTAAAGATTTATTTACCTCTTTTTAAGGATTTGCCAAAGATTGATTCTTCCAACACGGAATCCTTCAATTTTTTGTCAACTTGTAACCTCAAACATCTAGTTTGGATAGAATGCCAGGGTTTATTCAGTTTAAGTGCAAGATCTTGTGTAGAAATGGGTCTAGCTGACTTAGATAAAATCTTCAGAATATCTTGGCACAGTTTATTTCTCTTTTTGCGATTAATCATACATCTTATTGTAAATTATAGTTCAAAAATATTAGCTTATCTATTTCTCCAAAACAATCTGCGTTCCATCACACATCGCCTTGCACTTACTCCATTTATAGCTCTTAAACTTTCTATCAAGTGTAAATAAAATTTTCTCTAAAATATCAACTGTCTTGTCTATTTCCTTTTCAGTTGATTTATAGCCTTTTCCTGTCTTAACTAAAATAACTATTTTCATAAAATAAAAAACTCAATCTTGTATAAATAAATATCTCAAGTTTTATCAAGAAGAATGAGTATAGCTTGTCTCTATTTCAGGGTCAAATAATTTAACAACTCTTCCAAGTGGGAATACAGTATCAATCAAATCATCAATAATTTTTATATTTTTTAACATTAAATCAAACAGCTTTCTCTTCTGCCTGTGCTTTCCATATTCAATTATAGAATCAAGTTTCTCCAATAATCTAACTGCCTCAACATAAATATTATTAATATTTTTAAGATAATTAGAAATTTTATCTCTTATTTCATTCTCTTTAATATTATTCTGTAAATGAAATAAAAATCTATAAGACTTAACAAAGATTTTCATTTTCTCTACAGCATCCTGAGAATAAATCGCATCAACATTTTTAATAGCAAATTTTCTATCACTGGCTATCTTGCTTATCAGCCTTATTTCTTCTTCTGTTAATTGCAGTCTTATGTTTTCCATTATATTAATTGCACAGGCTCTTCTAACATTTTCTGAGCATGTTCCTCTTCAACTTTAATTATAGCAGGTTCAAGTTTTTCTTCAGCCTTAATTTCAATAGCTTCAGCTTTTTCTTTTTCATTTAACAAATATTTATGATGAAGATATTCTTTTCTTATTATTTCTATTTCCTGATTTGTATTTTTGTATTGATTAAATATTTTCTTCCAGTAGCTTTCAAAGTTTCCCAGATTGCTTTTCCAGAATTGAGTTCTTGGTGGTGCAACTCTTCTTAATAATTTAGCTTTCTTTCCTCTTGTAACTAAAAACATTTCATGAATTGGCATAGTCGCAATATATCTTATCTGAGCTTTTGAAATTCTTCCGTCTTTTCTTAACTGTTCGCAGACTTCTTCCCTGTCTTTCATAGATGGCATCTCATTAATCCCTAGCAAGTCATCCTGCCCTTCAATCAATCCTTTTACTTCTGCTGGCGATTGAGTATCCATAAATAAAAATAATCCAGAACGAGCATAACGAGCTATATTGCTTACATGATTTCTAAATATCTGTGTCTGCTCTTCATTCTCAGAGCTTTTATCCTGAACTTTCATAAAAGCAGATGCTTCCCTGAACAAAGCAATAGTCTTTTTATGAACCTTATCTTCCATCGCTAAGTTTAAAGAATGTCTTAATATCCAGCCCATAATAAAGAATCTAAACTGCTCTGGAATATATTTATGCATTAAAATAGAAACAGCATTTTTATTTTTAATCTCTTCCTGAATATCTAAGTTAAGCGAACATAAATCATTTGATAATAAATGATTATCAACTAATGGCTTAATGAATAATTTGTAGATTGCTAAATTCTGATAACCTTCAAATTTTTTAGTTTTCATCAAGTGTTCTATGTCAGCACCATTGCCTTCTTTTTCAACTTTCTTGACAATTGAATTCCATAAGTATCTTGAGTTAGAAGATAAATCTCCTATAACTAAACCAATGTCAGTAATATCAATAGAAGATATTGGAATTGTAAATATTTTAGTTTTTATTCTTGGAAGATTTTCAGGCAGTTGTTTAGGCAGCTTAGAAGAAAACATAGGAATCAATAAATTAACTTCATACTCTTTAGGTCCTGGATTTTTAAAAGTTCCAACCTCTGCTTCCAACTCATCCCAGAGTCTCTTTTCCTCTGATTTAAAACACCAAAATGGTCCTTCATCTCTTAATCCTCCAAAGAGGTCTATTAACTTATATCCATGAGCATGATAACCTTGTGCAACAGATAGCATCTTGCATGACTTAGCACTTCCAATTCTTCCCATAAAGAAACCATTGCCTGTTAATGGAACTGGAACTTCCCAAAAGTGTTTTTCTATGTTTTCTACCATTTATTGTAATCCTCCTCTTTATTGATAACTTCTTTTTCTCTTTCTATGTATGCTTCATCTGGATCATCCCAGAAAATAAATTGTCCTCTTCTCCCTGATGGCTTTAAGTATGGAACAAAGCCGAATTTAGTTGATGTTCTATCTAACACTATTAATTCAGAATCAAGCTCAATCATATCTTGTATAGACTGCCTTTCTTCTTCTGTTTCAGCTTCTTCCAATTCCCGCTTTAATTGTTCTAGTTCTCTTTTCTCAGTTGATTCTTTCTTAGAAAAAATAAATCCTTCATGTGTTATTTCACCTCTCCAGAAAGTCCAGTTTCCTTTTCTCCTCTTAACATATCCTATAATCCTATAAAAACCAACTCCATAACGATCATAAATAAATCTAATCAATTCTTTTTCAGTGTTCACAATCAGATGAGTAAACTCAGAAGGCTTATTGTCTAAATCAAACACAGGTGCTCTAGGTCTTATGTTTGGATTTTCCAGATTAAATAATGCGCTATAATATCTAAAGTGTCCCTTCTCATCAACCTGAAACGCTTTTGTTATTGTTATCTTTGGTTTATACATTTTTCAAATATTTCGGTTTATTTTTTCTAACATAATTAGCAATAAGAAATCTAACTTTTAATGAAGTTAACTTGTTATTCTTAATCCTCTTGTTTATCTCTCCAGATTTTGTTTTCTTCTTAAGGACTTCCAAAGCTTTAGTAAACTCCTCATCCTTTCCTGTAATAACCTCAAATTCTTCAAACACGTTTATGAAGCTCTTTGGAATTACCATTGTAAATATTCTGTGTTCCGACGACATTTTGTTATTTAAGATAAACTTTTACAGATTAAATAGTTTCTTCCGATATTATAATACAATTTTTTATGATATTATAATATTATAATTTTTCCAGAACAAGTCCTCTAATAGCTAACCTGAAAAATTCTATATGCTAGCAGATTAGCCATTCTATTCTAGCGAAAACTGCCCATTTCTCATTTTAACTTTTAACTAAACATTAAAATAAATTTTAGTTTATCGTCGTAAATTAGGTCAAAGTTTAAATGCATTTAAAGTTTTATTATATCAATATTAAAATGGAAACATTGAGAAAGAAAGGCAAACTGAAAGAAAAGAAACTCCAAGACACACTAACTGAAGACGAAGTCAAGAAATTATTTGGTGCTGCTGAATCCCAGAGAGATGAACTGGTTCTCAAGTTATTATATTATACTGGCATGCGTGTTTCTGAAATGATTAACATTGAAAAGAGAGATATTAATTTCAAAGAAGATGTAATTAAAATCAGAGCAGAGATAACTAAGACTCGGCAAGAAGCTAATCAGCCAATTCCTAAATTATTAAAGCCATTCTTAGAATCGTGGAGCAATTACAAGCAAGACAATGAAAAGATTATTCCATTAACTAAACAAAGAGTTTGGCAGTTAGTAAAATATTACATTAAGAAAGTTGGTATAACTAAAGACATTCATCCTCATTCGTTTCGCCACACTTATGGAACGCATATCTATGAAAAAACTGGCGACTTAGGAAAGGTTCAAGAACTACTTAGACATAAATCATTATCAAGCACAGGAATCTATAAGCATCTATCCAAGCAATTAAAAAAACAAACAGTTGATTCTGTTTTTAATTAGTCAAATTGTCCTAGTGGCTTGTACACCTCAAAATAATCATCTTCATTGAATAGATTTTCATAATCATATTCTACCTCATCGGGGTTAGAGGGTTTTTCATCTTCGTAAATAGAATAATCCAAATCAATATAAGAATCACCATCCAATCCTGATTCACAATAAAACTTTTCTCTTAGTTCCATTGTTTTATTAAAGTTTTTTTCTAGTTCTTCCCAGAACTCTTTTGCATGCCCAAAAACCCTAATGTGAGTAATTTCATGCAAGATGATATACCAAGCCATTACTCCGAGTTCATCTTCTTTGTAAACTGCACCATTGAATCTTATTGTTTTATCTTCTCGATAAGTACATTCACCTGCATAAACTTCAAATCCTTCAGTAAGATAGTAGGGAAACTCTATGTTTAAATCTGCAATTCCATAAACTGATTTAGCTGCTAACTTTGTAAACTCAGCCATGACTTGTTGCAGGTTCATTTCTATTTCCTCCAGAATTTTTATTAAACTGATTCTTGATAATCCAGATTAGCAGCCAGATAATCATAGCTTCAACAACAATGATTACAAACAAAATTAAAATAAAAATTCCGAGAGGTGAACCTATGAGGTTTATCGTATTCTGAATCATTTCTTTTAATTTTTCTAGCATGGTAAACTCCTATTTGATTTTCTTTGAGGTTTAATGTTAAACATTCCTCTCGCTGGAATTGTGTTTTTCATAGGCGAACATTGCACGATTAGAACTTTTTTCTGTGTGATTTGTAAGCCCATAATAATGCACGAAGAGTCTTCATTGTGTCTCTAATTAGCACTTGATACCTCTCATCCATATTTCCTAACAACTGCAACTCAAGAACGATTATAATATCATTAAAAAGACAGGTCTCACAGCAATATCTGTAATTAGGACCATGTGCATAACCTATAGCTGAATTAATTTGAGATACCTTTATTTCTTTCTTACAGAAATCACAATATGTACAAGTTTGTTCACTCATATTTCGCCTCCTTTCAGTTTTATGAATATTATTTTTTCTTTTCATGTTTTCCTTTCTCCAATTAGCTTTAATCATTTTCAGTGCTGTAAAAAAATATGCCTATTACTCCTTTGGTATATCTTCCAGATTTTCATCAAGAAAGAATCTATCTTCTCCTGCTACTGCAAGATTGATAAACCTCTGTATGTCTGCAAAGTCATTTTCTAACTGCTTCATATACTTATCAGGCACTTGCTCATAAAGTTCGCTTCTTAATTCTTCGGCTAAAAATCTTAGCCATGCTCTCCAACTCCTGATAAACATTTTTCCTTTTCTATCTTCTCTGTAAATCATAGCAAACATTCCATCGCACTTATTCTTGCTAGAGTCAGAAATATCGCAGTAAGCAAAGTCTTCTTCAGCAACTCCTATTACCTCTACAGGCTTTCCTTCAAAAACTTCAATAGGTTTGTCTTTCGTCTACTTACTTTTAGATTTCATTTTTTACAACACCTCCTTACAATAATATTAATGCCCCCTCTCCCTAGAGATGCTAAGACTATAAACGCAGGAAGTAAGGTGATGGCTATCACCCCGCCTTGCACCTCTAAGGAGTATAAAACAATTTTCAATTCAGTTCTTAATTCCGTAAAATAAGATGGTACACAAGTACAAAAAGAACAATAATATTTTGTACCAATTGTACTATTTTGACCTTTTGCACCTTTTGGACTCATTGTACCTTGCATTTTTTATAAACCTCCAAAATTGCTTTGAACTTAGCCTCATCCTGAATTATAAAAGAAGACAGAGTAGAATCATAAGATAAGCCGTACTCCTCCAGATAAAAATTAAGGTGTCCAACATATTTATCAAAAGCATCCTTAACCCTAGAGAAGAATTCATACTTGCCTGTAATTTTTAATCTTTCTTTTACTAAGTTATATGATTGTTCCAGAGTAGCCAGAGGGATAATTCTTGCAGTTAGAGTGCTTCCTGCATACTCAAACAAGCTATAAAACATAATTTTTGCATAGTCTGGAGTTAAGGATTTCAGATTTACTTCTGCTATCTGTTTGTATGCTTCAGAGTTAAGCAAGTCAAGGATAACAGCATAACTTTTTAGATTCCTGTTAACTCTCAAAGTGAAAAAATCTTCTGCTATTGCAAGAACGTTGTCGTAGTCTTCGCCAGAAAGAGCACCCTTTTCCAGAACTTTCCCGATGCCTTCTTTAAGCCATGCTCTTCTAATAGCTCCGCCCCTGACATGTCTGTAATTTAACTTCTGTCCTTTAAAGAAATCCCGAATTAATGTATCAGAGCACTTCCCAATAATCTTATCCAGTCTCTCATAGTAATCTTTCTCATAGCCCTTATTAATCCAGTCAGTTACTTTAGGATTCTTTAAGAGTTTGCTAAAATCATCCCTAAATCCCTCGGCAATCGTCCTTAAAATCTGCTGGCCCTTTTCAAATTCTTCTTCAGCTACTCCTGAACCTTCAGATGGCTTAAAATTATTCCCGATGTCAACCTCTCCTATTCTTCTTGCAAATGCTTCAGTGTTAGATGATATTTTCATTAAGAAGTCTCTGTACTTTTTGATAAACAGAAAATTCATTAAGCTGTCAGAGCTGTCTAACTTTGACTTGATGTCTTCTTTGGGGTTGCCCTGAAAAACAATTGTAGAATGCCCCTTGCACTTTATTCCTATGCCCTTACTAATATCACATTCTCCCTGCTCCATGTAAGTATGGATTTTCCCTAGCACCTCTTCATTTTTTAATTCCTGAATCTCATCAATAATTGTTGCTTTAACTCTGCCATCAAGTTTTCCAGAAACTTTGCTGTCAGCAGTTGCAAATCCCAATAAGTTAGCAGAGGAGCAGTCAGAAATAGTTGGCTCGCCAGTTACAATTTTTGCATCGGTAGTTTTTCCAACTCCAGGATTAGTAATAATCAAGCCATGATTAGCAGATTTCATAACTTGAGGACTAGTTATAACCTGTGGATTTACTTCTGGAAGAAATGATAAGTAAGTATCATTAAGATTGTCGTCGCCTTTAATCTTTGCTGTAAGACAGAGTTTTCCCAATCCGTAGAAATCCTTAATTTTCTTTAGTTCATCTAACGGGATAGCTAGTGTTTTTTTAAATAGCAGAGGAATACTGCCCTGCATGTGCCTCTGAACAACCATTTTAATAACATCTTCAACAGTCATGTCCTCGATTCTTAATCCAACATCTTTCTCAACAAAAGTAAACAAGTACCCTGCTTTTTTCATATCTTTTAGAATTGCTTTAACTTCCTTTTCTTCTAGAGGAATCAAATACAAAGTTGATTCTCCGAGTTCTATTTTTTCAAACCTAGCACTATACAAAAATATAGGTTTATTTCCTGCGCCTATGCTTGCCTTATAAATTTTATAGCTTGGTTCAAAATACGGAACATCATTTTTGTAACTTAAAGAGGTATTCTGATAAATCAGCCCTTCCCTGCCTACAAATAGATTTGTAGATTTGTTGAACTTCTTTATATTCATGTAAGCATCTTCTTCTCCAGAATACTCCCGCTTAGATGAGCTTCCAGCCCGATTTAATAATCCAGAATCGTAAGCAGACTCCAATGCCTGTTTAAACTTCTCTCCATCCAGACTATCTTTGCATGTGCTTATGATTCTCTCATTAAGAGCATGAGCTTTAATTGGGCTTATGCCTACTCCGCATCTAAAACAATGGCTTACATTCTTTTGTATATTTACACAGAAGTTCATGCCTGTTTCAGAACCATGCCAGGGATTAGGTCCCTGAAGTTCGCTGCCTCTTTTTTTAAACTTTAAAGTATTAATCACTCGATTTATAGGAATAGAATTAACATCAGAATTCCCGTATCCTGATACTTCAGTTGCAATCTCTTTTTCAGATAAGTCTATCTCTTCTCTATAAGGTGCAATAGCCAGAAGCAATTTAGAAACAGGAATCTTCTTTATTTTAATATTATTAACAATTTCATACCTTTTTCCAGATGGATGTATGCAAGTTGGTCCGACAACCTGCGCTCCTGTTGATTGCACTTCTCCATAATGCTTGCCTGCCCTTTGCAGCACTATCTTTCCTATTAGTTCATCTACAAAGAAATAATAATGGTTTCCGCCACCACCTGTCTTTATAGTAAAGGTTTTAGGAAGAAATTTTAATAAATCCCTGATAATCGTTAAGTCATCTATGTCTGGAACAACCAGAAAGCCCTCATCTGTTTCAGTTCCGCAGAGAACGCCATAGTTTCCGCCTTCTGCCAGATGTTTCAACAGCTTAGGATTATCATATTCATAATTGTTCTCACCATTCCAGTCAAGCTCAAAGGGCTTCTTAGTCTGCTTATCCAGAAGCACAAACTTTAGCCCTCTGATTCTTAACTGCTTTGGAATCTCTATTCCTGCGTTCTCTTCATTGGTTTGTTCTTTTTCGTTTGACATTTTTGTATCCTGTATTTAATTGTAAATCTCAAAAATAAAAAATAAACAGCCAGCTTATTGCTGGACTGTTAAAAGCTGCTGTACTGGCGCCTGTCTTGCCTGAAGCATTGCAGCCTGCCTGATAATCATCAAGCACTTTTGCATCATATCAGTCATTTCAGATATGTACTGCTCACTGTAGGTTCTAACAGTTATACGACTGATATTTCCGATTTCCCGCTGTATTGCCCTGTAACTTTTGCCTTGCATTCTCAGTTCCCCGCATCGCCTAACGGTTTTAAGTGTATGTTTAGCCATTGTTTAACCTCCTCTCAGTTTTTTGAGTATTCTCAGAGTTGCCAGTATCTTCTGCTACTGACTCATCAGTTTCTTCCAGATCTTCCAGAATTTTCCTGCTCCGTTTAATTGACCTTTCTGCAATCTTGTCAATCTGGTCCTTCCAATCACCTACTTCTTCTGGCATCTTTGCTTACCTCTTTTTTGATTCCAGCGTCTATTTCCACAAGCAGGGCATTTTAATGGAGGGTAACTAACTCTTGCCCACCAAGAAAATCCGCACTTAGAGCAGACGCATCGTAAAGGTTGTTTTATATTTTGCTTTTTCATGTAGAAGAAAAGTTTATATACTAAATAAATGTATTTTCATTAGTTTATTTAAATAAACCATAGAATAGTAAACTTTTGAAAATGGCAAATACATACCAAAAGATGAAAAAGAAGGATGCTGTAGCATTAATCCAAGAATATCCAGAACTATCTTGGGAATGGTTTCTAGAACCTATGCGACTCAAAGAACCAATTAGTGGAGAAACTTATTTTAAACTTTTCTTAAGTAAATTTAATGAAAAAAACTATCTTAGTAATATCAAAGGCAAATCTTTAGAGATTCCAGCTAAAAGGTTTAGGGTAGAAAAAGTAAAAATTATTTCTGAAAAAGATAGAAAGGAAATCAAAAATAAGGGTCATGGACCTCTTTCAGTGGATGAAGCTAAAATATTTAATCTATTCAAACAAGGATATAGCAGTGAACAAATTATAAAAAACAATAATATATCCAGCAACAAACTTTCTAGAATTAAAAGCAAATTAATCGAGAGAAGTCTTGTAGAAATAGAATATGTACCTGGAGAACATTCGAAGCAGAACAAATACAAATATTATCATATTCTCAATCTAAATCCTTTTTTTGAGTTCTGCGAACAGATTAACAATAATTTATCTGAGCCAGAAAAAATATCATTTACCCGAGGAGAAAAAAGAATATTAGAATTATTATATAATCATGAAAATTCATACATACGAAGTCAAGTTTATTTAGAATATAAAAATATTGATTTTCTTAATGCAATTTTAAAGTTTCATGTCAAACATTTTTATCTCCCTTATGAGACAACAAAAACTCGGATTAAATCAAAATTAAATATAAATTTACAATCAATAAAATGGATAATGAGTTTAAATGAAGAAGATTTATTTAATGAGTTTTATGAACTAAAAGAGAAATATCCCTCGAAAAACATAAACCAACATTTTATTGATTTAAACAAAATAAAGAATTGGAATACATATCTGACTATTTTACTCAGTGAGAAAAATATAAACTATACTGAAGATGATGTCAATTTCTATGGAGTAATATATAAAACTTTTCAAGCATATAATAAAGACATTATGAGTAATTTAGGCTGGAAGTTAATTAAATTTTTCGCATTTAAGAACACTTGAACTTCCAAAAAAAAATAAGTAACTATCGCTTTTCAAATTTGTAAATCCACCTTCTGACACATTTCACCTTTGGGCTTCCGCCTATTTCCTGCACAATTTGTTTAGGTTTCATTCCTGTTTTATGCAGTTCAAGAACCTTCTCTCGCACAGAATCTTCATATTTCCTAAATCCAGGTTTAGAATTTTGCTCTGCATTTGGGTCTTCAGGTTTCTTTTCTTTCTTAACTGGTTTTGTCATTTTAGCCTCCTTTCAGTTTATCATATTTTCTATGATAGTTTATATCATAAGAAATAGAATACGGTTAATAAAGATTGCCTGATTTGTCGTCGATAATCTTGTAATTTATTAGTTATCACAATTACATAATATAACAGGTTACTTCCGATAGCTTTATAATATCCTGTTAACTAATGTCAATATGAAAAAATCAAAATCACAGGCAGATAATTTATTTTCTAAAATGGATTTGGAAGTTTTAAGAGTATTAAGTAAAAAAAGTGATTATGGCGTAGTTGAATTAAGAGACAAGTTGAAAGTTAATCCTCGCACAGCCAGAAAACATCTCAATAGATTACAACAATTAAAACTTATTAGCAGAGAAAGAATCCATAAGACTAATAGAGCTAAATTAAGCATTACTGAGTATGGAAAACAACTATTAGAATTATTTGACAAACTTTTAAAGAATTAGTTTTCATTGGCTTTTTGAACTCTTGATATTTCTTGCACTTGCTGCATATCAATTATGTTAGCTTGAATAACTCTAGCAAGTTCAGCTATCTTTTTCTCAAATTCCTTGTTCTTCATATCGCTAGCAAGTTTTAAAGTTTCAATTTCATGTTTTAACTCACTCATCTCTGATTGCTCAACTTCCTTGTCTAACTCCTCACTTAAATCTCTTCTCCTAGAGTATCTTTGA
>Ga0172362_10003430_pt1 | contig 13674 bp, 15 predicted proteins | sample LakKivs1_kivu2a2_FD_114534 | JGI IMG/M metagenome (GOLD analysis project Ga0172362, IMG submission 114534) | Sediment microbial communities from Lake Kivu, Rwanda - Sediment s1_kivu2a2 | ecosystem: Environmental > Aquatic > Freshwater > Lake > Sediment | place: Rwanda: Western Province, Lake...
GGCCGACGATCTGGAGGAGCAAGACGAAGACGAGGAGCCGGACAATGGCTTCGAAGCCGAGTGACCACGCTCGGTCAGCCATACAATTTGCCGGAGTCATCGACGTAGACCTCGCTCCGGGCCTCGCGGAGGATGCCGGTGGCCTCGGTCAGTTCGCTTAGAGGGGGGACCTTCAACAGCAAGAAGCACTTGCGGCAGCGCAAACGGCGGTCCGCAGCGGTGGCATCCAGCCACCAGCGATAACCGCATCGCGGGCATTTGAGGATGATGTACATGAGGTCCCTGGTACTCCGGACTTCGCGCAGGTGTTCCCAGGTTCTTCATCGGCTCGGCCGGCCCGCAAGTGTGAGGGGGTTTCAATTTTTCCTGAAGGGCCTTGCAGAAGCTGTCTTATAATACCGGAGCGGCAGATGCAGAGAAGGTCCACACAGGCCTGTCGCGCGTGCCGGCGGCCGGGGAGCACTTGAATGCGGCCGCACATTGTGATATCATAAAAACAGGTGTATGTGATGTCGAGCCTGGTTTGCTGCCATCCTGTTGCGTTCGCCGGCCCACGCGTGGCCCGCCGGTTGTGCGGGGCGCCGGTAGAGCGTCCTGCCGCAGTGCAGCCGCAAGGGCCGATTCCCGTCCGTGTTCGGATTCGACCGCAAGAGGGAGTGATCCCAGGCTCGTCGTACGTCCATCCCGGACCGCATTCCGGCGACCGCCTGCCCGTCGGCGCCCTCCTCGACTGTTATATGTGACCAAAAAAATACGGGGCCTTTTTTCGCCATCCGTGGCTGGCCCCGCGGCGCAATCCAGATCGTTCAACCGTTCTTCAGATCCCGAAGCTGAGGATGTTCTCCGCGGCGGATCGGATGTTTTCCGGACTGGTGAGCTGGTTCGACTGCAGGAGTTCCCTGGCTTTCTCCACGGCGTCCGTTTCCGTCATTTGCAGTGCCTGATTGATCATATCGGCGAAGTTCACTTGGAGGGTGGCGTCCGAAGCGTCTGCCAGGGGGCGTGGCCCGGCTTCCGCGTGAGGCCCCGCGTTGATCCCCACCGTGCGAGCAACGTGATTGTTCTGAATATTCTCAATCATGGTTCCGTTCCTTCATGGCTCTTTCTGTAATTAGTTTTCGCATCGTTCCGCGGAATCTTTAGTGCCGCGGCAAGATTTTGCGTCGCGATGCGAGAAAAAGGCCTTTCCCAGTCCTGAAGGAGCCCTATTCTCTCGCCGGTCGCAAGGTTGCGGCCACTTCATAGGCCACGAATTTGCAGAAGTTCAGCGAACTGACGACCACCAATTCCTCGGTCAGGGGAGTGTGCTCCGACCGCAACTGTTGCCGGTAATACCTCTCCACCCGTCTCTGCACGCTCTTATCGGTGCTGTCCCAGACCTGCTCCAGGGCCCAGATGAGCTGGCCGTCGGTCAAATCGATCAATTTGAGTCGCGCCGCCAGCACCATGTGGGGATAGGGCTGGTACTGCGTGATCGTACCCAGGAGCAGTCCATTGCATTGGAGCGTCTCCCGGACCGTCTGCAGTTGTCGCATGGCCTGGCTCGAATCCAGGCGCTGCTGCAGGTCTTGCCAGACGGGACTGTCCTGATGAATGACCAGGAGCCCGAACAACTGTTCCTTCTGGGTCGCCAGGTAGAGCGCATTGGTCAGTTCGGGGGCGATCTGTGGATAGTTGGACAGATTGCTCAGCTCCACGAGGGCCACGCGCCCCAGCGCGCGCAGGTCCTTGCCCGGATCCAGGAAGTAGGCATCCGCCATGGCGCCCGTGTCCGGCGTGGAGTGGCAGCCGCTGAGCAGGATCATTGTCCAGATTGCCAGAAGGCAGAGACGCACGGCGTAGGAAGCACCCCATCCGAAGCACGACCCCGCGAAAGCGGGAACGTCAACTCGACACGAATCCAAAGGACCGAAGTGCAAATGACAGAAACGCTGCCGCCGCATCCTATTGCATTCCATTGGGCTCACTCCCTTGCGACCTGGCGGGCCCTTCCACGGCGGGCGCGTCGTTGGCATCCGGGTTCAGCGTATCGGTGTGCCGCTGGCCCAGGGCTCCCGCCTCGGCCTCCCCGCCCAGGATCTCCAGGACCTTCAACAGGGCCTCCAACTGCGCCTGGGCGGCCTGCCTCATCTCGCCGCGAAAGCCGAGGATATTGCTCTTCCACTGATTCAGCTCGGCGAGCATCTCGACGAGCAGCTCGTTCGCCTCGCTGAGTTCCTTCTGCGTTTGTTTGAGCTTGGCGTCGAGGGCCGTGATCTGCTGACGCAGGCCTTCGTTCTCGTTGGCGAGCCGCTGGTTCTCCTGGCGCAGAGTGACGCTCTGGTCGGACAATCGGGCGTACTTCTCGGACAGCTCGATGGCGGACTCGACCGCCGTGCGGCCCTCCAGCGGCGTATCCTGGAATCGTTTGGCCGCCGCGGCGCCGGGATCGCCCGCGGGGGCAGGATTGCGCGCCGGGCCCTGCGGCACCGTGCAACCGCCGGCAGCCAGGACGACGGTCGCCAGCCACCACGCCATGAGTTTTCGAGTTCCGATCATGTGACTTCTCCGGTTCTTCTCAGGGGTAGGATGGGGCTTGGCTCACCGCGTCCTCGAACGCCGGGGCCCTGGTGGGGCAAGCCTCACCCTACCTGCTTGGGTCATTGCGTCTGTGCGTAGTCGCACCGCACCTGGGTCGTTCTGCCGCACGGGCAGGTGATTTCGAGCACGACATGGTCCGGGTGGCTCTGCACGATCCGAGCACGGCCCGCGGCCGCGGGCGATGCGCCGCTCTCCGTCCGGGCAGCCGGATCGAGGCTCATGTGCACGGGACTGTCGAGACAGACCTCCGCGGCCTTGAGAACGTGTCGTGCGACCTGGGTCATCGGGTTGTCTTTCATCAGGCACAGTAGTCGATTGCGTGTGAGCCGTCGCTGGGTTTGGGAGCCTGCTCCTGGGGCGTCTGCTTTTGCGGCTCTTCGTCCGGCTCGTGTTGCTCCGTTGTTTTCTGCCGGCGTTTGCGCTCCTGGCGTTCTCCGGTCGACGTCAGAGCCTGGATGCTCTGCAGGTTCTCCACGGGCACGATGAGATTGAAATCACTATCCGTCATCTTTCCATTGCTCCAATTTCACAGAGAGACTGAAGAGTGCGCTGGCGTGCAACTGACAGACGCGCGATTCGGTGATCTCGAGTAATCCTGCGATTTGTTTCATGGTCAGATGCTGCTGGTAGTACAGAAGGATGATCTGCAGGCGCCGTTCGTCCAGCTCCTGCATGGCCTGGCTGAGTTGCTCGACGAGTTCTCCCCTCTCCATCTGGCTGTCCGGCGTCGCGGTATCGGCGGTGGCCAGGAGATTGCCCAGTGCCGGCTGCTCCTCGTCGAGGGCGTCGATGGAGACGAAATGCTGGGCCCGTGCGCTCTCGAACAACTCGCCGATCTCTGCGACGGAGATTCCGAGCTTTTGGGCGAGCTGTTCGTCCGTGGGAGTACTGCCCGTCTGCTCGGCGATCCGGCGGCTCATCTCGCGGGCGGCCCGGATCTGGCGGCTCACACCCGCCGGGACCGGGCAGGCCCGACGAAGTTCGTCGAGCACCGCCCCCTTGATCCGGATGTAGGCGTACGTCTTGAATTCGACCTGATGGGCCGCGTCGAAATCCTTGGCGGCTTTAAGCAGCCCGACCGTCCCCGCCGAGACCAGGTCTTCGAAGGACAAGGGCGGCTTGATGTAGGTGACCGCCCGCCGGGCGATCTGGCGGACCATCGGCAGCAGTTGGACAATCTCGTCGTCGCCGATGGGACGGTGCTTGTGTCCGTTGTAGATACGCGCCGCCAGGGCCTTCAGATGGTCGCTGCTCTCGGCGACCCCGAGGGCCCGCCGCGGCGCCTGGGCGTTTTCCGCCTGTCTCTGGGCGGCCGGTTGCTCAGTGGTTTCGGGCATGTTTTGGGCTTTCACTGTCACCAGGTTTCTCCCTCTTCTTGATCTGACTGGCAATCATGGCCTGGGTCAGGATCGAGTTGATGGCTCGCACGGCGGTGCCTGTCGTGAAGTACGCCACCGTCGCCCCTACCACCGCGCGTTGGCTGCACGTGCAGGGCGACAGGCCGCCGAAGGAGCCGATAATTCCTATGGCAAAGAAACAGAGCACGCCGGCGCTCACCGCGACGGACCGAGGATTGATGATCGATGGTGAATAATCCTTCCTCAATCCGCCTGACTCCTTATCGTCATTTCCTCGGCCGTAGTTGATATGGTCGCGAGGGGCTCGACGTCGGTACCCAGCACGATCTCGTCATACGCTACCACGGGCAGCATGGGCAGGCTCCGCGCCAGCATCTGCGCCAGGGGAGCCCGCAGCCGGGCGTCGCACAGCAGGATGGCCTTGTCCCGGCCCTGATCCATGACCGACTTCCAGGCTTCTGCCACCTTGCGATTCAGGTCGACCGCCGTATCCGCCGGGACGCCGAGGATCAGCTCACCGCCTTCCTGGCGCAGCGAGGAGGTCAACTGGTGCTCGAAGGACGGATCGAACGCGATGGCGTAGACCTTGCTTTTGGCGTCACGGTACTGCTCCGTGATGGTCCGGCTGAGCGATTTTCGGACCATCTCCGTGAGCGTGGTCACGTTCTTGGTCTTCGAGGCGTTCTCGGCCAGGGCCTCGAGGATGGCCGTCAGCTCGCGGATCGGAATGCCACTGCGGAGCAGGTTGCGCAGCACCCGCTGCAGGATGCCGGTGGAAATCTCGCCCTCGGTGCCGACGACCTCCCCGACCAGGGAGGGTTGGTTCTTCCGCAGCCGGTCGATCAGGAGTTGGACGTCCTCGCGGGTGAGGAGCTCATCCGCGTGTCGTTTGAGCGTCTCGGACAGGTGCGTGATGAACACGGATTCCGGGTCGATCACGGTGTAGCCGCTGAGTTCGGCGGCCTCCTTCTTGCCCGCCTGGATCCACAGGGCGGGCAGCCCATACACCGGTTCGGTCGTCTTGATCCCGTCGATCTTCTGCTGCACAAGACCCGAATCCATGGCCAGGAACATGTCCGGCTCCAGGAAACCCTTGGCCACGGGGATCTCGGAGAGCCGGATTTCGTAGGCGTTGGCTTCGAGGTTCAGGTCGTCCCGCAGGCGGACCAGAGGAATGACGAGGCCCAATTGCTGGGCGAATTGCCGTCGCAGGGCCCCGATGCGGTCGAAGATCGTGTGGCTCTTGCGCGGATCGACCATGCTGATCAGACGCACGCCGACGTGGACGGAGACCCGGTCCATGTCGAGCAAGTCCTCCACGGGCTCTTTCTCCGCCTTCTTCTGGGGTGCGGGAGCGGCCTGGGTCGACATCTTCTCGGCCTTCTGCACGATCCTCCCCAGGGCGGCCGTGCCGATGCCCAGGAGCAGGAACGGGATCTTCGGCATCCCCGGCACCAGCGCCATGGCTCCGATAATCAAGGCGGCGGTCATCAGGGGCTGACCGGTCTTGAGGAACTGCCTGGAGATGTCCTGGCCGACGCTATGGTTCGAGGAGATTTTGGTGACGAGAAAGCCCGAGCTGACGGAGATGATCACCGAGGGAATCTGGCTGACCAATCCATCACCGATGGACAGGATCGAGTAGGTTTGAATGGCGGCCAAGACGCCCATGCCGCGGGAATAGCCCATGGCCATGCCGCCGATGAGGTTGATCCCGGTGATGATCAGGCCGGCCTTGGCGTCACCGCGGATGAATTTGCTGGCGCCGTCCATGGCGCCGTAGAACTCGCTTTCCTTGACGATCTTGGCCCGCCGTTCGTTCGCCTGGGTCTCCGTGATGATCCCGGCGTTGAGGTCGGCGTCGATGGCCATCTGCTTGCCGGGCATGGCGTCGAGGGTGAACCGTGCGGACACCTCGCTGATGCGCTCGGCGCCTTTGGTGATGACGATGAACTGGATGATGACGAGGATCAGGAAGATCACCAGGCCGACCACGAGACTGCCGCCGGCGACGAACCCGCCGAAGGTCTCGATGATCTTGCCGGCGTCGCCCTGCAGCAGGATCAACCGCGTGGAGGCGACGTTCAGCGACAGACGGAACAGCGTCGTGAACAGCAGCAGGGAGGGGAACGTGGACAGCTCCAGGGCTTCTTTGGACGAGAGCGTCACGATGAGGATCGACAGCGCCAGTGAGATGCTGCACGCCAGCAGCAGGTCCAGCAGGATCGTCGGCAGCGGGATGATCAACGTGGCCAGGATCGCCACGAGTCCCACGGCCAGGACGATATTGCTGTAGGAGGCCAGTGGGAAGCGGAGACGATCGCCGCCCGCCGGAAGACCTACTGCTATGGATGGGTCGGAAGCCATGTGTCGATTTTCGATTTCCGCTTTGAAGAGGACTGTTCGATCAGCTTCTTCGCATCAATCCTCAACCATTTCCTGTCGTTCCTATGATCTGCCGGATTCGCACGGCGAAACGGTTGTCCACGACCACGACATCGGCCTCGGCGAACTTGGAGTCCTTCAGGAACAGCTCCGCGGGGGACTCGATGGGCTTCTCAAGCCGCAGGACCGCGCCTGGGCCGAGCTGCAGGAGTCGTTTGACCGGGATCTGGGTCGCCCCGAGCACGACGGTCACGGGTACCTCCATGTCGAGAAGGATGTCCAGTTGGCCTGTGCCCGCGGCGGGTGCGTCCTGCGAGGCCTCCGGGAATTCCACCGGATGGGCCTGCATCGCGGGGCTCCCCGCGGCAGCGCTCTGGTCGGCGGCCCCTGTGACGTCGGGCTGGGCGATCGTCTCGTGCTGGCCCTGTTGAGGCTGATTCTCCGTAGACACGGTTTCACTGTCGGGCATGGCCGTTCTATCCTTTCCTGGGTTCGCCTGGTGTTTTGGGCGCGGTGGCTTCCGGGCACGTTGCGGCTTCCTTGACGAGGATCGCGTACCGCCCCTGGGATCGGGCGGCCAGGCCGCGGAACGCCGTACGTTCCTCGACGATCAATTCCACCATCTCGTGGAGGGGCTTGTCCAGCAGCAGAACGTCGCCGGGGGCGAGGTCCAGGACCTCCTGGAAGCCGATCCGGGCCGAAGCGAATCGGGCCGTCACGGTGATCGGCATCTGCTCGAGATGCTCCATCAGGACGCGGGACAACTCCAGCGGCGTGGCACGGGGCGCGGTCATGGGTGCCTTGCCGACGAGGGCTGCCAGCCTGCCGCACGACAACAGCAAGACAACGTCGGATGCCTCCTCCTTGCCGGACTCCTTCACCCGGAACACGATGCGGCAGACCTCCTCCGTAAGCTCGAACTGGATGGCGGGCTGGCCTTTGTTCAACCCGCTGTCGCCTCGGAGATTCTCATGAGGTCGCAACGACGCCAAGAAGACTTCGAGCGCCGCGGCCGCCAGGTCGGACAGGAGGGATTCCTCGAGGGAAGACAGCGGCCGATCCGAGTTGCCGCCGGCATCCGAGTCGCCGAGAAGCCGGGTCGCCCAGGCCAAGGCGGTCGGAGAGGGGAGCGCGAGGATCCCACAGGACGGGCCTTTCTCGGGTCCAAACGTCAGGCAGTAGAGGTGGTCGAATTCCAGGCTTCCGAACAGGTGATTGGCGAAGTGCTGCGTCACGGCCGTCGGCGAGACATCGAACTCCCGGCCGAAGAACCGGGTGAATACGCCGCCCAGCCGGACGGCCGCCTGGCTCATGCTTGCCGCCAGCCGGTTGAGCTGGTCGGGATTCAGGCAATGGGGATCGCGCCAGTCGTACTCCTTCGCGTTGGCCGCCGCCTGATCCTGCCCGGGTGCGGCGGAACTCCGTGAGCCCACCGCCGCCAGGAGCTGACGGATTCTCATTTTGGCGAGATGGTTGATCGAAGGTTCCATCACTGCACCGCAAACTCCCGTAGCAGGACGTCCTTGATTCGCGGCTTGCCTTCCGGGAAGAGTCCCTGATTGAGCACGTTGCAGATGTGGTTTTGAATCCGCACGAGGTTCTTCTCGCCTCGCGCCTCGTCGATCGTCAGGTTGGCCAGGTACAGCGTCAGCCAGTGCTTCATAAGGGGCTTCTTCTGATCCAGAAAGGGTTTGGCCTCGGTGTCGAGCCACGCGGCGGCGATTTCGAGGGTCAGGCTGACGCGGACGTACCGCGTGACGCCCGGCTCGTTGAGATTGGCCACGACCGGGTCGAGATCGTAGAACCAGTTCTTGTCTTCACTCATCTTGGCATCGAGGTCCTTCGCCGCGGCCTCGGCAGAGGCGGATTCTCCGGCCGAGACGGTCTGTGCCCGGCCGCGCGTGCCGAACACGCGGCCGACGAGAAAGCCGGCCGCCGCAAAGAGGGCCACGACCGCGACCGGGATCAGCCACGGGAGGACCTTGGCCGCGGGGCCTCTGTTCTGCGGGATTGCCGGTCCGGCCCCTTTGTCTTTTTCCGCCTTCTCCTGTCTTGCCATTTCTCCGTCCCTTCGTGTCGGTTTTTCAGGTCACGCTATCGGCTCGAGACATTCCTGCCGGCGGTAGCGGCGGACCTTCTCGCGCAGCGTGCGGTCGCTGATGCCCAGGACCTTGGCGGCCCGCGTCTGATTGCCGGACGTCTGACGCAGCGTTTCGAGGATGGCCTGCCGCTCCAACTCCTCGAGCGGGATGCCGCCGAGACCGGTGGGGCCGTGCCCCTCATCGTGCGTTGGGTGTGGCGTGTCTTGTGCGGGCGGATGCGGGACGCACGACGCATCAGGCACGACGCGATCCACAGTCAGCGGCTGCAGTTCGTCAAAGAGCCAGGAGACGTCGGCCAGCGACAGGACCGGCCCGGTGCCCAGGATCAGCGAAGTCAGCACGACGTTGCGCAACTGCCTCACGTTGCCCGGCCAGGAATAATCCGCGAAGATCTGCATCATTGTCGGATCGAGCGTTTCGACGCGCCGCAGCGTCTCCCGCGCGTAAAGGTTCACGAAGTGCCAGATCAGCTCGGGCAAATCGGCGCGACGTTCCCGCAGCGGGGCCGCCACGATCCGCGCGGCGCTGAGCCGGTAATAGAGGTCTCGGCGGAAGCGGCCCATCTGCACCTCATGCAGCAGGTCCCGATTGGTGGTGCTGATGATCCGAACGTTCACCTTGATGTTGTCGTTGCCGCCCACTCGTTCGAATTCCTGTTGTTCGATAATGCGCAGCAGCTTGGCCTGGAAGCGGGGCGGCGTTTCGGTGATCTCGTCGAGCAGCAGGGTGCCGCCGTGGGCCATTTCGAATCGGCCCTTTCGCTGCGCGTAAGCCCCCGTGAAGGCGCCTTTCTCATGACCGAACAGCTCGCTCTCCAGCAGGCTGTCGCTGAGCGCGGCGCAATTGACCCGGACGAACGGGCCCAGGCTCCGGCGGCTCTTATGGTGGATCAACAGGGAGATCAACTCCTTGCCCGTTCCGCTTTCGCCGCTGATCAGCACGGGCACCGAGGTGGGGGCGATCCTTTCGGCCAGCGCCACGGTCTGGAGCATGTGGGGGCTCTTGCCGACGATCTGGTACAGGGAGCGGTTGCCCTCCTGGGCCGCCGCGGCGGTCGCCACCCGGCGATTCGGCAGCAGGGTGTCGACGGACTCCTCGACGATGCGACGGTCCAGCGGCTTGAGCAGGAAGTCCCGACAGCCCGCCTGCATCGCACGGACGGCCATTCGCGCGCCCTGATGCAGAACCGCGTGGTCCGTGCTCTCCGTCGCGGGCCCGGCCATCATGATCACCGGCATCTCGGGCGCGACCGCCCGTATCTCGTGCAGCAACTCGAATCCCGGCGCGGCCCCCGGCGCCTCGGCGAGGTGCGTGCCCAGAAACGCCAGGTCGCAGGGGTTCCGATCCAGGGTGTCGATCACGGCCTTCCTCGTGGCCGCCAGTCGCGCGCCGATGCCTTTGTGGGCGAGGACCTCCAGCATCAGTCGAATGGTCTGGGGCTCATCATCCACGATCAGAACGGACGATGGCTGAGGGATGTCGGAGGATTGAGGATGGGAGCGGCGATCCATAGTCGATTGTCTCCGGTCGGCGCGTGGCCTCCTGCGGAAGAAACTCACAGTTGCGGCGCGGTCGTCAACTGCTCCGGTCGATCTTTGTGGTACCAGGTGAGCAGCCGGCCGTGGGCCTTCGCCAACTCCGTCCACGGGGAGGCCGGGTACTCGGAAACCAGCTTCATATAGACCTCCTGGGCCTTGGCGGTGTCCGATTCGCGCAGGCAATTGCCGAGTTGAAAGAGAATCCAGGCTCGGTCCGCATCATAGTTCGGATCGTCGCGGCTGACGCCCTCGAGGGCCTTGGCGTAGAAAGGGGCGGCCTCGCGGGTCTGACCGCTCAGGAACAGAAGCTCCGCCATTTCCAGCGGGTCACGGACCTGCGTGGGATTCTGCCGCAGTACGTCGAGTGTCTTCTGGGCCTCCGGGGGCAGGGTCGTCGGGGAGGCCGGTGCGGCGGCAGCGGTGGCAACCGGCACAACCGGCAGTGACGCAGGGTTCTCCATCGCGCTGCCAGCGGGTCGTCCCTGGCTCACGGCCGCTGCCGCCTGCGATTCGGTCGGGGGCGTGAATGTCGGGCTCCGCTTCCTGTCTGCAAACTTCACCGAGCGAACCTCTTGGATGAGACGTTTGAGGGCCGCGCTGGTCTCGAGGTCTTGTTCCGCCGGCGGCAGGGTGATCCGGCCGGCCCAGAGATCCTCGGACAGAAAACCGTCAAGGCTGGCGTCCGCTTGTGAGGAGGTCTCCGTGTAACCGGCTGCGCCGGGAGCCGCCGACGCTTTGGCCCGGGTTCTGGCTCGTGCCAGACGCGTTGCCAGAGGGACCGACGACGCGGAGGATGAAGCGGCAGCGGCCTCGTCGGGCGTCCCGGAAGCGCTATTCTGATCCCCGAGGCAGCTTGTCGTCTGAAGCGAGAACGCGACAAGAAGACAACATTTGATCGTCGGCCAGTGATTCATAGTCAATTATCCTTCATCAAGGGAGCGCGATTCGGGTCGATCGCCGTGTGGTACCGGTCCAGCACGATGGCCACGGCGCGATCGTACTGACCCTGCTTTCGATAGGCCTCCGCCAGCAGGTCCAGGATGGGTTGCCGGGCGGCGGCATCACTGTCTTTCACGTCGGACGCGACGGCGTGCTCGATCAGTTGGGTGCACACCAAGATCGCCTGATCGGCTTGTCCCAGATGCAGACAGGCGCGCGCCAGCTCCAGGCCAATCTCCTGGGCCAACGGGCCGGGGCCGACGAGGGCGAAGGCATCGCTGAGCGTCTTTCGCGCCAGCTCAATGTCGCCGTTATGCGTGTAACAGGCGGCCAATTCCACCGCGACTTTGCCTTTGAGTTCCGGGCTTGGCAGGAACTGCCCTTTCTCCTGCAGAGCGGCGATGGCCTTGTCCACCAGCCCAATGGAGCGGAGCACCTGGGCCCGCAGCAGGAGGAGCTCGACCGCTTCTTGTTGGGAGAGCTGCCATCCGCTCGTGCCCTCGATGGTCTCCAGCGCCTCCAGGAAGAGTCCCTGCCCGATACAGGCCTTGACGAGCACGGCGACGGTCTCGACGTACTGCTGGCGGGGGAGATCTCCGTTGAGGGCCAGATTCAGAGCGATCTGGGCCTGCTGCGGCTGGTGCAGGGCCAGATAGGACTTGCCCAACAGCAGGCACGCGCCGTGGAATTCCGCCCGGTTCTGGTCCCGGACCAGCGTGACATAGCGGTTCAGCCATCGGGCCGCTTCCTCGTAATCCTGCATCTCGTACGAGCACCGCCCGACGCCCAGGGCCGAGCCGGCTTGTGACTCGGCCGATAGTCCCAGGTTGTAGACCTTGCGATACAGGCCGGCGGCTTCCTCGAACAGCCCCGCCTTCATCGTCGCCTCGGCCAGATGGAGGCACGCGCGATCGGCCAGGGGTGTCTCCGGATACAACTCCACGAGCTGCTTGAAGTCCGCGTGAGCGCCGACGTAGTCCCGCAGCCGGACTTTGTGCGTTCCTGATTGAAACAGGGCATGAGGAGCCAGCGCGTGCTTGGCAAACCGATTGGCGACGAGTTTGTACTCGGCGATCGCCTCCCCGAACTGGCCGCGGACCGCCTGAAGGGTCGCCAGGGCAAAGTGCCCGTTGGGCACCCGTTGGTCGTTCTCAGACGCCAGCAGGAAACGCTGCCACAGGGAGATTGATTCCTCGGCCAGAAGATTCGTGTGCTCACTCAGGGAGGAATAGGACGTCGGATCGAGCACGGTGAGGACGCCGCTGTTGTTCAGTTGCGCGAGCAGACCCACGCTTCCGGCGGCGATCGTGACCACCTGCTGCGCCGCCGCCGAGGCCAGGTAGAGGTATACGGGTCTCTTGCGCAGGTTCTCTTCGGTGGCCGCACGTCCGTTGTCCGCCCATTGCAGGTTGAGCCCCGCGTTCGTGGCGAATCGCGCGAGCAACTCCTCGACCGAGGCGCCGTTGCAGATCACCAGCCATCGATTGGTGGCGTTCTTGCCGACGGCGCCGCGGATCTGGGGGCTCAGGGTCGCCTCGTCGAGCCGCTCGGTGCCCGAGGTCAGGAAGACCCGCAATTGCGGCTCATCCATATTGACGAAGGGATCGATATCCGGGTGACGGGCCCACAACTCGGGCGGCAGATTGGCGTCGGCATCGCTCAGGGACAGGAGGTTGCGGGATACGGCCTCGGCCACAAGGAACCAGCACTCCTGCTGCACGGCCGACACCCACTTCTCGTCGATTTGAGCCACCTCGATCAGCCCCAGGGCCTGGTAGGCTTTCGTGGCGGCTTCGAGATATCGCTTTCGGTCCAGCAGGACGGTGCTCTGATAGTATCGCGCCAGGGCCCGGAGGATCGGGAGACGGCTGAGGGACACCGTCCGGAACAGATTGTCGGCTTGGGCGACATCGCCGCTCTTGCTGCTGCACAAGGCCATGCGCAGGAGCAGGAAATCCCGCAGCGGCTGATTTTCATCCGTGGCCGACAGTCGCCGATAGAGCTTGTCATAGGTGACCAGGGCGTTCTCGTAGTCCCGGTTCAATTGGAGCTTGTTGGCCAATTGCAGGGACAGCGGCTCGGGACTGGGGATGCTTGGCTCGATTCCCTCGGCGAATTCCGAGCGGTCGAGCGACGGACGGCCCAGGGCGGAGTCGGACGATCTGACCGTCTGACGGTCCGGCAGTCCGCTCTCCCCCGCCGGCGCCGCCACATCTGGGTGCTTCCTCCCGCTGACCAGCGTATACACGAGCACGGCCATCGTCACCGCGATGCCGAGAAGCAGGACGGTCTGCACGCTCGACAGATGGCTCAGGTGCAGCAGGGGGCGCCCGATGTGGAGGGGGATCTCGGGCCGGGGGTGGGCGGCCGGCGGCGTTGTCGCGGCCTGACGCCCTTGACTTCTGTCCGGCGCGGCGGATTCGGACGCGAATTCGACCGAGGAGGAGAAGATGTCGTCGTAGGAGGGCTCATCCGCGAGCGGAGTGCTGAAGATCTCCGCATCGGACATCGTCGGCGGCTGCCTGTTCTTTCTGCGACCTCTCTTGATCCATCTCAGCATGTTCGGGCCGGTTCCCAGGTGGTGCCGATCCGCGCGCCTGCGTGCCGTGCGCGCGGCCTCGGACTGTTCTTTCTCTCCACACAGCAACGCCCATGCCAGAGGAATGGATCGACGGCGCATCCCGCCTCTGGCGTGCCTCCTACACGGGGTCGGCGCCGAAGGGGGGATCTGTCGCGGTGTCAGGATTCCATACGACCCGCCCGATTTTCTGA
>Ga0172362_10003435_pt1 | contig 13665 bp, 13 predicted proteins | sample LakKivs1_kivu2a2_FD_114534 | JGI IMG/M metagenome (GOLD analysis project Ga0172362, IMG submission 114534) | Sediment microbial communities from Lake Kivu, Rwanda - Sediment s1_kivu2a2 | ecosystem: Environmental > Aquatic > Freshwater > Lake > Sediment | place: Rwanda: Western Province, Lake...
ATCGACTGCGGCATCTGTATTCAGATCGCTACGATGCACGGAGAGAAACTCGGCCTGACGTTCGTCGGCCGGGGTTTCGACGTCCGCGTCGCTGTTCCCTTGGGGGAGTCCTGGGCCGAGGGGCTGCGCGTCGCAGCGGCCGAATGCGTCCAGGCCTGTCCCACGGGTGCCCTGACCTTCAAGTCTTAGCGGGAAGCCCGTTGTCCTATCTGTCCGACAAGTCCTATAGGTCCCATGGGACAAATGGGACCTATAGGACTCATGGGACTGCCAAGCGCAGGGCCACCTCCGCGACGCGCCGGCCCAGGGCCTTGGTGGTTGTCATGCCGAACTCGTCTTTCAGGACGCCGCCCTCGGCGCCGCTCCAGACGGTCGCCCCCATCCGTGGACCCGGCCGCCCGTTGCCCACGAGGATCAACTCGTGGCAGAACAGCGAGCTTTGCACCATCTGGATCGTGACTTCCTGGCCGCCGTTGCGGGTGCCGCCGCAGGCGAGGACGCCCGCGACCTTGTTGCTCAAGGCGAAGTCCTGCCACAGGACGATCGCGCGGTCAAGGAAGGCCCGGCACAGGGAACTCATGCCGGCAAAGTAGACGGGCGTGCCCAGGATGATGCCTCGGACCTTGGGATCGGTGAGCTTGGGCGCCAGTTTAGGGTAATCGTCCTGATCGCCCCCGGGACCTGCGACGCCCGCGGCCAGATTGCCGTTGATTCGGAAATCCGCCAGTTCGATCAGTTCGGTCTCGATCTTGTCACTGACCTCGCGGGCCGCCTGCAGGCAGACTCCCAAGGCCGTAGCGGTCGATTGGCCCTTGCGGGGACTGCACGAGAGGGCGACGATCCTGATCCGAGCGCCGGGCGACACACCGGATTCCGACGTCGCGGGTGACGCGGCAATCGCCGTCGCAGCGCCTGCGGTCACGGAGTTCCGAACGAAGTCGCGTCGTGTGAGGTCCTTCATAGCTGCCTCCTTCTGTCCCATCGCTGAGCCGGTTCTCACGGAGTTTCTCACGAACCTCGGTTGCTCCGGCCAGTATATTAGGCTACGATGGTTCTGAACAGGGCGGAGAGTCCCTGTAAATGTTTATGCCGGCCGGCAGGTCGAGTGATTTCATGGCAGGAAAGGAACACGTAATGTCGGGAGCAGTCAGATCAGTTGGGGTTCTTGTCGCTGTTTTCGTCCTTTTGGAAAGCAGCCTGTTGGCAGGCGATTGGCCGCAGTGGCGAGGACCGAACCGCGATAACGTATGCCTGGAGACGGGTCTGCTCCGCCAGTGGCCTGCAGGGGGACCGAAGCTCCTGTGGGAGATCTCGGGCCTGGGACCGGGTTATTCCACGGTTTCGATCCAGGAAGGGAAGCTCTATACGATGGGCGACCGACAGGTGGCCGGCCAGAAGGGCCAGTATGTCTACGCATACGATCTGAGTACGCGGAAGGAGCTGTGGGCGGCTCAAGTGGGACGGGCTCACGACGACGGTCCTCGCTGTACGCCGACGCTGGATGAGGGGCTCGTATGTGCTATCGGCACCGACGGCGACGTGGTCTGCCTCGCTGCCGACAGCGGCAAGATGGTCTGGACGAAGAACCTCCTGAAGGACCTCGGGGGCGCGAGCAATCCGCAGTGGAAGTTCAGCGAGTCGCCGCTGATCGATGGGGACAGGCTCCTGTGTACGCCGGGCGGGCACAAAGCCGTGATCGCCGCCCTCAACAAGAAGACCGGCGCTGTCATCTGGACATGCTCCATGCCTGACATCGGCGCCAACGGCAAGGACCAGGCGGGGTACTCCTCCATTCAGATCAGCCAGGCCGCCGGCGTGAAGCAGTACGTGCAATTGACGAACGAAGGGGTGGTCGGCGTCGCGGCGGACGGGAAGTTCCTCTGGGGTTACAACCGCGTCGCGAATGGCGTGGCCAACATCCCTATGCCCGTCCTCGACGGAGACTACGTCTTTACTTCGACCGCCTACGACACCGGCTCGGCACTGCTCAAGCTATCGCGTGATGGCGATGGCGTGAAAGCCGAGGAAGTCTATTGGCTCGACAAGAGCCAATTCCAGAATCATCACGGCGGGTTCCTCAAGGTCGGCGACTACATCTACGGCGGTCACAACCACAACAAAGGCGAGCCCACCTGCGTCGAGATGAAGACGGGCAAGATCATGTGGCACGCGGACCAGCCCGGAAAGGGTTCCGGCTGCGTTCTGTATGCCGATGGGCACCTGTATTTCCTGTACGAAAACGGCGTCGTGGCCTTGGTGGAGGCGACGCCGGAGAAGTACAACCTCAAGGGCACGTTCAAGCTGCCGAGTCGTCCGGGGGCCAAGGGCACCGCCTGGGCATACCCGGTGATCTCCGACGGACGACTCTACCTGCGGTGGGCGGATGTGCTGTTCTGCTACGATGTGAAAGCCCCGTGATCCCGCGCCGGCTCGCGGGCTCCGGATCTCTCAGCAATTTCTGATCGCCGACAAGGCAGTTTCCTTATCGGGTCGTCCAATGAGACGGCCCGATACTCGACGGGTACGCGCGTTGCGGATGGAACGATTATAATGTACCTTGGGGGATTGCAGCCATGAAAGCAGCGGTGATTCGCGAGCACGGGGACCTGGGCGTGGTGGAGGTGACGGATATCGAGGAGCCAAAGCCCAAGCCCGGCGAGGTCGTGGTGAAGGTGCTCTGCGCGGGCCTGAACCATCTGGATATCTGGGTCCGCAAGGGCCGCCCCGGTGCGAAACTGGCGATGCCGCACGTGCTCGGTTCCGACGCGGCAGGAATGGTGGCCGCCCTCGGAGAGGGAGTGCAGAGCCCGAAGGTCGGAGAACAGGTCATCCTCAATCCCGCCTTGAGTTGCGGACATTGTGAGTTCTGTCGCCAGGGCCAGCAGAGCGTGTGCGCACAGTTCGGGATCATCGGACTCGTGCGGACCGGCACATTTGCCGAGCAGGTGGCCGTGCCGGCCGGTAACTGCTACCCGAGGCCCGCGCACTTGAGCGATGACGAGGCCGGCGTCCTGGCCCTGGCCCATGTGACCGCCTGGCGGATGCTCATGACGCGGGCCCAGATCAGGCCGGGCGAGATGATCCTCATCCATGGGATCGGCGGGGGCGTGGCGGTCGCCGCCCTGCAGTTCGCGAAGATGGCGGGTGCGGAGGTCTACGTTACCTCATCCTCCAACGACAAGCTGTCTCACGCGAAGCGCCTGGGGGCCGATCACACGCTCAACTACGAAAAAGAAAGCGTCACGAAGTGGATCGAGTCGGAGACTTCCGGACGAGGTGTGGACGCGGCCATCGACGCGGTCGGCGCGGCCACATGGCCCCTGGACATCGCCTGTGTTCGCAAAGGCGGGCGGATCGTCCTGTGCGGCGTCACGACGGGGTCCAAGGCGGACACGGACCTGCGGGCCGTCTACTGGAACCAGCTCAATATCATGGGCTCGACCATGGGCTCGGATGAGGACTTCCGCCAGATGCTCCGTGCGGTAACGGTCAACAAGCTCAAGCCGGTGGTCGATGTCACGTTGCCTTTGGCGAAGGCCAGGGAGGCTATGGAGCGAATGGAGACTGCCGGCCAATTCGGCAAGATCGCACTGAAGATAACACAGTAAGAGCTGGGAGGAACCGATCATGGTTATGACGGCTTCGACGATGCTGCCCCTGGGGACCGAGGCGCCGGATTTCAGTTTGCCCGACACGACCGGCCGTGCCGTGTCGCTCTCGGATTTTGCGGATGCCCGGGCGCTGGTCGTGGTGTTCATGTGCAATCACTGTCCTTTCGTGAAACATGTCATCGACGGCTTCGTCCGACTGGTGAAGGAGTACCAGGCAAAGGGCGTTGCTTTCGTCGGCATCAACTCGAACGACGTGGACAATTATCCGGAGGACCGCCCGGACAAAATGTCCGGTTTTGCCAGGGACAAAGGTTTCACTTTCCCCTATTTGTTCGACGCGACACAAGAGGTGGCCAAGATCTATCACGCGGCCTGCACGCCAGACTTCTTCGTGTTCGACGCGGAGCGCAAGCTCGCTTACCGGGGACAGATGGACGACAGCCGTCCGGGCAGCAGCGTGCCGGTCACCGGGGCCGACCTGCGAGCCGCGCTCGATGCGGTCCTGGCGGGCAGACCGGTCGCGGCCGAACAAAGGCCGAGCATGGGCTGTAACATCAAGTGGAGAGCCGGCAACGAGCCAGACTACTTCTGAGACCCACAGCCAACGCGCCTGCGACAACATGTTGGGAAGACTGCCGCAGCTTCAGCCGTAGCTGTTCGAAATGGAAGGCCCGAGCGGACGCGCCGGCTCCGACCGCATAGCAGATCCGAGACAGGCACGAGACACGGGCAAACACGGATCGTCACGGACTCCCACGGACATCTTGGTCCATGCTTTCAGAAGTTGCGGCCGCGTCCTACGGCCTTCGGTCCACGACCCGCTCGGCGCCGCCCGCCAGTTGCCGGAGCGAGCGGGGCTCGACGAGGATCACCTTGGCGTCCACGTCGAGGGCGGTCGCGATCTGCTGGGCGATCTGGACGCGCAGCGTCTCGATCGACTTGACCTGGTCGAGCGACTGGATGTTCTCGGAGATCTCCACGCGGACCTGGACGGTGTCGACGCCGCCTTCCTGGTCGAGGATGATCTGGAAGAAGGGACTCACGCCTTCGAAGCGGCTGAGGATCGCCTCGATCTGCGCGGGGAAGAAGCCGACGCCGCGAACGAGGATCAGGTCGTCCGTCCGCCCGGACACGGGGGCCATGCGGAAGAAGGTCCGCCCGCAGGAGCAGGGCTCGGGAGTCAGTCGGGTGATGTCGCCCGTGCGGTAGCGGATGAGCGGGAACCCCTCCTTCATGACCGTCGTCAAGACCAGTTCGCCCTCCTCTCCGGCCGGGACCGGGGCGAGGGTCTTGGGATCGACGACCTCGACGATGAATTGGTCTTCGTTGATGTGCAGACCCTGGCGCAGGTGGCATTCGCCCGCGACGCCGGGACCCATGACCTCCGTGGGGCCGTAGGTGTCGATCGAGGTGATACGGAGACGCTCTTCCAACTGGCTGCGCAGCGCGTCGCTCCAGCGTTCACCGCCGAAGAGGCCCAGGCGCAGAGACAATCGCTCCAGGCGGACTTGCGCCTCGTCGAGACTGACCGCGATGTTCAGGGCATGGCTCGGCGTGGAGATCAGGACCGTCGTCTTGAAGTCCTTCATCACGACGATTTGCTTGGCCACGCCGGTCGCCAAGGAGGCGGGAATCACCGAGGCGCCGATCCGCTCGGCGCCCTGGTGGAAACCGAAGCCCTCGGCGAATAGGCTGTAGTGCAGGGCGATCTGGACCACGTCGTGCTGGGTCACGCCCGCGGCGGTGAGCAGACGGGCCGCACACTCCCGCCAGTTCCGCAGGTCGTTCTGCGTGTAGCCGACGACGATGGGCTTGGGGCCGCCCGAGATGGAATTGAGCGCCGAAGATCCTGTGCCCGCGGTGCCCGAGGTTGTGTGGATGCGTACGATGTCGCGCAGCGGGACCGCGAACATATCGTAGGGATAGCTCTTCTGCAGGTCTTCCTTCGTGGTGAAGGGGAGTTCCTGGATCGCCCGCAGGTCCCGGAGCCGCTCGAGATTGACGCCGTGGCTGTCGAAGGCGGCCTTGTAGAAGGCCACGTTGCGGTACACGCGGTTGAGCGTCGATTGGAGCCGCTCGAGCTGGACCTGCTCCAATTCCTCGCGGGGCAGGGTCTCGCACTGGGGATTGTACAGATTCACTTGATCCATGAGTCCACCTGTCTCCAGACAAATCCGAAATTCGAAACTCGAAATCCGAAACAAATCCCAAGGACCGAAACTCAAATGATCGAAACGCTGTCGCCTATCGACGGGCCCGTTTGGGACTTGGGATTTTGGTCATTTGTGCTTGTGTCGGATTTCGAAATTCGGATTTCGGATTTCCCCGTCTACGTTCATGTCCGTCGGTCGGTTATTCGTCGATACTCCGGTACTCTTTCCCGAGGTAGGCCCGCTGCACTTCGGGATTGTCGCTGAGCTGACGGGAGGGACCCTGCAGGACGATTTGGCCGGTCTCGATCACGTAGCCCCGGTCGGCGACCGCCAGGGCCGCCCGCGCGTTCTGCTCCACGAGCAGGATCGTCAGGCCGTTGCGTTTGAGCGTGACGATGGTCTCGTAGATGTCCCGCACGACCAGCGGGGCGACGCCCAGCGAGGGCTCGTCCATCATCAGCAGTCTCGGCTTGGACATCAGGGCCCGGCCGATGGCGAGCATCTGCTGCTGGCCGCCGGAAAGGGTGCCGGCAAGCTGGTTCGACCGCTCTTTGAGGATGCCGAAGAGACTGTAGACCTGCTCCAGGGTCTCCTCGATGCTCCGGCTGCTGCTGGCGCGCCGCCGGCAGAACGCGCCGAGCAGAAGATTCTCCCGGACGGTCATGGCGCCGAATACGTGCCGGCCCTCGGGCACGAGGCCGCAGCCGAGCCCGACGATCCTCTCCGCCGGACGGCCCCGGATGTTCTGCTTGTCGAAAACGATCTCACCCGAGCGGGCCTTCAGGATGCCCGCGATGGTCTTGAGCAGGGTGGTCTTGCCCGCTCCATTGGCGCCGATGACCGCGACCGCCTCGCCCGGCGCAACGTGCAGGCTGATCCCTTTGAGGACCCGCAGGGGGCCGTAGCCGGCCTCGATATTGAGGATCTTAAGCATGCTCGTCCCCCAGGTAGATGCGGATCACGTCGGGGTTTCGCTGGATCGCCGCCGGCGGACCTTCCGCGATCTTCTGCCCTTGGTCGAGGACCACCACCTCATCCGAGATCGTCATGACCAAGGACATGTCGTGCTCCACGATCAGGCAGGTGACGCCCCGGTCGCGGATCTTGAGAATCAGTTGGGAGAGCTCCTTGGTCTCGTAGATGTTCAGTCCGGCCGCAGGCTCGTCGAGCAGCAGCAGGGCGGGCTCCGTCGCCAGGGCCCGCGCGAATTCGACCATCCGCTGGCGGCCGAAGGAGAGGTTGGAGGCGGTCTCCCGGGCATGTATCGCCAAGCCGAGATCCGCGAGGATCTCCAGGGCCTTGGCCTGGGTCTCCCGGTCCTCCCGCCACGTGTGCGGCAGGTTCAACATGCCCGCCAGGAACCCCGCGTGCGTTCGGGGGTGCCGGCCCACCATGACGTTCTCGTGGACGGTCATCTGGGGGAACAGCTTGGTGGTCTGGAAGGTCCGGGCGATTCCGAGCGAAGCGACGGCGTGCGGCTTCCAGGCCGTGATGCGTTTGCCCCGGAACAGGACGTCGCCCCGCTGGGGCGTGGTCGTGCCGGCGATCAGGTTGAAGAGCGTGGTCTTGCCGGCGCCGTTGGGCCCGATGACGGCCTTGATCGCGCCGGTCGGGACCTTCATACTGACGTCCCGAACGGCGTGAACGCCGCCGAAGGAACGGTGCAGGTTCCGGGTCTCCAGCAGAACATCAGCCATGCGACCTCCTCGCGCAGGTCGCCTTGGTGCGGAGCACCGCTGCGCGTTGGGCCCGCACGAGCTTCTGAACGGCGAGCGAGGACGCTCGCCCTACGAAGAAGATCGCGCGCAGCCTCGGGACACGCAACAATCCCTGGGGCGCGAAGAGCATGACGCCGATCAGGATGGCCCCGAACACGGCGTCGTCATACGATCCAAAGACGCCCCGCAGCGACAGGAAATTCAGCAGGACCCCCATGACCATTGTGCCCCAGAGGTTGGCCATGCCGCCAACCGCGACGATGGCGACGTAGCGCACGGACTTCATGACCGTGGCTTCGGACGGGCCGATGCTGCCGTTGTAGTGGGTCAGCAGGGCGCCGCCGACCGCCGCGAGCAGCGCACTCAGGACGAAGGTCGCGAGCTTATAGCGATACGTGTCGATGCCGAGCGAATGGGCCGCTTCCTCGCTCTGGTGGATCGAGCGCAGCGCCCGCCCGACGCGCGAGTGGATCAGATTCAGGCCCAGCACCATGGCCGCCAGGACCGCGACCCAGGCGATGTAGTAGTTCTGAACTCGGAAGGGCGCTCGGCCGTTGACTTGCAGACTGCCCACGAGATGAAAGGGCGGCAGATTGGAGATGCCGTCGGCCTGGCCGAAGAGCTTGGCGCCGAGCACGATCCGATAGATGATCAGGCCGAAGCCGAGCGTGGCCATGGCCAGGTAGTGGCCCTTGAGCCGAATGACAGGCAGCCCGATCATGACCGCGATCACACCCGCCAGCAGCAGCGCCGCGAGAAACGCCACCCACGGCGAGAAGGAGAGAACGTCCTGCTCATACAGGTTCCGCCACTGGACGAGCATCCCGAGCGACCGCAAGGACTCGGCCCACGAAGCCGCGCGGTAATGGCTCAGGTTGTGTGTCGTCAGGACCGCGACGGTATAGCCGCCGATGGCGAAGAACCCGGCGTGGCCCAGGGAGATCTGCCCGGCGTAGCCCATGAGCAGGCACAGCCCGATCACGACGAGCGCGTAGTAGGCGGACATGGTGACCTGCGTCATGTAGTAGATCTTGCCGGTGACCGCGAGCACGAGGTGCAGCAGGACGATCAGGATGGCCGCCGCGAGGACCGGGTAGTAGATGCGCAGTCGCTTCATGCCGCCCTCAGCGCACTGGTCTCCCGGCGGGCGAATAATCCGCTCGGCCGAAAGACGAGGATCAGCAGGAGCACGACCAGCGCCACGACCTCCTTGTAGGAGGCGGGCAGCACGCTGACCACGAAGGCCTCGAGCAGACCCAGGAACAGACCGGCCGCCACCGCGGCCATGCTGTTGCCGAGCCCGCCGAGGATGGCGACGGTGAAGCCCTTGATTGCCAGGGGGGCCCCCATGTCATATTGTGTCTGCGTGATGGGGGAGACGACGCAGCCGGCCAGGGCGCCGATGCCGGCGCTGAGCATGAAGGAAAGGGTGACCATCCAGCGGTCGTTGACGCCGCACAGACGCGCGGCCATCCGATCGTCGGCGCAGGCCCGCATGGCCCGCCCGGTGGTCGTGTAGCGAAAGAAAAGCGTCAGCGCCGTGACGATGACGGCGCTGACGCCGAGTACCCAAAGGACCTGCGGCGAGATGTGCGCGCCCAGGAGGGTGACGGTCGAGACAGCGGTCCCTGTGAAATAGGGCAGCGACCGCACTTGCTCGTCCCAGACGTGCAGCATGGCCTCGCGGATCAGGATCGACAGGCCGATCGTGATGATGATCAAACGCAGTACCGAGGCGTTGCGGACCTGTCGAATGAAGACCAGCTCCACGACCGCGCCAAGGGCGGTCGTGATCAGGACCGCCCCGAGAATCGCTACCGGCAGCGGGGCGACCTGCGCCAGGCTGATCGCGGTCATCGCCCCGACGATGAGGAATTCACCCTGGGCAAAATTGATGATCCCCGTCGTGCAGTAAATGATGTTGAACCCGATCGCGACGATCGCGTACACGCTGCCGACCGTGATGCCTGAAAGAGCATACTGAACGAAGAGGGCGAAAGTCATGGGAGCCGGTTTCGTCCCGATTACTTCTGATAGACCGCGAACTGTCCGTCCTTGACCGTGAGCATCTCGAAGGCGTTCTGATCCAGGCCGTTATGGTCCTGCGCGGACAGGTTGAAGATGCCGCCCGTGCCGACCACGCCCTGCAGGGTCTCCAACGCGTCACGTACCTGCGCGGACTCGACGCTGCCGGCCTTCTCCACCGCCTCGACCAAGAGCAGCAGCGCGTCGTAGGCATGGCCGCCGAACGTGCTGGCGTCTTCCTTATAGCGGGTCTCGTAGTCCGTCTTGTACTCGACGAGGACCTTCTTCTGCGGGTGATTGTCCGGCAGCACGTTGGCGACCAGCAGTCGGCCGCAGGGGAAGATCGTGCCGTTGGCGGCCTCGCCGCCCGCCTGGACGTACTTGATGTTGCCGAACCCGTGGCTCTGGAACAGGGGCACGTCAAGGCCGATCTGCTTCATGTTCTTGGCCACGAGGCTCTGGGCCGGGACGATGGACCAGTTGATGACCGCCTGGACATCCAGGCCCTTGATCTTGGTCAGGACGCCCGTCAAGTCCGTATCCGTCGTCGCATAGGTCTCGGACCCTGCGATCGTCATGCCGTATTCCGGGGCCAGCTTGGCAAGCTCCTCTCCGCCAGCGACACCGAACCCGTCGTTGCTGATCACGACGCCGACCTTGGTGATGTTCAGGTCCTTCATCGTCTGGAAGATCCGCCGGGCCGCGTCGCTGTCTTTCTGCGGGGTCTTGAACACGTAGCTGACAATCGGATTCACGATCTTCTCCGCGGCGGCACAGGACAGGAGGATGGTCTTGCCCTCCTGACAGATGCTCTTGATCTGCAGGGTCTCGCCGCTCGTCGAGGGCCCGATGATCGCCAGGACCTTGTTCTCATCGATGAGTTGCCTGGCCAGGGAGATGGCGTTCTCCGCCTTGCCGCCGGAATCGCGGACGAGCAACTCGATCTTGTGGCCCTGGACGCCGCCCGCTTGATTCACTTTCTCCACGAACATTTCCGCGGTCTTGGCCTCAGGTGCGCCGAGGAAGGAGGCCCCGCCGGTGACGGCGAAGATGGCGCCCACCTTGATGGGAGTCGCGTCCGCCGCCGGTTTCGCGTCCGGTGCTTTCTGTGCGGCGGGCGGCGTTTTGTCTTTGGCCTGCTGCTGAGGAGCCGGTGCCTCGGGCTCCTTCTCACACCCGCAGAGGAGGACCGCACATCCTACGGCCAGAACACCCAGAATACCTGCCAATCGTGTTCGCATGATCTCTTTCCTTTCCGACCTCACAGGGTCAACGGTGTCGGAAGTATACCTTCCGGCTCAAGGGAAAATTGGTTTTTTCCTGAGAATTTCCGTGGTCTGCCGGGCTGCCGCAGACGAAAGGTTATCAAGGCGCCTTGATACACAGCCCATTTCGCCCTCCTTCTTGGCTCCAGGCTCCCACCCGGCCGGTGCGGAGAGAATAGGCTGATTCCCGGTAGGAAATCCCCGGGCGTGCACCTCGTACGGGCTCCAGACCTCGTCATAGAGTATCGTCTCGGCTTTATCGCGTCAACAGCCTATGCCGGAAGGGGAAGAGTGGCTTCGCCGAGGCAATGGGGCGTCCGGTGATGGGGCCATGCCCGGTAGAAGGGTGCTACTGAGCTGTGTCGGGAGCGGGTCTGAGGGCGTCGATTTTGGCCGCCAGGACGAAGTCGTTGTCGTGCAGGCCGCGGATCTTGTGTGTCCACAGTTGGAGGACGACCTTGCCGTAGCTCAGGCAGATGTCCGGATGGTGGTTCTCCAGTTCGGCTAACTCCCCCACTTCGTTGACGAACTCCAAGGCATGCCGGAAGTCCTCGAATTGGTACTCCCGCTCCAGGTGATGCTCATCGACCACCTTCCAGCCGGGTTGGAGCTGTCTCGCCATCCGTTCCATGGCCTCCCCCTTGAGCGGCTCGACCCCGCCCCGGCATGGCACGCAGTGCTTTTCCGCCAATTGAGCCATTTCACTGCTCCTTATGCGACCGTGCTCCTGTCTTCGTCCTGCATACGCACCCCGCGACGTGTCGAGCGTACGCAAATCACTCATTCTCTTCGTTCTCAAGACTCAGGGACTCGGGGTCGGACGTCGCCGGTGCGCAGAGCGACCATGCGGGTATGCCGCCTTGCGAGGTACAGCGGCACGATGCCTGCCACGCCGAAGCTGCAATCGAGGAGTTGCCAGAAAAAGGGGATGCCGCGGATCGGACCGAAGACAAAGGCCCAGGGGATCACGAGCACGCAAGCGATCATGCCGGCATTGATCACCCACAGGTTCCGCATGGGATCTCGTAGGGGCCCAATGAACACTATCGCAATGATGACATGTCCGAAGGCCAGCCAGTCGGTGCCATAGAAGAGAAACGGCTGCTCCCGGCGTACCTCCGCCACGCCGCGATACACGCGGGAGACCCACAGGGCCACGTCGGGCCACCAGCCCTCGATCCAGGAGCCCTCGCCTGCGACCCTCTGCAGGAAGTCCACCTCGCTTGGAAGCGGGATCGCGGTAAGCCCCGACAGGACCAGGCCCACGATGAAGAGGGCCAGCCACACGCGGGCCCACCACAACGACCTCTGGTTTGTACTCACTCCTCGGCCACTCCTTCCTCCGGTTCGCGGACCGGCCGGAAGACGCCGTCATCGCGCCAGCAGATTCTTCAGACTCCGAGTCCGGCCGCCGTTGTCGACGAGGCCTTCTCCCATGCTACATAGCGCGAAATCGTCCACTGTTACACGATAGATCAGGGGTGCCTTGCCAGCAAATCATCAGGAATGTCATCCACTGAATGCCAACGGAGACATTGACGAACCTAATGCTGTCACGGCCCCTCCTCGCGAGTGGGTATGGAAGTGAATCCTGCAGACCATACAAGACAAGTCACTGCCGCTATAGCGGTACAACCTGTGTATGGCTGCCCATGCGGTGCTCAGATCGCAGGCTTTGGCCCAGGGGCCGTTCTACCGCCGGGAGATGCTTCCGCCACCCGTCTCCATGACGTCCGCCCGGCGGCAATGAGGACAGCGGTAGTGTCCCTGGGCGATAAGCATCTCATGCTCATGCGAGCCCACCATGCGCAGGCCGTGAGATAGCACGTGATCGCTGGAGAGGGTCTCTCGCGGGCTTCTCTCGAGCGCCTTGGGGTATGTCTGCCGGTCATCCATGATCGGACCTCCCAATGCCCTTGTGATGAAAACGGCGAGATTATAGCCCCCGGGCCGTCGAGAGTCAAGAGGGATTTCTGCCGACAAATTCGATCATCGAGAGCACGGCGTTCGAGCCTGCGCGGGCGTTGAGGACCTGGATGAGGAGCTTGCCCTCGGCGCTGTCCTGTGGGCCGACGGACTGTTCCAGCCAGCGGCCTTCCTGGAAGTGCTCGACCAATCCGAGGGATCTGCCCGCTACGCTCACCGTTTGGCAGCGGCCGCCCTCGAAATCATCAGGATCGATCATGTACAGCCGGAGAGTGCCGGCGGCGCCTTTCGGCGTGGTCAGCTCGATACGCAACTCCTCGTTGTCGGCGCGGCAGTGATACACGGGCATACCCCAGCCGTCGTAGGTGAAGCCCGACTTGGCCTCGGCGCCGAAGCCCGGCTCGGCGTAGATGATCTCCCGCTCGGGCCGGCCGCAGAGCATCAAGAACCGCACGTGTCGCTCCTTGAGGTCCGCGACCGCAGGCAGCTTCTCCTTCTCGGGCCAGAAGGCGACCTCTGGGGCGGGAACACGCTCAGCCGCAGGAGGCATCGGCGGCAGGGGGGCGTGGGGCTCCTTCTGATACCAGTACGCCACGCTGGAGAGCTGGAGCTGGCTGCCGGGCTTGCTGAACTCCCTTTGGAACATCGGATCTTCGTTGATCCCGAAGCCGATGGTTACTCGCAGCGACTTGTCGAAGCTGATGGCGTCGCCGGTGAAGAACCGGTAGCCGAGGGCACCCTTGAGGAAAGGGAACCAACCGGTCAGTGGGAACATGCTCTCGGTGGGCGGGAAGCCCCAACTGAATCCGAAGGAGTCTTCGAGACCCTGGAACTCGATCGAGGGGGTTTCTTCGCCATCGAGGTAGAACTTCTCGTTGCCGTCGACGGGGTACCCGGACCGGCCGGGCCGGCGGATCGTTACGTTCCAGCCGACGAACTTGCCCTGGCCTTTCGCGTCAAGGGCAAG
>Ga0172362_10003436_pt1 | contig 13665 bp, 14 predicted proteins | sample LakKivs1_kivu2a2_FD_114534 | JGI IMG/M metagenome (GOLD analysis project Ga0172362, IMG submission 114534) | Sediment microbial communities from Lake Kivu, Rwanda - Sediment s1_kivu2a2 | ecosystem: Environmental > Aquatic > Freshwater > Lake > Sediment | place: Rwanda: Western Province, Lake...
GGGTTCATCCCTCGTGGTCGGCGAAGCCGGTGAGGACGTCAGACGGGATCCTGCAGCCGTCGCGAGCGCGCCAGCTTGTCCGGGAACTCGCCGAGCCCGGCCGCGCGCTCGTAGTAGCGGCGGAGCGTATCGCGTTCGCTCACGAACTGGTAGCGCGGGACGGCGTAGCCGCAGGACGTCTGCACCTTGTCGACGTCGACCCCGATGAGCTGCCTCGTCTGCGACGTGATCAGGCCGGGACGCAGGCGTGCCGCGAGCGGTGCCCATGCCGCGTCGCCGGGGAGAACGCGGCGTCCGTGCCCGAACACGCGCAGGATGAGCGCCTGGCCGGCGAAGCCGCAAAACATCAGGGTGATCCGTCCGCCCCCCGCGACGTGCGAGGCGGTCTGGTTCCCGCTTCCGGGCATGTCGGCGTAGACCAACTCCGACGGCCCGAGGATGTCGAGGCAGTCGTAGCCCTTCGGCGAGAGGTTCGGATAGCCGTTGCCGTCGGCGGGGGCGGTCGCGACGAAGAACATGTGCTGCTCGCGAATGAACTCGACGTGCTCCGGTGCCAGCGTGACGAACCATTCCGCCATGACCGTTCCTCCTCGGTTTCCGAGCTATCCGCGCGCACGCACGAGGGCAACGCCGCGCGTCGGCACGATCGTGCACCCGACCGCATTCCAGCCGGATCCCCCACCTGACTCCGGAAGGCTCTTCGCCGCACGGGCGACACCCGCCTTGGCGTGGCGGCGACCACTGGCTACGGTTCGCAGCCATGCCGGAGTACAGCGAAAGGTTCTTCCGCAGCGGCACGCTGCGCATCCACTTCCGCGACTGGGGCGACCCGACGAAGCCCCCGCTGGTGATCGTACACGGCCTGCGCGACCACTCGCACTCGTTCGACGAGCTCGCGCGCGGACTCGTCGATCGATTCCACGTGCTGGCGCTCGACCTGCGCGGACACGGGGACAGCGAGACCACGCCCTACTACCACTTCGGCCACTTCGTCCTCGACCTGCACAATCTGGTACGCGCCCTTCGGCTCGAGAAGCCGGTGATCGTCGGCCACTCCATGGGCGGCGAGATCGTCGCGACGTACGCTGGCTGCTTCCCGGGCGTGCCGGAGCGGCTGGTGATCGTCGAGGGCCTCGGCCCGCCCCTGCCCACGATGGACGAGGAGATCGCCTGGACGATCGCCGGGTTCGGCCGCATCGACCAGGCGATGAGCGGTCAGCGCGGGATCGACGACCTCGACGCCGCCTACCGTCGCATGCGCGAGCGCAATCCGCGCTTGACGGAACGCCAGGCGCGCGAGCTCGCCCTGCTCGGGACGCGCGCGCGCGAGGACGGCAAGCTCGAGTGGAAGTTCGACGCCATGCTCTCGACCATGGCGCTGAACGGGCCCTTCAACCTCGAGTACGCCATGGCCTTCTGGAAGCGTGTCACCGCGCCAGCCCTCATCCTGCACGGCTCCGAGTCGGGCGAGTTCTGGCGCAGCAAGCCGGGTGCGATCTATCTCGACCCGGACGACCTGCAGCGTCGTCTGGGTTGCTTCCGGGCGGTCCGGTTCGTCGAGATTCCGGGGGCGGGACACATGGTCCACTTCGACCGGCCGCGCGAGCTGCTCGCCGAGGTGCGCGCCTTCCTCGACACTTCGGAAGCCTGACGGGGGCGGGAGCCGGCGGCCGGGCCTTCGGCTCCCGCCGGCATCAGTTCATGCTGGCAGCGACGTCCGCGTCCATGCCCGTGCCGAAGCGATCCCCGTACATGATCCCGACCGCACGATAGCGCGACTCCGTACGATCCGTGATGAGGCCGAGCCGGGCCAGGTTCGGCACCACGGTGTGCATGAAGAGGTCGCTGTTGAGCTTTGCCCAGTCGGGCAGGCTGAGTCCCATCTGCACGACCGCATCCGGGTCCAGGCCGTACTTCGGACCGAGCTCCCGCAGCATGTCGAGCTGCTGGTTCGCGTTCAGCGTCTCGAGGATGTTGAACGCGAAGTCCTCCATCTCGATCATCTCCTCCGGCGTCGCCTCCTTCACCGTCTTGCGCATGGTGAGGATGCCGAAGGCCGCATGGCGAGCCTCGTCCTGCTTGACGCGACGGATCATGTCGGTGAGCAGCGGGTTCGACGAGCCCTTCTGCAGCATGTCGAAGATGCCGACCGCCATCCCCTCGAAGAGCGTCTGCATCCCGAGCGTCTTGGTCTTCCAGGTGGGCGCCTCGAGCAGCTTGTCGAGCAGGACCTTGAGCGTTCCGCCGATCGGGTAGATCGTCCCGACCTTGCGCTGCAGGAACTTCGCCAGCACCTCGACGTGGCGCGCCTCGTCGGCGACCTGCGACGCCGCGTAGAACTTCGCATCCATCGTCGGGCACGCATTGGTGAGCTGGCCACAGATCTGCAGCGCCGCCTGCTCGCCGTGCAACAGCTGCGAGACGGTGAACGCGAACTCGTCGACCGCGGCCTCCTTGCACGTCGCCTCGTCCTTCCCCATGAACGTCAGGATCGTCGGCAGGACCAGCAGGTTCTCCCGCGGCAGGAACCACTCGTCGAGCGGGAACGGCGCGCTCCAGTCGATGTCCTCTTCGGCGTTCCACTGGCCTCGCTTGCCGCGCTCGTACAGAGCGCGCAGCTCTTCGACCTCACTGCCGTAGTTCCACGTCCAGTGGAGATCGATCGGCACGTCGACGTCGAGCTGCGCGCGCAGCGCCGCGATGCGCGCCTCGTCCACGTCGACGACCTCGAAATCGCCGATCCTCTTCCGGTAGTCCGCGAGTATCTTTTCCATCGAGCGGCTCCTTGGCTCTTCCTCGCGCGGCATCGAACGATCGCCGCGACCGACAGTCAGCGCTCCGCCCGGGCGATCAACCCGGAGCGGAGGAAGTCTCTGAGCTCCTGCTTGCGACGCAGCACCTCGGCGGGATCGAACACGCCCCCGCCGAGGATCTCCCGCCCGAAGTCGCCGGAGGCGAACGGGAAAACGGTGATGCCGACCAGCGTCAGCAGCGTGTGCGGAACGTTGGCCGGGCGGAACGCGCCGCTGCCCATCCCCTCCCGCAGCAGCGCCCCCACACTGCCCATGATGCTCGCGATCGCGCGCTCGACCTCGACCTCCTCGGGCATCTCGCCGGCGAGGTCGTCGTCCTCGAACAGCGAGCGCAGCAGCACCCGGGCGTAGCTGGGGTTGTCCACCAGCAGGCTGAGCAGATTGTCGAGCCAGCGCTCGAGTCGCTCGACCGGCGTCCCGCCGGTAGCGAGCGTCTGCATGAGGCTCTCCTCGATGCGGCGCAAGATCCGGCCGCACACGGCGGCGTACAGCTGCGGCTTGTTCTTGAAGTGGTGAAAGAGCGACGACTTGCCGAGGCCGACCACCTCGGCGACCTCGCGCAGCCCGACGCCGGAGTAGCCACGCTTCGCGAACAGCGTCTCGGCCGCGTCCAGAATGCGATCGCGGGAGCTGATCTCGTTGTTCCAGCTGGGAAGGGCCGTGCTCATCTGTTCGGACCGACCGATCGGTCGGAGAGACTATGTCGACGCGGGAGACCCGTGTCAAGGAGTTTCACCAAGTTACCGGTCACCCGATCGACGTTGGTAACCGCTTTGCCCTTCGTGCTACGCCCCGCGATTGGATCGACCGTTCGACCAGCACCCACAGAGGAGGCAGAGAGGCGATGAAGCTGCAGGACAACGTGACCATCATCACCGGTGCCGGCCAGGGCATCGGCGAGGCCTATGCACATCGATTCATCCAGGAGGGCGCCAGGGTCGCGGTGGCCGACATCAATCGCGAAAAGGGCGAGGCCGTCACGGCCGCGCTGCGCGCCAAGGGCGGCGACGCGATCTTCGTCCCGGTCGACGTGTCGAGCGAGGACGACACCCGGAAGATGGCGCAGACCGTCGCTGACAGATGGGGACGCATCGACACGCTGATCGCGAATGCCGCGATCTTCTACGACATCGACAACACCAATCACTCGTACGCCTACCTGCGGAAGATCTTCGACGTGAACTTCTTCGGGGTCTGGCTGTCGGCGCGCGCCTGCTACCCCTTCATGAAGCGGCAGGGAAAGGGCTCCATCATCACGCAGAGCTCCGGCGCTGCGTACATGCACCCGTACGTGCAGCACGACGACGAGTTGCCGAGCTTCCACTACAGCATCACCAAGGCCTCGATCAGCGCGCTGACCCACCTCATCGCCGGCGCCGGCGGGATGGCCGGTGTGCGCTGCAACGCGATCTCCCCCGGCCCGACCATGACCGAGGCCACGAAGAAGACGGTTCCCGAGGAGATCATGCAGTACATCGTGGGCGTGATGATGGCTCTCAAGCGTCCACTCCAGCCCGAGGACCTGACCGGCGCCGCCGTCTTCCTGGCCTCCGAAGAGAGCGCCATGATCACCGGCCAGGTTATCTGCGTCGACGGCGGCATGATCATGCTCGGATGACCAGGCGTCGCGGCCCCGGCGCCGCACCGTACCGCGATCCGCCGGGCGAAACGACGCCGCGCGCCGCGCGCGGCGTCGGCGCCGGGGGCAGGTCCCCGTCAAGCTCCGCTTGACGGGGCGTGAGAGCGCGTGGTCGGCACGTGTCCCGACACGGCCGTCAATTCGCGCGCAGCAGGAAGGTCGAGTCGTTGAACCCGAACTCGATCATCTGCTGGTGAATGTGCTTGATGGTGAGCCCTCCGATGTGGTCGCCCTCGCGGACCTGCGTCATGTTGCCGCCGTCGACGCTGACGAACGCGAACCGCCGGCCCGGCTCGGCCGACCACTGGAGGATGTTGATCGCCACCTGCGGCGCGCCACCGGGTGCGCGGCGCAGCACCGGCCGCGAGGCCGCCGGCGCTGGCGCGGCGAGCACCGGCGCCGGCGGCTCGGGTGCCCGGACCGCGGCGACCGCGGTAGGCTCCTCGGGGGCCGCCGTGGGCTCGTCCCCGGGCTGGGCGACCTCGCCCTCCGCTCGGGCGTCCGTTGCCGGGTCCCCAACCGCCCCACCGGATCGGTCCGCATCGGCGGGCGCGACCTCCACAGGCGCCGCAGCCGCCGGCTCGGACGGCGCTTCTCCCCGGTCGGGCGTCGATCGAGAGGATTCGCCCGAACCCGAGGATGCGGCGGTGCCGTCCTTGCCACGATCGACCTCGGCAGGGATCGATTCGCGCGGCGGCGGAACGAAGATCTGCGTCGGCGCGGAGTCCCCCTGCACGTCCGCAGGCACCGCGCCCTGACGCGCCTTCTGCATCTTCTCGCGCAGCTGGCGCAGGCGCTCCAGCCGATCCTCGGCCGGCCGCTTGGCCCCCGACGGGAGCTCGCCGGCACCGAACACGTGCAGCTGGCCGTAGGGCGTCGGCGCGGTCTCCGGTGCGGACTTGCTTCGCTCGAGCAACGTGTCTGTCGTCTCCGCATAGCCGCCCTGTCGCGAGTCCGCCGCCTGTGCCGGACTCCTCCCACGACGAACCACCGGCGTGGGGGCCTCTGCGACCGGCCGCGGAGCAGCCGTGGGGTCGCCGGCAGCAGCTACGTCCTCGACGCGCGAGGCCAGCTGCAACTCTTCCTGCGGGGCTCCGACGGAGCCGCCGAACAGCGCCACGATACGATCCCCGAGGGCGAGACCGCCCGCGAACGCGACCGCAAGGATCCCTGCAACCACGACCGGCCATCCGAACCGGCGACGCGCGCGCCGCGCCGGGGCCATCGCCGCGTTCGCCGCAGGATGCTCGCCCACGGGCGTCTGCTTGCCCCCCGTGTCCTCCTGCGCCTTGCGCAGCGCATCAAGGATCGTGCTCAATTCGGACCTCCCCGCAGCGCGCTGAACCTGTCGCCATCCGCGCCTTCCCCGCTCCCCTCCGGCGCTGCGCCCAGGCGCGGCAGCCGATCTCCCGAGACGCTCTGATAGAGCGCGATCATCGTCATCGGTCCAACCTTGCCGTCGGCCTCCAGTCGCTTGCCCCGCTGGAACCGTAGCACGGCCTCCTGCGTCGCGTTCGCAAAGGTGGACGTCGCCTTGCCGCTGTAAACGTCGGCGGACCGTAGCAGCTCGTGGAGCCGACCGACCGCGGGGCTCGACGAACCCATCGTCAGCATCGGGCCCAGCCGGTCGAGATCCTGCCAGAAGAGGTGCGCCTTGCCGAACCACGCTTCGCCGAGCACGTCGGCGGAGAGCTCGATCGGCGTGCGCCCCACGGAAACCGTCGCGGTGGCGTCCTGGAGGCGCTCCACGGTGACGAACCGCGGCGCCGAGCCGTCGTCCAGCGAGAGCTCGAGGATCGCCGGCAGGTCGAGCACCCGCAGCAAGTTCAGATTGCCCTGGATCGGCAGGTACTCGAGCCCGCGCGACCGCGCGATCCGGGTGAGGTCGATCGTCGGGCTCGAGGCCTCGGCGGGCGCCAGCTTGGGCGCGTCCCAGGCACGAAGCAGCGCTTCGGTGGCGGCGTACGCGCTGTTGCCGGGCGAGATCTGACGGATGGCCTCGACGAGCGTCGATCGCTCGAGCGCCTGCGCCTCCTCCGAAGCGACGGTGGCTGGGGTCGCCGGGGCGTCGCTCGGCGGCTCGGCACTCCCCTGCCCGTCCGCGGGCGGTTCCTCGGTCTCCACCGCGGCGACTGCCGCGACCGCCATCGGCTCATCGACCGGTGCGTCGGCAGGACGCGCGATCGCCTCGACGCGGTCCGCCACCGGCTCAGCCTCCGCCGATGCAGCCGCCGCCAGACGTGCGCGCCACTGGTCCCCATAGCGCTGCCACGCGATCGCGCCACCGGTCGCGAGCACGGCCAGCACCGCCACGGCGGCCGTCGCCCCGGTCCAGGCTCGGCGCCAGCGGTCCGGCCGGACGCGCCGCGGCTCCTGCAGCTCGCGTATCGCACGCCGCACGGTCGCGCGCGTGACGCGCGTTCTGTCGTGCGCGAAGGCGACGAGCAGCGAGCGGTGGCAGATGATGTTGATCAGGCGCGGCACGCCGCCCGAGAACCGGTACACCTGCCCGATCGCACCGCGGGTGAAGATGGCGCGCGGCCGACCACCGGCCGCGGTCGTCACGCGGTGCGCGACGTATCTCCCGGTTTCCGTCCGGTCGAGCGGTCCGAGGTGCCAGCGCACGGTGATGCGCTGGTTCAGCTGCTCGAGCTCGGGACGGGCGAGGACCTCGCGCAGCTCCGGCTGCCCGACGAGCACGATCTGCAGGAGCTTCGCCGTCTCGGTCTCGAAATTGGACAGCATGCGAAGCTGCTCGAGGGTCGCGCCGTCGAGCGCCTGTGCCTCGTCGATCACCACCACCACGCGGCGTCCGCGGCGCTTCTGGTCGAGCAGGAAGTGGTTCAGCGCCGAGAGCATGTCGCGGCGCGTCCCCGTCGACGGGATCCCCAGCTCGTGATTGATCTCCTGCATCAGCTCGAGCCCGGTGAGCACCGGATTCAGGATGTAGGCGTACTGGGTCGAGTCGTCGGCGCGGCTCAGAAGCGAGCGCAGCAGCGTCGTCTTGCCGGCACCGATCTCCCCGGTGATCGCGACGAATCCCGCGCCCTCGTGGATGCCGTACACCAGGTGGCCGAGTGCCTCGCGGTGCTTGGCCGACAGATAGAGGTAGCGCGGGTCGGGAGTGAGCCGGAACGGCGGTTCATCAATCCCAAAGAATTTTTCGTACATCGCAGCGCCAGAAGCCCGAGGACGAGCGTTGGACGCTCGTCGAAGACGGGTTCTTCACGGTGCGAGGCTCCCGGTCAATGCCTCGCGCCCCTCCGAGCGGTCATCGCGTCCCCCACGCGCGGCGTCCCCTCACCCTGCGGATCGATCGGCTCGAGCATCTCGATCTCGCTCTCTCCCGCGAGCAGAAGCGCCGCCCGGACGCCCTGATCCGGCACGGTGCCCTCCGTGATGAGCGGGAGCCCCAGCGTGTCGCGGTAGAATCGGTAGCCCTCGTCGAGGCTTCGCACGACGACGCCGACGTCATGGGTGCGGCGCACCATGACCTCCTTTAAGTGTTGCAGGCCCCTCGATGTCAACCGACGTCGTCGCAGCGACGCCCCCGATTGCAGTGTCGGGCTCACCGTGCGAGAAGCGGACCTGGGCTCGCGGCAGGCACCGCCGGCCGCAACCGACGACCATGGCGAGCGACTGGTGGCGCCGCCTGCCGGACGGGCAGCGACGGGAGTACGAGCGTAGCGACGCGATCACGCGCGTGCCGCTGGCGGCGAGCGCGTCAGTTGCGGCAGCGGTGATCGAGCTCGACGCGGCGCTGCACGCCGACGACCTGCACGGCACCGACCACGCTTCGCAGCTCCTCGCCAGGCGAATCTGCCACGGCCTGAACGTTCCGGGCGTACAGGTACGCGTCGAAGGCGTGCGGCCCCACGATCAGCGCGGCGAGCTGCACGGGCTCTACACGCCGGGCCACGGCACGACCGGGGACCGCATCCTCGTCTGGATGCGCACCGCGAAGCGCGGTGACGTCGTACGGACGAAGACGTTCCTCCGCACCCTGCTGCACGAGGTGTGCCACCACCTCGACTTCGTCCTCTTCTCGCTGCCGAACTCGTTCCACAGTCGTGGCTTCTACCAGCGCGAGTCGAGCCTGCTGCGCGTGGTCGTCCGCGGCACGCCGCTGGCACGACCGACGCGGCAGGACGCGGGCGCACGAGACCTCGCACCGCACGACCGACGCGCAGCGCCCGCCGACTCCGGGAACGGGATCGAGCTGCTGCGTGCGGCAGCGGCTACGATCGCGGCACGCAGCCGGAAGGCCGAGTGACGAGGATCAGACCTCGTCCACGAGCGTCACGTGCTCGAGGAGCCCGTCGGGCAGCTCCGAGAGGAATCGCGACGCGCGCGCAACCACCGGCCCGACCCCGCGCTCGTGAACCAGCGACGGGTAGGTCAGGATCAGGTTCTCGCGGGCGCGCGTGCAGGCGACGTACAGCAGCCGTCGCTCTTCCTCGATCTCGTCCTCGTCGACGGAGTACGCCGACGGGAAGCGGCCGTCGGCGACCGCGAGCACGAAGACGCTGTGCCACTCGAGTCCCTTCGCCGAGTGCACGGTGGAGAGCGTCAGCATCTCGCCCTCCTCGACGTCGACCGCCATCACATCGCCTACCGAGTCGGCCGGTGGCTCGAGCGCCATGTCGGCGAGCATCGCGGCGAGCTCTCGGTAGCGCTCTGCCAGCGCCGCGAACTGCTCGAGGTCGCGCAGTCGCTTGGGAGCATCGTCGCGGTGGATGCGCTCCAGCACCGGTCGGTACCAGTCCACGACCTGCTGCACGAGTGCCGTGGGTGCGCGTGCGGGGTCCAGCGTGGCGAGGAGTGCTCCCAGCTGCCTTACCGTGCCGATGCCCCGGCCGCGCGATCCCGGTGCCCCGGGGAACTCCTCCAGGGCCGCACCGCCGCGGTCGCCGTCGGCCAGCCACTCGACGACCGCCGATGCGAGCTTCGGCCCGACACCCTCGAGCAGCAGCAGGATGCGGTGCCACGATACCGCGTCGCGCGGATTCTCGATCACGCGCAGGTGCGCCACCACGTCCTTGACGTGCGCGGTCTCGACGAAGCGGAAGCCGCCACGCTTCACGAACGGCACGCCCGATCGTGCGAGCTCGAGCTCCAGGTCGAACGAGTGGAACGACGAACGGAAGAGCACCGCGATCTCCGACAGCGGAACGCCCTCCTCGTGCAGCTCGAGCAGCCGCTGCCGGACGAAGAGGCTCTGCCAGCGCTCATCCGGCGCGGGCACGAGCTGCGGCCGGGCGCCTCCACTCCGCCGCGTGAAGAGCGTCTTCGCGAAGCGCTCCTTCGCCTGTCCGATGACCGCGTTCGTCACGTCGAGAATCGCCTGCGACGACCGGTAGTTCTCTTCGAGTGTGACGAGGCGCGCCCCCGGAAACCGCTGCGGGAACTCGAGGATGTTGCGGAAGTCGGCGCCGCGGAATCCGTAGATCGACTGGGCGTCGTCTCCGACGGCCATCACGTTCCCGTCGGGCGCACCGAGCGCAGCGACGATGTCGGCCTGCAGATGGTTCGTGTCCTGGTACTCGTCGACCATCACGTGCCGGTAGACCGAGCGGAGCCGCTCGCGGAACTCGTCGTGCTGCTGCAGCCGGTCGCGCAGGTGGATCAGGAGGTCGTCGTAGTCGAGCAGCGCGCGCTCACGCTTGTAGCCCTCGTACGCCGCCTGACACCCGAGGATGTCCTCGACGTCGTCGATCAGGTGCAGGTGCTCGCGCTCGACGAGCTCGGCCACCCGCAGATTTCTGTTCGCCGCCGTCGAGAAGATGGTCGCGAGCGTCTGCTTCCTCGGGAAGCGGCGCTCGGTGCGGTCCAGGCCGAGCCTCGCACGCACCAGATTGATCGTGTCCTCGGCATCCCCGCGGTCGAGGATGGAGAAGCGCTCCGGCCAGCCGAACATCCTGCCGTAGCGACGCAGCACCGTGTTGGCGAAGGAGTGGAACGTTCCGCCGGTCACGGCCTCGAGCGCGCCGTCGGCGAGCAGACTCTCCGCCCGGCGCAGCATCTCGAGGGCCGCGCGACGCGTGAACGTCAAGAGCAGGATGGACTGCGGATCGACACCGCTCTCCACCAGCCGCGCGACGCGAAACACCAACGTCCGCGTCTTGCCGCTGCCCGCGCCCGCGACGACCAGCAGGGGGCCGTGCAGCGTGGTCGCCGCCTCGTACTGCGCGTCGTTCAGCTCGGCGCGGTAGTCGATGCGGTACGTCCGCTCGGCCCCGAGCGCACGCTTGATGGTGTACGTCGCCATGCGCGGCGACGGAGCCTAGCACCTTCGTGAGGGATGACACGCGGAGCCGCGCATGGCATGGTCGCCGCCATGGTGAAGCCCGAAGATCCGCCACCCGCCCCGACGACGCAGCCGATCGCCATCCAGGCCGACGCGAACGTGGCTCCGGGCGTGTACTCGAACCTCATGATGATCTCGCACCGCCGCGAGGAGTTCGTGCTGGATTTCCTCTTCGTCCAGCCGCAGCGCGGACCGGGCGGCGAAGCGGTCGCCTCGCTCCGCTCGCGCGTCGTGACGACACCGGAGCACACCAAGCGCGTGCTCCGGGCCCTCGAGGAGAACGTGCGCCGCTACGAGGCCGCTTTCGGAACCATCCAGGAGGCGACCGATCTGCCGTCGGTCCTGCAGTGAGTCCTCTCGCACGCCCAGTGAGGACGCGGTAGGATTCGCGCATGATGAGCATCGGCGATCACGTGAGGCGCGGCGTTCGGCTGCTCGCCGGTACCGCACTGCTGCTCGCGGCCACGACGGGCTCCGTGCCCGCAGAGGAGGACGGCGCGTCCGGTGCGGTCCGCAGCGGGGTCGACGCGGCGGCCGACTCCACCAGACGCGGCGTGACCCGCGCCGGGGAAGCGGTCGGGCAGGCGCTCGACACCGCGATCTCGACCACTGGCCGCGGCGTCAGCCGGGCGCTCGAGTCCACCGGCAACGGCATCCAGCGCGCTGGACGTGCGATCTCGGGCGAGCCCGCGCCCGCCACCGAGCCGGCGATCGAGCCGGCGGCAGAGCCGGCTCCGGCGGCCCCCGAGCAGCCGATCCACGAGGAGACGCTCGATTAACCACGACGCGCTCGAGCGCACCGGCCGTGGGCGTCCGGATCCCACGATCGAGTGCGAGCAGATGGTGCTGCGCGGCGTGCGCTGCCCGGTGAACTGGGCGCGCGCCAAGGTCCGGCTCGAGGAGCTACCGGTCGGGGCACGCCTCGTGCTGGTCGTGGACGACGCGCGTGCGGTCCGCGACATCCCGCGCGCCGCGGAGGCGCATGGCTACGCCGTGCTCGACGTTGCCGACCTCGGCGACGGCTGGCGGATCGAGCTTGAGCGCTGAACGGTCGACGCGCCGCGGCTCGACCGACGAGCTGCCCGGGCGGACGTTCACCACGCGCCAGGTCGCGCGCCTGGCGAAGCTGAGTCCGTCACGGGTGCGGCGCTGCGTCCGCGCCGGCTTCCTCGCCCCCGCGCGTGGTCCGCGTCGGCGCTTCGAGTACAGCCTGCGCGATCTCATGACCCTGCGCGCAGCCCGCGTCATGCTCGACGCGAAGTTCTCGCCGCGGCGGGTCGCGACCGTTCTGGCGAACCTGCAGCCGCAGATCGACGGGCGTGAGCTGTCGAGCCTCACGTTCACCGTCGACCGGGGACGGGTGATGGTCACCGACGGCAGGCAGCGCTGGCACGCAGACTCGGGACAGATGCTGCTGCGCTTCGAGCCGCCGCGCGAGCCGACACGCCGCGTCCGCTCGATCGACGATACGGGGTCGCCCGACGAACGCGAGGCGCAGCGCGCCTTCGATCGCGCGCTCGCGCTCGAGGACCGCTCACCGCGCGACGCGATGGCCGCGTACCGCACGGTTCTCGCGCACGACCCGTCGGTGGGGCCCGCGCACATCAACCTCGGGCGACTCGAGCACGAGAGCGGGAACTTCACCGAGGCCGAGCGACACTACGCGGCCGCGCTGGCGCTGTCGCCGGACGAGCCCACCACCCTCTTCAACCTGGCGCTGCTCGCCGAGGACCTCGGTGACCCACGCCTTGCCGTACGCCGCTACCAGCACGTTCTGAACGTCTCGCCGGGTCTCGCCGACGCACATCAGCGCCTGAGCGCGCTGTACCAGACGCTCGGCGACCGCCATGCTGCCCGCCGGCACCTACAACGCTACCGCCTGCTGATGCGGCGCCGCTGAGCCACGCGAAACCATGCGCGCCGTGCAGTCGCGCGCCGCCGCGTGACCGGCTAGACCGGCGACACCCCGACCCCCTCGTACCGGGGCACGTGACGTCGACAACCAATTCCGCGGTGCTCTCCGGCATCGTCGCCCACCTCGTCGAGGTCGAGGTGGACGTCGCCGGAGGGCTGCCCAACTTCGCGATCGTCGGCCTGCCGGGCAGCGCGGTACGCGAGAGCAAGGACCGCGTGCGCGCGGCGCTGCGCAACTGCGCCCTCGCCATCGCCGAGCGACGGGTCACGATCAATCTCGCGCCGGCGCACCTCCGCAAGGACGGCGCAACCTTCGACCTCGCGATCGCCCTGGCGCTGCTCGCCGCGAACGAGCAGCTCGATCAGCGAGCGCTCGCAGGGGTCGTCGCCGTCGGCGAGCTCGCGCTCGACGGGCGCGTGAAGCCGGTGCAGGGCGCGCTGCCGATCGCCCGAGCCGCAGCCCACGCCGGCCACCGCCGCCTCCTGGTGCCTGCGGCCAACGCGCGCGAGGCCGCGCTCGGCGGCGGTCTCGACGTGTTCGGCGTGGCCAGCCTCGAGGAAGCCGTGGCGCTGCTGCGCGGCCGGACGGCGCTCGACCCGACCCGGGTCGACGCTGCCGCGTTGCTCGACGGCGGGATTTCCTGCGATCTCGACTACGCCGACGTCCGCGGGCAGGCCGGCGCGAAGCGCGCGCTCGAGGTCGCCGCCGCCGGCGCGCACAACGTCCTGATGGTTGGCCCGCCCGGGGCCGGCAAGACGATGCTCGCACGCCGCCTGCCCACCATCCTGCCGGAGCTGTCGCTCGACGAGGCGCTCGCCTGCACGACGATGCACAGCATCGCAGGCCTCCTCGGGACGCAATCCATGGTGACGGCGCGCCCGCTCCGCGCACCGCACCACAGCGCCTCGGAGGTGGCCCTCATCGGCGGGGGGCGTCCGGTGCGCCCCGGCGAGATCGCGCTGGCGCCCCACGGCGGCCCGTTCCTCGACGA
>Ga0172362_10003438_pt1 | contig 13663 bp, 14 predicted proteins | sample LakKivs1_kivu2a2_FD_114534 | JGI IMG/M metagenome (GOLD analysis project Ga0172362, IMG submission 114534) | Sediment microbial communities from Lake Kivu, Rwanda - Sediment s1_kivu2a2 | ecosystem: Environmental > Aquatic > Freshwater > Lake > Sediment | place: Rwanda: Western Province, Lake...
CTGGCGCACCACCTGGTCCACGGTGCGGAAATAGTCCAGGTTGAACTGGTCGAAGCGGGGGGCTTGCTCGCTGCCGCCCCAGGGCCAGGTACGCCGCGTCTGCCAGCCGCTGTAAGCCTTGGGCGGGTGGAAGGGACTCACCGGCACCCGCACACGCAGCAGGTTAAAGCCCTGTTCAGCGCGGCGCTTCAGGAAGGCTCCCACGTCGCCGCCGCAGTGGGCCATGCCGAACAGGTTGTATACCGTGTCGCCCAGCAGGAAAACTGGCTCGCCCGACTCGTAGTGGAAGCCCCAGGCGCGGCCAGGCGTGGTCAGGGGGAAGCCCCGCGCCTCCCGCTCCGTCACCTCGAAGATGCCCTCCTGCGCCAGGTCGGGGTTGGCCGGGTAGGCAGAGATGCCGGTCATCAGGTCATACTCGTTGGCCAGCGACCACCACACGTTGCGGTAGGCCGTCAGGCGGGCCACCAAATAGCGCAGGTAGCGGTCGTCGGCCTCAGCGCCCATGTCGGAGAAGCCCCAGCGGTCGTAGGGGTGGAAGAGGATCAGGTCGGCCTCGATCCCCAGTTCCAGTAACTGGCCAATGCGCTGCTCCAGGTGACGGAAGAAGGCGGGGTTGAAGCGAGTCAAGTCCCACCTCCCTGCCTCGGTCCGCTCGAACGGGTAGAAGAGCGGCTCGTTCGCGTTGGCAGGTGGTGCCGACGGAGAAATAGGGTGTGCTGTCCTCGTAGGCGAAGTGATAGGTGTTGTGCACGCGCACGGGGCCGTAGTTGCCCGGCGCGGCTTCCACGCACGTGAACGTGCCTTCGTGGCCGTCCAGATCGGGGCAGTTGCTGCGCGTGACGTAGCGCCACTCGCCCACCGTGTCCGGCATAAAGCGGAGGCGGTAGATGCCCTCGCCGTCGTAGAACCCGTCTGCGTACAGGACGCGGTTCCGGTGCGCGAACTGCGCGCTCAGCGCCACCTCCACAAACGGGTTTCCCCCGGAGGGGCCTTCCAGCGCCAGTTCAAACATCTCCCAACGCTCAATGGTCTGCATGATGTTCCTTGCCCTCCCTTTTCCTCGTGTTCTCTTCAGTCCAGTATCTCGTCCAACACCGCCACCCGGTTTTGGGCCGCCCGCCGCTCCGCCCGCAGCGCCTCGACCAACCGCTGCGCCATCGAGCGAAAGTTGGCCTGCGGGTCGCCCTCCACCTCCTGGAAAAAGTCCCGGTTGGCCTGCTCCACCGTCTCAATCCAGTCCTGGCGGATCGCGCTGGCCCCGTGCATGGCCCCGGCGATGCAGCCGGCCATGCTGGCAGTGGTGTCACAGTCGCGCCCGAAACTGGCCGCCTCGATCATGGATTGGCTGACGTCGCCCTGGCACAGGTAGAGAATCGCCATGGTGATGGGCACCACTTCGATGCTGTTGCCGCTGAAAAAGCGCTCCTTGTTCCAGTGCTGGCCGGGTGGAGTGGGCCACGACCAATCCAGCATCCGGGCATAGTATCTCTCGGCGAACTCGTCCACGCTGTGGCTGGCGCGGGCCAGGTCCAACGTCAACTCGATGCCACGGCGCATGTAGTAGGAACTGTAGCGCGTCATGGTCTCCAGCACGCTTTCGACCGTGGCGCCGGGCAGGAAGGCCGCCGCCACGCCCGCCGCCATCGTGGCGGCCCCGTCCCGGTTGTGGCCCTCCTGGTTTACATACGCGATGTTCCAGCCGTCCTGGTAGGCCTGGGCCGGGTTGCTGGCGTTGATGATGCCGATGGGGGCGATCATCATGGTGGCGCAGCCGGCCGGGACCATGCCCCGGCCGCTGTCCCAGGGGTCCACCCCGGCTTTCAGTTTCCACACCAGCGCCCGCTCGTTGACCCACACGCGGTTGGGGTTGAACTTTTCGATGAACACGTCGCGGAAATCGTCGGGGGTGACGCGCCCCTGCTTGCGCGCGATGGCCAGGCACAGGTAGTGGCGCATGGTGGTATCGTCGCTGAACCAGCCCACGACGGGCTCTGGGCCGTCGTAGGCGTCCCTGTACCGCTCACCCGTCGTGCCGCCGTAGAGCGGTCCGGTGTTGCCAAAGCCCGGCATCAGCTCGGTGACCCGGCCGTACCTGGCGCGGATGTCGGTCCAGTACCAGCCCTCCACCGGCGCGCCCAGCGCATCCCCGATGGCGCCGCCGATGAGGCAGCCGTACACTGCGTCCAGAATGTCTTGTGCCATGGAAGCCTCCAGTCTCATAAGGATGTCGTCGCTGGCTCGTTCAAGCCAGGTATTGGTCAAACCATGCCAGGGCCAGGCCGGCCCCCTGGTTGGCCGTCTCCTCCCCGCTGTCGGCGGGTGAGAGCAGTTGATGAATGCCGCCCTCGATCAGGCACAGGTCTTTGGGCGCTCCCGCTCGCTCGTAGAGGGCCTGCGCCTCTTGCACATGGCAGATCGGATCCGCCGTGCCGTGGACGAGGCGGAGCGGCGTCGGCGCCACCAGGTGGACCATTTTCTCTGGCCGGAAGAAGAGCAGGTCATCGGCCACCTTCTCGCTGATTCGCCGATTCGCTCACTCGCTCCCCTCCGGCGGATAGACCTTCTCCGGCTCCAACCGTCCCTTGGGCCGCTCGATCAGTTCAATGGTGACGCCGATGTATGGCTCGGTGTCCAGGTAGGCGTAGTGACCGTCACCGTCGCGGCCAAAGCCGGCCCCGTCCATCGTCATCGTCAGCCCGGCCGCCTCGGCCTGGGCCAGCGCCTCCTCCATATCGTCCACCAGCACCCCAAAGTGATGCACGCCGTAGCCGTGCTCCCGGACGAAATCGGCGTAGACGGTGTCCCCTTCCAGCGGCTGGATCAACTCGATGCGCGTAGGGCCCAGGTAGCCCAGGGCCACCCGCATGCGATACTCGGCCGGCGCCGGAGGCCAAGAACTGCAAGGCGACGCGCTGGTGGCGCGGTGCGAAGGTCGTGGTGCCAATCATCTGGAGCGCGTTGTAGTGGATGGTGTTCACGTCCAGGCCGGGCCGGCTCTGATCCTTGGGCAGCCCGCCGAAGACCAGGATGCGGCCGGCCTTGCGGGCCATCTCCACTGCCTGGACCACCGCCACCGGCGCGGGCGTGGCGGTGATGACCACCTCCGCGCCCTTGCCGCTGATCAGTCGGCGTACTTCTGCCACCAGGTCGGTCTCGGCGGCGTTGATCGTGGCGTCCGGCCCGAACGGCTCGACCATCCTCAGCCGCTCGTCCACGACGTCGGCTACGATGACGCGGTCGGCGCCGCGGGCACGCGCCAGGCTGGTGTGGATGCAGCCGACGGGACGCGCTGGATGGTGCCCAGCCGCAGCGCCTCCGGCGGGATGGCGATATATTCGGCGAAGCCGCCGGGCCAGGCCTGCGCGATCTCACGGTAGGCCTCGCAGAACTCGTACTGGCCGTTGACACAGAAATCGCATATCACCTTCCCTTTCCGAGCCCTGACCTGAGCTCCCATATTGCCAGCCCCCGGACGAGATTCTTCGCTTTGCTCAGAATGACGGGCGCTTTGCTCAGAATGACGGGCGCTTTGCTCAGAATGACGGGCGAGCGAGGCGGCCCGTGCCTGGCTTGGGACTCTACGTTTCCATGGCCAACTGAGCGTCCTGCATCTTGCGTAGCTTGAATACGAACTTGTCCGGGTCAGGCGCCAGGTTCTCCTCGGTCAGCAGGTCGCCCCTGGGAATAGCCCGGATCACCCTGCCGCCGGGCACCAACCCCAGGGGGATCGCCTTGTGGGCCTGGGCGTCCTGGTGGGTGTAGGTGCGCCCGAAGAAGTCGGGGCAGCCGATCTCGCCGACTACCTCGCCCGGCTGCAGGTCGCGCTTGGCCAGGGCGGCTACCTCGGAGACGAGGCGCCTGGACACGATGGTGCTCTCGCCGTAGATGACGGCCTCGGCCACCGAGATGGGCGTCTCGGCAGCGCAGAGGTGGTAGGGGCGGTAGAGGGTGTAGTAGGGGCCGTCGCCCATCGAGTAGAACTTCATGTCCACGCGCACGCGCGGGTCGGACGAGGTGATGATGACGAACACTCCCGGCGCCACCCGGCCGACGGAATAGTCCACGCACCCCCGCCGGCTCAGGATGCCGCCGTCCTCCTGAGGGATGAACACCTTGTTCAGGTCCGGCACGTCGGCCCGAGCGCCGTGCATGCCCGGCACATCGGGCACCAACCCCGTGGCGTTGGACATGGCGGCCAGTTCGACCATGGTCTTGGAGCCGTCCTTGAACGCGGCCAGCATCTTGGGGTTCATGCCCCTGCGCTCCGCCTCCTCCCGGCAGGATTCGGGGGTGGCATCGTAATCAATCACGTTGTTCTTGCCCTTCCCCAGGCAGACGACCTCGAAGCCCAGCGCGGTGGCAAAGTCATGCAGGCCCTTGCACACGCCGGGTTCGTCGCCGGAGGCGGCGGTGTAGACGCAGCCGGCCTGCTGGGCCAGGCGGTGCAGCAGCGGCCCCACGGTGACGTCGGTCTCCACGTTCAGCATGATGACGTGCTTGGAGTGCATGATGCAGGCCCAGGCCACCCGCGACCCGACCTCGGTGAGGCCGGTGGCCTCCACCACCGCGTCCAGGCTCTCCAACTGGGCCAGCAGGAGCGCGTCCTCCGTGACGACGTACCGGCCGGCGCAGAGGGCGTCTTCGGCCTCGCCGGGCCGGTTGGTGACGCAGATGTGCGATTCCGGAATGCCCAACTCCCTGAGCGTGGCGAGCGGCAGGGCCGGGTTCAGGTCGGCGATGACCACGGTCTCCATGCCTGCCATAAGGTGCGTCACGTGGACCATGCCCGACCCCATCTGTCCACAACCGACTAACCCGACCCGGATGGGGTGGCCCTCTGCTTCAAGGCGTAGTAGATGTGCGGCTGTTTCCATTGCTGTAGAAGCACTCCTTAACCTGGTGCGCCGGGTTGACTGGCGTCAACTGGCCTCGCCCCGCCCACCGGGGTGGATGAGCGCCTTCACGTCCCGCCTGGCGCGGAGGTTCGCAAACGCCGCCCCCCATTCCTCCAGTGTATAGTGGTTCGTGATCAGCGGGTCCAGGTCGAAGACGCCCTGCCCCAGCAGGTCAATGGCGTGCTCCCACGTCTCCAGTCCATTCCAACTCCAACTGCCACGAATGTCGAGCTGGCCCAGGCTCACCTGGTCCAGGTTGACGGTGATGGGTTGCCCCCACAGGCTGATGAACACGACCACGCCCTTGCCGCCGGGGCCTTCGTAGGCCTTGCGCGCGCAGTCTATGGCGTGCTGGATGCCCTGCTGGCTGGCCGAGCACTCCAGCACGAACTCCGCGCCCTTGCCGCCGGTGGCCTCCATCACGGCCTGCTGCGGGCCGTCCTCGGAGTAGAGGATGTGGTCGGCGCCGACCTGCTGGCCGATGCGCAGCCGCTTCTCGTCGCTACGGGGTCTCCACGGGCGGGTGCGTGGCCACGTGCGCGCCGATGACCTGCAGCCCCAGGGTGTGCGGGCATCTCCTGTTACCCCTTGACGGCGCCGGCCATCACGCCCTGGATGAACCAGCGCCGGAAGACGATATACAGAACCACCAGCGGCACGATGGAGACGAAGACCGCCGTGTAGACCACCTGGTAGTTGGTCGTGTATTGCCCGGAATAGTTCTGGATCAGCGGCAGAAAGGTGGTGTTGGGGGGATCCAGGTAGACGTAGGGCTCGAGGAACTGATTCCAGAAGATAGGCAACAGGATGACGGTGAGGGAGGCGATGGGCACCTTCATCAGCGGCAACAGGATGTAACGCAGGTATTGCAGCCGGGTGGCCCCGTCAGCCAGGGCCGCTTCCTCAATGTCCCTGGGGATAGCGCCGATGGCGGAGGTGAAGAGCATCGTGGAGAGCGCCCCGCCCTGGATGTTGATCAGAATCAGGCTGGCGAGCTGGCCCGCATAGCGGGTTGGGCCGGCCTGGCCGGAATCGGGGAGTAGACCGACCAGCCACTGGACAATCAAGAACTGCGGCAGCAGGATGAGCATGGGCGGGATGACCATCTGCAGGAGGTACAGGTTGTAGATGGCCATCTGGTCTCTGCGCCTCAGGCCCGCCAGGCCGTAGCCGGTGCATAAGGACAGGATGTTCACGCCCACCAGGCCGCAGACCGTGAGCAGGACGGACCTCGCCACGGCCGGCCAGAGCTCAGGCGCACTGAACAGGACAATCCAGCCGTTGTAGCGGCTAAATCGCTCGAAATAGCCCTCGATGTCCTGCGGGGGCACGCCGTAATCCTCGGAAATCTTGGCCAGGGTTGTCCGTGGGTGGATGTAGCCGGTGGGCGGGATGCCCAGGTCCTCTTTGACTTTCCTGATGTCCAGGTTGTAAAAGATGGAGAGGTTGCCGATGTCGGCCTCCATGCTGATCTGCTCTCCAGGCGGGGGCCACAGGTACAGCGTGGTGGCGTCTTTGGTGCCCACGAAGGTGCGCACGAAGAGGACGTAGAAGGGGAAGAGCGTGACCAGGGTGTAGACGACGAACAACGGGATGACGATCGCCATCAGGGCGCGCTTCCGCCGCGACGTCGAGGCCCTGCTTTGAGCCTTGGTCAGGTACAGTCTGGGTCTCCAGGATGTTCTCATCGTTTTCATAGGCCCACCTCAAGCGCGGGGCTCAGAACTCTAGCTGCAGGCGGCGCTGTAACCGCTGTAGCAGGACGCCTGACACCACGAGCGGGATGCCGACCACCATCGCCATCGTCATACCCAGGGCCAGCCGCTGCCGGTTGAAGCCGTACACGAAGAACAGGATGGACAGGAACTGGGCCTCCGGGTTCTGATACAGCCCGCCCAGCGCCACCAGTTCGTCGAACACGCCAAAGGAGCCGATCAGGCAGAAGATGGTGGCGATGATGAAGGAGGGGATCATCTGCGGAAAGTAGACCCGCCACAGGCGCTGCCAGTAGTTCGCGCCGTCCACGATGGCGGCCTCGATGGTCTCCTTGGGGATCATGAGCAGGCCAGAAAGGAACAGGGCCAGGTTGAACCCGGCCGCCCGCCAGCCCACCACGATGGGCAGAATGACGGTCGTGCCGGTGGGCATCTTGACGTCTATCGCCTTCTCAATCCAGCCCAGGTTGAGCAGCAGCAGGTTCACCGTGCCGGTGGACCGGGAGAAGAGCATGACGACGATGAAGCCGATGGCCAGCCCGGAGACCATCCACGGCAGATAGATCACCGTGAAAAAGCCACCCTGGAACCCAATCTCGTACATCAGGAGGGCCAGAGTGAGGCCGAAGACGTAGACCATGGCGTAGTTGAGGATGGTGAAGCGCACCGTCCGAGTCAGGGCTGGCCAGAACTCCCTGGCGATGGTCCTGTCGGTAAAGATCTGGGCAAAGTTCTGAAACCCGACAAAGTCCACCTGGGTATCGAAGAAGGTGAGCCGATTGGTGAAGAGGATCGGCACGGCCACGAAGAAGGGGATGATCGTAAGTCCCAGGTATAGGATCAACTGGGGCGCGAGGAAGGCATAGTCCCCCAGGACCCGCTGCCACTCTCGCTTGCTCAAGCCGCGCGCTCTGCGCCGTATCTGGTCCATAACACTCACCTTGTCGTGCTACTCATTAGTAGGGGGGCGGCCCGACCAGGTCGCGCCGGTCGAGCCGCCCGCCCGGCAGGCTATAGATCGTAGCTCGCTTCGAAGTTGGCCTGCACCCAGTCCAGAACGTCCTGAACGGACTCCTTGCCTGTCATCAGGCCTTCCCACTGCTGTATGAAGGCCCCCGACACCCAGTCAAAGGCATCCGGCGTGCCGGGCTTGTACTTGCCCGCGACGGCCACGTCGCCCCACATCTCCTTGGTGTACTCCGCGTCCTCCCACAGGCCGCCGGGGGTGGCGATATCTTTCACGACGCCCAGCCACTGCGGCCCTTGCAGATCGAGCGGCTCGTCCAGGTCGTACACCACGTCCAGGCCCAGGACCTCGGCCCGCATCTTGACGATGGGCGGGCTGAAGTACCAGTCGAAAGCCTTCTCGATCTCCGGCCACTCCGGCAGGTCCCTGGCGGCCGCCAGGATGGTGTAGCCACTCAGGTAGCTCGTCTCGTACATAAACTGCATCCAGGGGGACTGGCCCGCCGCCGGTGGGGTGGCGGGGAAGCCGAACTGCTTGGCCGTGGGGTCGCTGGCCAGCATCTTGTCCCACGGCCACGGGCCGTGGAGCATCATGACCGATTTCTTGGCGATGTAACTGGCCTCCATGTCGGTCTCCCACTCCCGCGTCCACCAGTTCTCCGGCATCCAGCCGTTGTCGTACGCTTCCTTGAAGAACTCGAACGTGTGGCGGTAGGGCGAGGCGGGATCGTTGAACGCCATTTCCCCCGTCCAGCACTTGTACTGGTCCGCCTGCTGGCCATCCGGGAAGGCCAATGGGATGACGCGGGTGTAGCACTTCCCAAAGACCCACGTGTGCCAGCCCTGGTCCCAGAAAAAGTCCACCTCGCCTGTAGAGTTGGCCCACTCCGTCCCGGCCTGCAGGAAGTCTTTCAGGTCGTCCCAGGTCTTGACGTCCTGGCGCGGGTTCAGGCCGGCCTTCTCCATCAGGTCTTCGTGGTACATCCAGGTGAACAGGAAGCCGGCGAAGACCTCGATGGCGCGCACCGGCATATCGTACATCTCGGGCACGACGTGCAGCGGATCCTGCTGCAGCCGGTCCCACCACGAGAAGTTGATCGTGCTCAGGTCGACGAACCTCTCCTGGTTCGATGCGTTGATGTCACTCGGGATGAACGCATAGCTGGGACCGAAGGCCGGGGTGTACCCACCCGCCACCTTGGCCTGGAAAGCGACTTCGGTGTCCTCGTTGGTTGACCACAGTTTGACGACGACGTTGGGATTCTCCGCCTCGTAGATGTCCCAGATCTGGCGCTCAGCGTTCTCGTACTCGGGGTTGGAGGCGCCGATCTCCAGGATGACCTGCGCGGGCGCCGCCGGGGCCTGGGTGGGGGCCTCGACCGGGGCCTGGGTGGGGGCCTCGGCGGGCGGCGCGGGGGTCTTGGGGGCTGCACACCCGGCCAGGGCCGTGCCCGCCGCGGTCAGTGCGCTCAGGCGCAGAAACTCTCGCCGGCTCAGTTTCTTAGCACTCACTTTTTTCCTCCTTGACTTAGGGTAAGAAATCTGGTATGCTAGTCCCACGTGGAGTCCGCTCCACGTAGGGTCGGCACGGGCCACCTGGCTGGGCCAAATCAGGCGAGGTGGCCTGTGCCTCACTCCTGGTTGCGGTTCTCTCGCTCGTTTTCCTCTCCACCTCCTTTCTTTGTCACACCCCCGGCGCTAGGCCCTATCCCGCAACCGGGCCAACTCCACAAAGTCCTCTTTCACGTGCTCGTAGATGCGCTTGTAGAGGGCAAAGTACTCCATGTAGCGCTCGTGGTTCTGCGGGTCGGGCTCCATTGGCTCCACATACTCCGCCCACTCCTTCACGATGGAGGAATCCTCGAACACGCCGGTGGCCACGCCGGCCAGGACCGCGTCGCCGAAGGGCGCGCCGGTGCGCCGCTTGACCAACGCGATGGGCACGCTGAACACGTCGGCGATGATCTGCCGCCACAACTTGCTCACCGCGCCGCCCTCGTTCAGGATCAGGGGCAGGCTGATCTTGAGGCCCGCCTCCCGAATCAGGCGGAACGAGTCGTACATAGCGTAGGCCACGGCCTCCATCATGGCCCGCACCAGGTGGCCCCTGGTGTGGTTCAGCGAGAGGCCAAAGACCACGCCCCGCGCGTGCACGACCTAGATGGGCGTGCGCGCGCCCATCAGGAAGGGCAGGACAATGAGCCCCTCGCTGCCCACGGGGACTTTGGCCGCCTCCAGGTTGAGCAGGTCATAGGAGGAGACCCCCAGCACCCGCTCGACCTCGACCTCGTACTGGGAGAAGGCGTCGCGCAGGTAGCGGATGGACTGCCCCCCCGTCATGGTCGTCGGCACGGTGATGAAGGTGCGCTCGCAGTCCACGGTGTAGGGGAAGTTGATCATCAGGTGGCCGGTGGGGGAGAAGGCGAACTCTACGTCCTGGAAGACCAGGCCAAAGTTGCCCACCGAGCCGAGGTTGCACTGGATGTCGCCCTCCTCGGTTGACCCCGCTCCCAGGTAGCCGGCGTTGCAGTCCACCTGCCCGGCGGCCACCGGGATGCCGGCCACCAACCCGGTCTGGGCGGCGGCCTCCGGCGTCACCTGGCCCACGATTTCCTCGCAGCGGAACAGCGTAGGCATCAACTCCGGGTCAATGCCCACCTCGCTCAACATCGCCTCGTCGAAGGCCTGCCGGCGCAGGTCGTAGGCCACGTCGTAGAAGGCCCCCGCCGACTTGTTCAGCACCGCCTCGCCGGTGAGTTTGAGGGTAATGTACCCGTCAATGGTCAGGGCCTTCCAGATTTTGCGGTACGAATCGGGGCGGTTGTTCTTCTCCCACAGCAAGTTCACGATGGTTGGGTGGTCTTCCAGCCGGTTGCCCGTCAGGCGGAAGATGCGCTCCTGGCCAACGTGCTCCTTCAGCCAGGCGACCTCGCGCGTGGCCCGGCGGTCCATCAAGTTGTAGGCGCGGTTGACGGGGTTGTGCTCGCGGTCCACCATCACCAGCGAGGGTAGGGCCGAGGAGACCGCGATGCCGCGAATCCCGGCGGGGCTGATATTGGCCTGTTCCAGCGCGCCCCGAATCAGCCGGCAACAGATTTCCCCATAGAGGTGCGGGTCGTGCTCGGACCAGCCGGGCTTCTCGTGGATGAACGGGTACTCCTCGAAGGTAAAGCCCAGCACCTCCCCCTCCGGGTTGATGATACAGGCTTTGGCCCCGCCGGTGCCGTAGTCAATGCCCAGGAGATAGTCCGCCATGGTGTGTTTTCCTCCTTACCCGCGCGTTTGCTCTTCCGCCAACCTCTTGCCCACCGCGCCGCCGGGGTGGGTCGCGCCGAACGCCTCTTTGGTGTACCCCTTCATTTCCAGGAGCAGCACGCAGAGCGCGTCGCCCGCCGCGCCGTTGACCAGCGAACTGCCGGCGGCGATCAGGCCGTAGGGGTCTATGCCCTCGGCCGCCTTCACGCAGAAGACCGCGTCGCTCATCCGGGCCAGGGGCGAGTCTGGGTTCTCGGTCTGCGCGATGATCCTGGCCCCCTGCTTGCGGGCGGTCTCGGCGCACTGGTTGATCTCCGCGCTGTGGCCGCCCTTGGAGATGATGAACACCACGTCGTCCGGCTTGATCGCCCCGGAGCCACCGTGCAGGCTGTCGGCGGCGCTGATGGGGAGAGCCGGTGTGCCGCAGCAGGAGAGCAGATGGGCGAAGCGGCGCGCCATGGCCTCGGAGGTGCCCGCCCCGGCCACCAAGACGTGGCCCTGGCAGTTGAGCAACAGCCTTACCACGTCCTCCAGCCCCTGGTCGAACTGGTCGGCCAGGGCCGCCACCGCCTGCGCCTCCCGTTCGACGATCTGCCTGGCGCGCGCAATCAACTCCATCGCTCAACCCGCCTCGGTGAGCAGTCTCTGTGCGGTGGCATGGTCGGTCACCAGGACGTCCAGGATCCCACCGCGCAGAGCGGCGCGGATGATGGTGTACTTGGCCTCACCGCCCGCGACGCCCATCACGCGGGGAAGGTTCTTGAGTTGCTCAAGGGACAGTCCGACGATGCGCTCGTTGATCTCCAGGTCCAGCGCCACGCCATCCGCATCCAGGTAGCGCAGGATCACGTCGCCCACAACGCCCGCTTTTCGCAGAACGTCCAGGTCTTGCTCGGTGACGATGCGCCCGTCGCGCAGAAGGACTGTGTCGGGCGAGAGGATGCCCAGGCCCACCACAGCGATGTCGGCCTGGGCGGCCAGCGCCAGCGTCTCCGCGATCCGCCTATCCGCCCGCAGTGCCTGGGCCGCCTCGCGGGTGCTGACGATGCCGGGGGCGGGCAGGAGCCGCAGCCGGGCGTTGAGCCGCTGAGCCACCCGGCGGCTCAGTTCTGCCGAGTGCTCCAGGTTGTCCACCGGCCCCAACCCGCCCAGCATCTGCACAATCGTAACCTCCGGCCAGTGCCGGGTTGGGAGTGCGTCGGCTGCGGCCAGGATGGAGAGGCCCCAGGACAAGGCCACAATCTCATCACCGCACATGGAGCGCACCAACCACTCGGCCGCCGCCGGGCCAAGTTCGCGTTTGACACTGGTCAGGTCTTGCGGGTCGCTGACCGAGACGGTGATCACTTCCTGCAGGCCGTACCGGCGCTCCAGTTCCCGCTCCAGGTGGGCCAGGCCGCCGGAAGGGGGCACCAGCGTGATGGTGACCACCTTCTCATCTCTGGCCTTTTGCAGCAGGCGAGACACCTTGGGCCGCGAGAGGCCGAAGCGTTTGGAGATCTGCTGCTGGGTCAGCCCATCCACATAGTAGGCCTGGGCGATTCTGTAGAGCAGCCGATGGTGCTCAGAACTGACAGCCATATCGCTCCTGGGAGAAGAGGTGAGCCAATGTGCATCATTGAATATCTGTTCACATCGTAATTATACGCCCGTTTGTCCCTTTTGTCAAGCGCAGAACGTGGGCAGCGGCAACCAGGCTGACCGGCGCCAGCGACGAGACGCTCTTTGGTGAAGAACGTCGCAAATCCGTCCCGATCCTTACGGGCTGTGACGATCGTTGCGCCGCCAGCACGCCCGCAGGCTTGCGTGGGCAGGCGAGATGGGGTACAATCTGGGTGTAGGAGGTAACGCATGACAGTCCTGATTGGTACGAGTGGTTTCAGTTACAAAGACTGGGTCGGGCCGGTCTATCCCAAGGACCTGCCCGAGCAGGAGTGGCTCGCCTTCTATGCCAGTGAGTTTCCCACCTGTGAGTTGAACTTTACCTATTACCGCATCCCCGACGCACGCACACTGGGGCGCATGGCGGCCAAGGTACCCGACGGATTCCTCTTTGCGGTCAAGGCCTTCCAGGGCATTACGCACGAGCGGGAGGAGCCAGAGCCCCAGATGAAGCAGTTCACGGCAGCGCTGGCCCCGCTGATAGACGCCGAGAAACTGGCGTGCGTGCTGGCCCAGTTCCCAAACTCTTTCCACGCCAACCAGACTAACCGTGACTATCTCAAGCGCGTGCACGAGGGCTTCGGCGATCTGCCGGTCGTCGTCGAGTTCCGCTCCCGCGATTGGATCGGCGAGCGGACGTTCGACGAGCTGCGCGCGCTGAAGCTGGGCTTTTGCTGCGTGGACCAGCCGCGCTTCGACAGCCTGGTGCCGCCGGTGGCGGCCGTGACGGGGCCTGTGGCGTACGTGCGTTTCCACGGGCGCAACGCCGAGAAGTGGTGGAAACACGACGAGGCCTGGGAACGGTACAACTATACTTATAGCGACGAGGAGCTGATGGAGTGGGTGCCCAAGGTGCACCAGTTGGACGAGGAAGCGCCGCTGACGCTGGTCTACATGAACAACCACTGGCAGGGACAGGCAGTGAGTACGGCAAGGCAGTTCAAGCGGCTGCTGGAAGGGGCAGACTGATGGCCAAATCGGTGCGCGTCAAGTGGGTGGAAAAGCGGCAGTTCGTGGGGACCGGTAGCAGCAGGCACACCGTCGTCATGTCCTCGCAGGTCGAGGAAAACGGCACCGGGATCAGCCCGGGCCAGTTGTTGCTGGTGGCCCTGGGCGGCTGCACTGCCTACGACGTGGTGGACATTCTTCACAAGAAGCGCCAACAGTTGA
>Ga0172362_10003440_pt1 | contig 13662 bp, 10 predicted proteins | sample LakKivs1_kivu2a2_FD_114534 | JGI IMG/M metagenome (GOLD analysis project Ga0172362, IMG submission 114534) | Sediment microbial communities from Lake Kivu, Rwanda - Sediment s1_kivu2a2 | ecosystem: Environmental > Aquatic > Freshwater > Lake > Sediment | place: Rwanda: Western Province, Lake...
CCACTGTTTCTGCCAGGGACCGCCGTAATTGCCAGCGAGGTGTTTATATTTCTTGAGACCGGGATAGCCGTGACAGGGGAGCATCTCGCCATGGGTGTAAACATTGATGCACCTGCCCTCCGACTGTTTTAAGATTTCCTCAAGGTCTTTCAAATCATGACCGGAGACGAGGATTGCCTTGCCTTTGACAGGGTGGATGCGGACGGGAGTGGGGACAGGGTCGCCATAGGTTTTCGTGTTGGCTTTATCGAGGAGTCCCATAACTTTGAGATTAACCTCGCCACATTTGAGGCACAGGGCGAGGAGGGCATCGGCGGTCGGGTCTTCGCGTGTCAGATAATCCAGCGCCTCATGGAAGAAGGCGTAAGCCTCATCATCCTCATACCCGAGGATGAGGGCGTGATGGTCATAAGCGCCAGTGCCTTTCAAGCCGTAGGTGAGGAGTTCCTGCAGACCGGCGATATCTGTGCCGAATTTTTCCATGCGCGTGGGGATGGAGATATTTTTCGCCTGTTCCAGCAAGACCTGCATGGAGTCGGCAGGAGACCAAGTTGCCGGACCGTTCAGAGATTCGGGCATTTTTCCCGCCTTTTTGCACGCCGCTTCATACATGGCTTTTGCCCTGTCACGAATTTTCACCCCCTTCAGGATGAATTCCCTAATGCGCTCAGGGTCAAAGTTGACATTGGTCACAGTGGTAAAGAGCGCCTCGGGGATAAAGCGGTCAATCTCCGCATCTTTTGCGCCGAGGTCTCTTGCCCTGCGGGCGAACATGGAGATGCACTTTGTGACATAAATAAGAAGGTCCTGGAGTGATGCGGTGTCCGGCGTTTTTCCGCAGACCCCTCTTGTGGTGCAGCCAGTTCCAAAGGCTGTCTGCTCGCACTGATAACAGAACATTTTCATGGTTATTTTTTCCTCCTTTTGGAATTTTTATATTTGGGCGATAGAGAATAGACAAGTTCAGATAGGTGTGTATTAGCGAGGGTGCTGCAGATTTGTTTGTTCATATTGTGGAGGAGATTGCCGAGGAGGCAAGAGTTGCCGATGGCGCAATGTTGGTGCCCCAGCAGGCATTCCATCGGTTTCCATTCGCCATCCATTGCCTCATAGATTTTAAGGAGGGTGATGCGTTCCCAGCGGGGTGTGATGCGGAAGCCGCCCTTTGGACCCCGTATAGAATGGACGAGCCCGCACCTGGCGAGCCGCTGGAGGACCTTGGAGAGGTGGTTGCCTGAGGCGCGGAGGGCGGATGCGATTTTAGCGTTAGAGAATGTGTTTTTGGGCTGGGCAGACATAATTGTCATTGTATGAAGTGCGAGTGCCGCCGCATCTGAGATTGGCAGAATTTTTTTCAAAGTTTTCGTCCTTTTTCAATTAATTGGTAATATGGTATTACTATACCAATATAACATGCGTCAACAAAAAATTAGAATAACCTTAAAAAATTTTGAGCAAAAAATGTTTAATAAAGCCCTTGACAGTATTTTAGCCAAGTCTCTATGAATTTGAGGATTTTTCAATGGTTGGAAAAAGATGGTTACGGGAAAATTTTTTAATTGAGTGAGAGGAGATTTATGTCGACAATCAACCAGCTGGTTCGCAAGGGAAGAAAGAATGTTGTGAAGAAGACGAAGAGTCCGGCTTTGCAGGGGTCTCCCTTCAAGCGGGGCGTGTGCACACGAGTTTATACGACAACGCCCAAGAAACCGAACTCCGCACTTCGCAAGGTGGCGCGCGTGCGTCTGACAAACGGCATTGAGGTGACTGCCTATATCCCCGGTGAGGGGCACAATCTTCAGGAGCATTCCATAGTGATAATCCGCGGGGGTCGTGTGAAGGACCTTCCGGGAATCCGGTATCATGTTGTCCGTGGCGTTCTTGACACACAGGGTGTGCAGAATCGCAAGAACAGCCGGTCAAAATATGGTGCAAAGAAGCCGAAGGAGGCACAGGCGAAATAACCTTTGCAGGGCATACGGGTCGGACAGGTCGGACGAGTCCGACAAGTCCGACGCATTCTGCAGATATGGACTGGAACTAATTCAAATTTTTGGGGGGTATGTATTCAATGCCGAGAAGACATCAGATTGAGTCAAGGGGCATCCAGCCAGACCGGGTTTATGGGGATACGCTGGTGACCAAATTCGTCAATAATATATTCAGGAATGGAAAGAAGTCCGTGGGCGAGCAGATTTTCTATGGCGCCATGGAAATGATTAAGAAAAAGATGAAGGGGGAGGAACCTCTCACAGTCTTCACTCAGGCTGTGGAGAATGTCAAACCGTTGCTCGAGGTGCGCTCACGCCGCGTGGGAGGTGCCAATTATCAAGTGCCGATTGAAGTTCGTCCCTCCCGCCGGCAGGCGCTTGCCATCCGCTGGATTTTACAGAGCGCCCGTTCCAGACCTGAAAAGACCATGGCTGAGCGTCTGGCAAATGAACTCATGGATGCCTACAACAAGGTTGGGGTAGCCATCAAGAAGCGTGAAGATACTCACAAGATGGCTGAGGCAAACCGTGCCTTTGCACATTATCGTTGGTAAATAGGCGCGCGCACTTTTTTTGCACCGCTTTTCTGGCGGAAATTCTGATGTGACTGTAAAACCGGCAAGAAGGACATGATTTCTCTCAGCCGGTTTTTTTGTTTTTTGCGTGAGGAAAGAGATATGTCGAGAAAATATCCGCTTAACAAGGTTCGAAATATCGGCATCGTGGCGCACATCGATGCCGGCAAGACAACCACCACTGAGCGCATCCTTTACTATACCGGCAAGACGTATAAAGTCGGTGAGGTGGATGAGGGCTCCACAGAGATGGACTGGATGATTCAAGAACGGGAGCGCGGGATAACCATCACTTCCGCCGCAACGCAGTGCGAATGGGAGGGATATTGCTTTAACATCATAGACACCCCCGGTCACGTTGACTTCACCATTGAGGTGGAACGCTCGATACGAGTCCTTGACGGTGCAATTGCCCTTTTTTGCGCTGTTGGTGGCGTGGAGCCGCAGTCGGAGACCGTCTGGCGTCAGGCTGACAGGTATCACGTCCCACGCATCGCCTTTGTGAACAAGATGGACCGCATCGGCGCCGACCTGTTCGGCGCGGCGAAGATGATGGTTGAACGCCTTCATGCCAGACCTGTCTTGGTGCAGATTCCCATCGGAATAGAGGAAAAGTTCACCGGCGTGGTTGACCTTGTTGAGAGGTGCGCCTATATCTGGCCGGCTGAAAGTCAAGGGGATTACGGAGCCACATTTGACAGGGTGCCCATTCCCCAGGCATTCCAGTCAACCGCCGCCAAATACCGTGAAAAGTTGATTGAGGCAATTGCGGAATATGACGATTCATTTATGGAGAAATATGTATCCGGGGTGGAAGTGACTGCACAGGATATTAAGGCGGTTCTTCGCAAGGCGACACTCAAGGCGCTTGTGACGCCTGTTCTTTGTGGCAGTGCATTCCGCAACAAGGGCGTTCAGCCATTGCTCGATGCCGTGATTGACTATCTCCCAGCCCCCAGCGACCTTCCCCCGATTGTGGGTCAGAATCCCGAGACGGAGGAATCCGTGACGCGTGCACCGGATGATAAAGCGCCGTTTTCCGCCCTTGCATTCAAGGTAGTCTCCGACCCTCACGTGGGGAAACTAACCTATATCCGCGTGTATTCGGGTCATTGTGAGCAGGGCGCCTTCATGTATAACCCGGGCAGGGATAGAAATGAGCGGTTGAATCGCATCCTTCTCATGCATGCCAACCAGCGCACACAGGTGGATGAAATCTTCACCGGCGACATCGTTGCCGTTGTTGGCATCAAGGAGACGAATACGGGAGATACCATCTGTGACCCAGATTACCCCATTCTTATTGAGCCGATGACATTTCCCGAACCGGTCATTTTCATCGCCATTGAGCCAAAAACCAAGGCGGATGAAGACAAGCTTTCCACCTCGCTTTCACGTCTTGCGGATGAAGATCCCACATTCCGCGTCATGATGGACCAGGAGACAGGACAGACCATTATCTCAGGCATGGGGGAACTGCATCTGGACATCATTGTGGACCGCCTCAGGAGAGAATTCAATGTAGAGGCGAATGTGGGCAAGCCGCAGGTTGCGTATCGTGAGACCATTGAGGAGGCGGTGGAGGCAGAGGGACGTTTTGTGAAGCAGAGCGGTGGTCAGGGGCAATATGGACATGTCTGGCTCCGCATTGAGCCAATGGAGCACGGTTTTGGTTTCGAATTTGCAAATCAGGCGAAGGGCGGGGTCGTCCCGAATGAATACATCCCCGCCGTGGAAAAGGGCGTCATTGAGGCAATGACGAACGGTGTCCTTGCCGGTTATCCGATGGTTGACCTCCGTGTGACCATATTTAACGGCAGTTTCCACCCCGTGGATTCCTCCGAGCTCGCCTTCAAGATTGCCGCCTCGATGGCGTTTCGGGAGGGCGCCAGAAAGGGTCGCCCATACCTACTTGAGCCGATAATGTCCCTTGAGGTGATTATCCCGTCCGCAAATCTGGGAGACGTCATTGGCAATCTGCAACAGCGGCGGGCAAAGATTGAGGAAATCAAGACGCGCCGCGACCTCCGGATTCTTCGGGCTGATGTTCCACTGTCAGAGATGTTTGGCTATGCCACTGACTTGCGTTCCCTCACTCAGGGACGCGGGACCCATACCATGCAATTTTCCCACTATGCGCGTGTCAGTCCAGATGTGCAGGAACGCATCTGCGGAAAAGTAATTTAGTGCCCCGCTAAAATTATTAAGGAGATTTTGCGCATCAGGCGGCAATACTCACGTGTCCGACCTGTCCTATTTCAGTCCGAGAAGTCTCCCTCCCTGGTAAATGAGAAAGGATGCAACCCAGGCAACGGCGAAGGTATAAAGGATGGCGAAGATGGGCCAGCGCCAGGTGTTCGTCTCTCTCCGTATGATGGCAACGGTGGAGATACAGGGGAGATAAAGAAGAAAAAAGACTATCACGCTGAAGGCAATAAGTGGTGTATAGAGGGGCGTGCCATCCTGGCGGACGGTAGTGTGCAACGATTCCCGCAGTGAAATGTTGTGCTCACCTTCACCCTCCCCGGCGGCATAGAGGGTTCCAAGCGTCGTTAACACAATCTCTTTGGCGAAAAACCCACCAACAAGTCCCACGCCCAGACGCCAGTCATAAATCCCTGATGGATGAAAAACCGGCATGATTACCTTTCCAATCCTGCCGGCATAACTCATTTCCATCCTTTTCATTTCCCCGTTTCTATTGTCAGGATAGTTCGGATGCCATGGGAAATTGCTGATAAACCACATGATGATGGCGCCGGCGAGGATGACTGTCCCCGCCTTTTTAAGATACACAGCCCCGCGCTCCCATATGTGAACCAGGGTTGCCCGGATGGTCGGGATGCGATACGGGGGCAGTTCCATGACAAAAGGCGCCGCCGGTCCGCGCAGGAGATACCTGCGGAGTATCCATGCCATGATAATAGCCACAAAAATCCCTATCAGGTAGATAAGAAAAAGGATGTTGCCAGCCTGTGCCTCAGGGAAGAAAGCGCCTATAAAAAGTACATAAATCGGCAGACGCGCACCGCACGACATGAATGGTATGACAAGTATGGTCGTCAGTCGGTCGCGCTCGTCTTCAATTGTGCGAGTTGCCATAATGGCGGGCAGACTGCACCCGAATCCAAGAAGCATCGGGATGAAGGAGCGTCCGTGCAGTCCAATCTTGTGCATGAAATTATCCATGAGGAATGCCGCACGCGCTAAATACCCCGAATCCTCCATAAGTGACATTGCAAAGAACATGAGATAAATCACGGGGATGAAAACAAGGACACTCCCCACGCCCCCGATGATGCCATCCACAATGAGGGAACGAATTGGGCTCGCCGGCGGAAGAAGACCTCCTATCCATTTCCCCAGAAGACCGAAAAATCCCTCAATCGCTGACTCCATCGGCTCACTTGCGTAAAAGACAAACTTGAACATGAGCCAGGTAAGTAAAAGAAAAATTGGCAGACCCAGAAGACGGTTCAGAAGTATGGTGTCAATCATATCTGAGATGTCGTGGCGTTGTTCAAAGCTCCGTCGGACCGCTTCCTCACATGTCCCGCTGATGAAGCTATACCGCCTCTCCGCAATGATGGTCTCCGGGTCGTCACCGAAGAGCCCTCTTATTGCCTCAGAGGATTTCTCCACCGCATCAAGGATGGCGGAGGCAAAGGGACTTTCCTTCACCCGTTTTAAGACCTCAGCATCCTGCTCCAGCAGTTTGATGGAGATCCACTGCGCCGGATATTTAGTCGAAAGTTCGGGGTCTTTCAACACCGCATCTGTTATGCGGGCGATCTGTCGGTCAACCTCCCGCCCATAATGTATGCGGGTGCGCACAGGGACGGACTTACTTTCAATGAGCCGAATGGCGGAATCGAGGATGTCCTGCATTGCGACGCACCGTGTGGCAACGGTCATGATGACGGGTACACCCAGAAGTGTGCTCAATTTGTCCGCATCAATGGATAGCCCCTGTTTCTGCGCCATGTCAGCCATATTGAACGCAAGAATGAGCGGGGCGCCAAGCTCCAACAACTGCACGGCAAGATAAAGGTTGCGCTCAAGATTGGAGGCATCAATGACATCGATGACCGCGTCTGGCTTTTCATCAACGATGAAGTTTCGAGCGACGATTTGGTCAATGGAGCTGGCGCTTAGCCCGTAGATTCCCGGCAGGTCAACAATGGTAAATTCATATCCCCTGTAATTCAGGAAGCCCTCCTTTTTTTCCACCGTGACGCCGGGATAGTTTCCAACGTGCTGACGCAGTCCTGTCAGGTTGTTAAAGATGGTTGTCTTTCCGGCATTAGGGTTGCCCGCCAGTGCCAATTTTATGTTACGGGACATATTTGAAACCACTTCGGGTCAGTACTGCTTTAGAGTGGTTCGACAAGAATGGAGTTAGCCTCGCTTTTGCGCAGTGAGAGATTATAGCCCATGACGGTAACCTCCATGGGGTCTCCCAGGGGAGCCATGCGCTTGACCTCGATTACCACACCCGGTGAAATTCCCATGTCTAACATCCGTTTGAGGATGGCGCCATGAGAAGTGAGCCGCATTACACGTGCGCTTTTTCCGGGTGGAATGTCCTTAAGTGTGGGATATTTTTCCTCCTTTTCCCTCAGGAGGGAAAAGTCTATTATGCTCTGGATAGTCTTCTGGCTGACGTGATGTTCAATGGCGCAGGCGTCCTTTTCGGCTGTTTCGGCATCGACGCCGAGGATATCGTGCAGGAGATGGGTCAGGAGTTTGTGCCGGTCAAAGATTTTACGCGCAAGTGCAATGCCCTTTTCCGTCAGCTCCACAAACTCATATCTTTCATGTCGCACGAGGTTCTCGTCGGCAAGGCGATGGAGAGCGCCATCCACGCTGGACATTGCAACGCCGAGGCGTGCGGCAATATCCCTCACGCGTACGACCTTCTTTTCCTTGGTAAGCACAAGTATCTCCTCCAAGTAATTCTCCAGACTGCTGGAGAGTTCACCAACATAAGGGCTCATTTTCGATACCCCCAAAAGTTAAGGAGAGTAAATATTAGTTTCATCTAACATACTTAAATTAAACTAATAATAAAATTACCAATCATCTGTCAAACAAAAAAGCCGTCTGTAAGGATGTGATAATCTTGGTGAAGTCCGAGTCCTAATGTTTGAATTTGACTTACAGGCATGAATGCACTATTGATTTTTCGATACATTTTAAGGGGGATAAAAATGGAAAAAGAGGCGCTTTTGCAATATATCAGCAGGTGGAAGGAAGTGGATGCCATTGAACTTGAAGAACTGCGCTGTATGGATATAGAGACGCGCCTGAGAAGGCTCACTGGGCTTATGCAATTAGGAGAGTCATTGGGGATAACGGATAATAACCCATCTTGCGAGCGGGAAATCTATGAGGTTCGTCGCAAGTGGTATCTTCTCAAGGGGGGGATTAATGAAACAAGTTAGACCTTATTTCCCCGTGTCCCCAGTGGTTTCTAAAAAATTTAACCACAGGGGCACTGGGAGCACGGGGATATAGTTCCATTCATTATTTTAGGGATTTCTTACGGGGGGGCAAGTCTTGAAGATTTTATTCGGTCTTTTTCTCTGTTTCATATTTAACTCTTTTTTGCTTTCTTCCTGTGCTATGGTGAACCCTGCAAAAAGAACGTTTCTCGCTGAACGGGTTGGTGACATGGAGTTTTATTACTCCCCCGACCAGGGTGTCTCCCTGACTGTCCATGGTGTGCCTGTCATCCGCGGCACATCTCTCTGGGTCGTCACGCCGCACTTTGCTAAGCGTTTTTACGGACCGATAGATAATCCATATCTTCTCCGGGAGGCGACAGTTGAGCCCTGGCAGGGCGGACGCAAAATCACTCTTTATCACAAAGTGCTTCCCTCAATGAATGAGAGGGAGGGCTGTCCATTTTCCGGCACGGAGACCTTTATCCTCATGCCGGATAACACTTACACTGCAACGCTCTCGTTTAATTTTTCAAAAGACGTTCCCGCATGGATTGAATGGGGAGTTGGATGCTTTAATCCGAGTTTCATTATCGGCTGTCCTTTTTCAGCACGCATGGGCGATAAGACGCATCAGGGCATCATCCCCATTATGGCGAAATCTGCCTCAGTCAAGGAGAGCACTGTGGCGGAGGGCTTCAGTTTTCTTACAATGGGGACGCGTCTCGGCGATGTCAAGATTGAGACGCGCCCTGAAGACAATCTGATATTTTTTGATTATCGCAAGAATATCTGGGCGGATGTGAACAAGCCGATGTTCTGGATGGGCATTATGGACAGACCCATCATACCGAACAAACCCACCACCTTTTCAGTTACAATACATTTTCCCGGAACCATGAAGTCAGCGGTCGCCTCGGCGGGGCATATCTCCGCCGCCGCTCCGGTTCAGTTCTCCGATGCTGTACGCGTTCCTCACTGGGGTGAGGATTACATCATACCGCGCCCGAAGAAGGTACGTTTCACGGATGCCTCACTCACACTCACTTCTGAGACACGTGTTTATGTCGGGAAAAACCCCTCCGCAGGCACGGAAAAGGCGCTTGCCTTTCTCCTGAAAGACCTCAAGGGGCTTTATAATATTGAGCCGCGTGTGATGCGTGAAGACCTCTCGCCCGATGAGGCGCACGGGGGGATTATAATTCTTGGTGAGGAGGGGCGCAATCCGGCACCGGCGGTTATCTGCGGAAGGGCAGGGCTTGAAGTCCCAACTCACCCGGAAGGATACAGTCTCCTTGTCACACCGGATGCCGCATGCATTTCCGCAAAAACGGGACGCGGCGTCTTTTATGGAGTTACAACACTTGACCAGCTCATTCGCGTCTCAGAAAAGGGAGTTTTCCTCCATGGGGCTGAAATTGTGGATTATCCGTCGCTGGACTTCAGGGGGATACATTGTTTGACCGGCAAGAATGCAGGGGGTGAGATTGCAAAAGCCGTCCGGGAACTCATGGCGAGGTTCAAAATCAATACACTTGTCCTTGAGTGTGAATACATCACCTGGGACTCACATCCCGAGCTGGCGCATCATAGTTATGGCATGTCCAAGGATGATGCGCGCAAAGTCATCCGCGCCGCAGATGAAAATATGATTGAAATCATCCCCCTGATACAATCCCTCGGTCACACGGAGTGGATGTTCACAAATGGTCAGCATCTTGACCTTGCTGAAGACCCTGAACACCCCTATCATTCCTGCCCGACCAATCCACAGGCTTATAAACTGATCTTTGATGTTTACCAGGAGGCGGTTGACCTCTTCAAGCCGCGCATCTTCCACATCGGGCACGATGAAGTTACAACCACCGGACGATTTCCCTATCGGAGTAAAAAAAGCGGCAAGACGGTGACGCAACTCATCATGGGAGACATCCAGAAACTGCATACATGGTTTAAGGAGCGAAATATTCGGGTGATGCTCTGGGGAGATATGTTTCTTTACAAGACGGAGGCGGCGGATGCCTGCAATGCAAATACCCTCGCCGAGGCGAAGGAGCGCCGCTCTCTCCTCCCGCGTGACGTCATTATTGCGGACTGGCATTATAGGCCGGTCTCACCGGAAAAATATACCAGTCTTAAAATCTGGAAGGATGAGGGGATTGCCGTTGTGGGTGCAGGATGGGATAACTCCACGGACATCCGTAACCTTGCGCAGGCGGCTGTATTAAACGGCGCACTGGGATATCTTCAGACCACCTGGGCGGGGTTCAATTTCGCCATCATCAACAATGAGCCTGCGTGGCGCCAGTATTGGTCATACATCCTTGCGGCGCATTACGCCTGGAGCGGGGATACCACACCGGAGGAGAATCTGCCTTTCCGCGCCCATCAGAAGCTCACGGATTTATGGTTCGATGTCAAACCTGACATGAGAAAGCGTGGCGGGTTTTTCGTGGATTTGCGTCCGTTTGCCAACCGGCGGCTTGATGACACCCCAGCCCGCGATGGGTGGGTGGGCTTTGGTCCAGACCTTGATTTTTCTACCCTTCCGTGCGGCGAGAGTCTCTTTGATGACATCAAATTTAACGTAGAGAAGGATGAGAAAGGATGTGCCGCCATTCTGCTCGCCGGCAGACTGAACCCTCCGGGCGATTTTCCACCTGCCGTAGAAATCTCGCACGACCCTGTAACCGTTGCGGAATTACATTTCCTGATGAACAGCGCCATGCGCGCCGCAGACAACACACCCTCCGGTGCAATTGTCGTCGGCTATGAGGATGGCACCACCGACCGCCTTAACCTTTCTTACGGTAAAGACATTTTTGCATGGGATGATTACCGACTCGGACGCAATGCGAGGATAGTCTGGCAGGGGCAGACACACGGCGGTGAAAATATCCGCCTCTGGGATATCGCGTGGAAAAACCCGAAACCTGATTTAAAGGTCTGCAAAATAAGTGTTGAATCCGCCGGCACAGAGGCGGCGCCAATTCTCCTTGCCATCACAGGCGTCCGGTAATCTGAAAATCCGCCTGAGGCGAATGTTGTCAGGTTTTTTCCTTTGCGTCGGCTGTCGCACCAGTTAAGTCCTTAATCCGTGCCTTCCCCCTGCTGTATTCGAAGAGATTATAAGCCGTCTGGGCGATATTTTTCATATGGTCGCCGACCTTTTCAAGATAATGCACGGCGTCAATATAGAAAGAGGATGAGGGCAGGGGACAGATGCCTGCCATGAGTCGCTCGATATGTTCATCATCAAGCCGACGTCGCATGGCATTCACCTTCTTCTCAATGGTGAGGACCTCAAGTGCGGCGGCAGGGTCGCCTTCCCCGACCGATTTTCCCAGTGGCTCAAACATCCCCAGTATCAGCTCACCCATCTCCCGCAGACTCTGGACAGCCGCCGGTGAAAAGCCAATGTTTCTCACCTGAAGCTCGTCTGCGATGTCGCCCAGATTCTCCGCATTATCTCCCACTCGCTCCAAGTCATTGACGGAATGTAGAAGCGTTGGCAGTTGGTCGGACTCCTCCTCACTCAAGTTTCTTTCCGAGAGGGCGATGAGATATTCCGTTATGGCATGTTGATAATCATCCGTGGTGTCCTCGAGTTTCCGCACCTGCGCCGCGGCGCCTGAATCCTTATTCAGAATTGCGGTGAGTCCCTTTTGCAGTGTCTGCTTGGAGATGTCCAGCATCAGAACTATCTCTTTCCTTACGAGGTCAAGGGCGATGGGCGGATTATCCAATAGATGAGGCTCAAGCAGACTCACCCTCTGTTTCACTTCGTCCGGCTTCATGGGGATGAGCCACTTGGAGATGCGTTCGAGTAATTTTATCGGACCGATGAAGAGGCAGGTGCAGAAGGCGTTGAACATGGTGTGAGAATTGGCGATGAGTCGAGGGACGTGCTTGAGGTTTGATGGGTCGCCGGGGGTAATCATGATAATAAATCTCTGATAGATGCCTGTCATCACTAATGGCAGAAAGATGCATACGCCAATGACGTTAAACATGGTGTGGCACATGGCGGCGCGACGGGCATTGCGGTTGGTTTTCAGGGCGGCAAGTTGAGCCGTAATCGTTGTGCCAATATTATCCCCAAGAACAATGGCAACCGCTCCGTTGAAATCAATGAGTCCTTGAAGACCAAGGACCTGGGCAAGCCCGATTGTGGCACTGCTGGATTGCAGTATGGAGGTCATGATGAGCCCCGCAAGGACACCCGCAATTGGATTGGTGGAAAATTTCTGGAATATCTGCCTTGTTGCCTCATGATGGCGCAGGGGAGAGACTCCCATGGACATCAGGGTTATCCCGAAGAAGAGGAGCCCCAGACCTAAAAGCGCCTCGCCATACAAGCGCCACCTCTTGTTCTTCATAAAAAGCATCGTGCCCACACCGAGCGCAATCATAATTGGGGCATATTCCATGATGTTGAAGGCGATAATCTGAGCGGTTACTGTGGTGCCGATATTGGCGCCCATGATGACGCTTATTGCCTGCATAAGACTCATGATGCCGGCATTCACAAACCCCACAGTCATGACCGTTGTGGCACTGCTGGATTGAATGACGGCAGTGACCATGGTTCCCAGAGCAACGCCCATGAAACGGTTTTTCGTCAGATAGGCGAGGATGCTCTTCATCCTGTCGCCAGAGACTCGGAGCAGTCCTTCTGACATGAGGTGCATCCCGAAGAGGAAGACGCTCAATCCGCAGATAAGCTGGAGGATTACATTTTTCCAATCAATCATTTTTTGCGCTCACAAAAAAAGATGCAACCACTTTTGTCTTCAGATTTGCACAGAACGGTCAAGGAAAGAATTATTTTAGTCGCAATTATATTCTGGAACTAATCCCTGTCTTGTAAAGTGTCCTTGACGATTCAAAGGTCAAATGGATAGAATAAATAATTGTTTTCGCAGGAGAGAATGTATGACCGATGGTGCTAAGATTCTGAAACAGGATAAAGTTCTGGGCACATTTGTTCAGGAGCTCAGGAAGGCGCTTGGTTCCCATTTAAAGAAGCTGATATTATATGGTTCCCGCGCCCGCGGTGAAAACAGTCCGGATTCCGATTATGACATCCTCGCCATTGTGGATGAAGTGACGAAAGATACCAAAGCGATAATATATGAAGTTGGTGGTAAGATTTTATATGAATATAGTGCAGTATTTTCGATTATTCCCATGAATGAAAAACGTTTTAATGAGGATTACGACCCCTTTTTGATGAATGTTCATAGTGAAGGCGTCTTGTTATAATAGGTTCAAAAGTCCAGTTGGAGGTGTGTTATGGTGCACAAAACCAAAGTCGGGATTTTGACGTTCGGGGATGGGAGGGAATTTCTGCAGAAACCGCTCACGCCGGTGAATGAGAAATTTCTTGCGGAAATTAAAGGTCGGCTCGAGGGCGATGGATTTGAGGTCGTCACGGGCGATGAGGTTGTCTGGCAGAATGAAATTGCGGCGCGCGAGGGGCGCAAGATGTCTGCCGCAGGCGTCAGTTGCGTCATCTTCAATTTCTCTGTCTGGGCATGGCCTCAATATTCCCGCGTGGCGGCTCAGTTCTGTCCCAAACCGCTCCTCCTTTTTGCCAATTTCAACCCGCAATATCCGGGACTCGTAGGGATGCTTGCAAATGCCGGCTCG
>Ga0172362_10003442_pt1 | contig 13661 bp, 10 predicted proteins | sample LakKivs1_kivu2a2_FD_114534 | JGI IMG/M metagenome (GOLD analysis project Ga0172362, IMG submission 114534) | Sediment microbial communities from Lake Kivu, Rwanda - Sediment s1_kivu2a2 | ecosystem: Environmental > Aquatic > Freshwater > Lake > Sediment | place: Rwanda: Western Province, Lake...
AATCCCTTCAAATTACGTAAAGCCATGGAAAGAAAACTACATCTAATCTTCAATGTTAATTCCGGACATCGTGAATCTTACCCTGGCATTCTTCGGTAACATTCTTCAATGAGTCAACAGGACAGCAGGAAAAGCAGGTATCGCTATAGACAGCCGGTTAGACTGCCGTATAATACAGTAGTTCCTGTCCCTGTTCTGTGGTCAGCTTTGTGCGGACAATTTTGCAGAGAAAAAGATCTTTTATTCCGAAGGCAGACAGCACTTCCCGCGGCTTGACATTCCGCGTATTGCTCAGCCAGATGGAAAGATGAAGAATAAGGTCGCCGTTTTCTATGCCTGAAAATTCAAAATTCCTTATCAGGTCACGAATTTCAATTTTGCAGAGCCCTTTTTTCGACCAGTGTTCAGCTGTAATGCTGTCCTGTTTTAAAAATTTTTCGAGTGTTTCCCGTATGGACGGCGCGCTTGCCGGAGCGGAAAACAGGTTGACAGGGCACCTGATTTCATAATCGGCGATTCTGATAAGATTGGTCAGGGCTTCGTCCTGTAAGGGGACTTTTGTGCACTCCAGGACACGGAGTCCTGACGGCAGTTCCTTTTCCAGTGCATTGCTTACGTCTTTGACGTCGATCCTGCGGACAAATTCCGCATCCAGATATTCTGTTTTGCTTACAGTCCCGACAGGCAGGGCAAAACCAAATGAAATACGGGGTCGTGGATTGAATCCTCCGGAATATGCCAGCGCAAGACCGGAGCGACGGAAAGCCCTCTGGATAGTCGCCAGAAGTTCCAGGTGGGAAATAAACTCCATGCCTCCTTCTTTGGCGAATTTGACCCTGATTCGCTGGACCGGCTGAAGCAGCGACGATCTGCCCGCTCTGCGGTTTTTGATTTCTTCTGCAGGTGTTGGACGCGGACAGTTAATTCCGGAAAACGATTCTCTGATACCGCAATTCCGGCATTCCGACCTGCAGTCCGGCGTAACAGTTCCCTTTTCGGCCCTTGCATCTTCCTCCTGAAGGAATTTTTTCTCAACTCCGATATCTATATGGTCCCATGGCAGAACCTCGTCGTATTGTCTTTTCCTGTTTGCGTACCATGCCGGATTCATGTTTGATTTCCGGAATGCTTCCTCCCATAATCCGTAATTAAATATCTCGCTCCAGCCGTCAAATGTGCATCCCAGGCGGAATGCCTGCAAAAGAACCTGTGAAAGCCGGCGGTCTCCTCTTGCAAAAACAGCTTCCAGCCGGCTCAGTTCCGGCTGGTGCCATTTCAGGGAATAACTGAATTTTTTCCTGAGCATCGACAGTCTTCGCATCAGGGTTTCAGGGTCGTCCTGCGCGCGCCACTGGAACGGAGTATGAGGTTTCGGAATAAAAAATGCCAGGCTCACACTCACATTCACGGCCCTGCCTGTTTTTTCTTTTCCGCAGCGAAGAATTCCCCTGACAAGGTCATGAATTTCCGCAACATCCTCATCGGTCTCAGTCGGAAATCCGACGACAAAATAAAACTTGATCTGCTTCCATCCTGACTCCCATGCTGCGGAGGCGGTCGACACTACATCCTGGTCGGTTATATCCTTGTTAATTACATGGCGGAGACGGCTACTGCCTGCTTCAGGAGCAAACGTCAAGCCTGTCTTCCGCACGGATTGCAGCATTCCTGCAAGTTCCACAGAGAAAGTCTGGGTGCGGAGGGAAGACATCGAAATCGAAACAAATTCACTGCCGAAATGTTCGGTGAATCGTCTGACAAGCTCCCCGAGATGACTATAGTCGCTTGAACTCAGCGACGACAATGAAATTTCGTCGTAGCCTGTATTCCGGTATACCTGGATTGCCGATTTGACAAGTGTCTCAATGCTTCTTTCCCTGAAAGGGCGGTAAATCATTCCTGCCTGGCAGAACCTGCATCCCCGCATGCAGCCCCTGATAATCTCCAGCGTAAGGCGGTCATGAACAATATTCATAAACGGGACTACCGGCTTCACCGGAAAATATGCCTTTTCCAGGTCAACCGGCCGCCGTTTCAGGATTTTTTCCGGAACTCCCTGCTCTGTCGGCTTCAGCGACTTAAGGGTTCCGTCGGAATTATATTCCGACCGGTAAAAACCGGGGACATAAATTCCCTGGATTTTTGCCATCTCAAGAAGCATGCTTTTTCTGTCCCTCGAACGGTTCTTACGGAAAACATCTATAATCTCATCGATGACTTCCTCCCCCTCGCCAATGACGAATAAATCAATGAATTCTGCCAGCGGCTCCGGGTTATCGGCACAGGGCCCTCCTGCGATAACCAGCGGACCTGTCGTCCTTTCGCTGGCTTTCAGCGGCAGACCCGCAAGGTCCAGCATGAGAAGAATATTCGTATAACTCATTTCATACTGCAGTGTAAATCCGATTATGTCAAATTCACAGAGCGGAGTGTATGTTTCGAGGGTGTAAAGCGGAACATTTTCCGCGCGCATCAGTTTTTCCATGTCTTTCCATGGAGCAAAAACACGCTCTGCCAGGGAATCAGTCCGGTTGTTGATGATTTCGTAAAGTATCTTGAAGCCGAGATACGACATCCCGACTTCATATACGTCCGGGAAAGCCAGCGCTACTTTTACAACAGCAGCGTCGTGGTTTTTAACAACGATATTATGCTCCATACCGAGGTATCGCGACGGCTTTGTCACACGCGTCAGAAGCCGTGAAAATATTTTTTCCTTCAGCTCATTCATTTGTTTTTGCCCTCCGGAGTATATCCCAGAAGGCTCCCCTGGCGCCGTTTCTGATGGCTTCCACAAGAGTTGTGTTTTCATTGTAATTGTAAATATCCACGGCTGAGGCCGCAGTAGCCGTGAACAGAAATCTTTCATCGTTCCTGACAATCGACGCAACCAATCTTCCCGGTTCATTTCCGACTGCTTTTGAAAGATAAAATACGGGCCTGAGAAAATTGTTTTCTTCAGAAACAACGCCTTCCCTGCGTGCTATTTTTGCCATGATTGTGCCCGGATAAATTCTCACGCCGTACGATGCTCCTATTCTCGACGGATTTATCCTCTTCATTGTTTCAATCGTTTTTCTGATGCTTGCTTTTGTTTCTCCCGGGCCTCCAAGAAGCAGGTCATACATAAAAACTATCCTGCAGGCATGACATATTTCAGCTGTTTTCCGTAAATCTGCGGATGCATGATCCCTTCCCAGCCGCCTGAGAATGGCATCATCTGCACTGTCAGCTCCGAAATTTATTCCGGCACATCCTGCCTTTTTCATTGCATTCGCCAGTTTTTTATCAAACGGCTTCGGAGAAAGATATGCATACCAGCGGATTTTTTCTCCGAGCCTGCGCTTGATCAGTTCCCGGCAGACTGCCATAGCATGCTCATACGGACGGTTGAACTCGCTGTCGCAGATATGAAAATGCGTAATTCCCATTGAAAGCAGGGTTTTGAATTCGTCTGCAACAGAACCTGGCTTTCTTCTCCGGATTTTTCGTCCTTTTGCCAGCGGATCAGCGCAATAAATACATCTTCTATCGCAACCGCGCTTCGATTCAATTCCTGCCATTCCGCCCCTCATAAAATAGCTCATGTTATCTATAAAGTTTCTCGGTTGAACCGCAGTATTTGCAAGGTCGAACGCCCTTGCCGGATTCATGATAAACTCATTGTTTTTCTTCCAGACAAGCCCTGGAACTTTCCAGAACTTTTTCCCGTGAATCATCTCCAGAACAAGACAGGGAAAAGTTTCTTCGCCCTCACCCCATATCCCGAAATCAGCATTCAGAAACTCAAGAACCGCGGCAGGCATGACAGAGAAACCCACTCCTCCGAGCACAAGCGGAGCATCTGTGCTTTGCCTGATCTTGCGGATGATATTTTTGATTCCGGGAAGAAAGAAATCGCGGCTCGGATAACAGCAATCATCCGTATTTCTGACCGTGATACCGACAGCTGCGGGCTGAGTTTTTTTGAATTTTTCCCTGATTGCCTTTTTCGGGTCCTGCGCAAGGGCAAGATCGAGAATTTCCGCTTTAAGTCCTCTGACTTCAAGCGCCCGGGCAAGATAATCGAGCCCCAGCGGACCAACCAGTGGTTGCGTCGTGTTGGTATTTACAAGAATAACGTTCGTCATTATGAAAAAACTTTTCTGGAACAGAGATTAATGTTCAGTAAAATTCCGACGATAATCATGTTTACCAGGAATGAAGATCCTCCGTAACTGACGAAAGGCAGGGAAATCCCGACGACAGGCATGATTCCTGCGCTCATGCCGATATTAATGATAACCTGAAACGCAAGCAAAGTGGTAAGACCTATCGCAAGCAGACTTCCTGCCGCATCCCGGGCTTTCATGGCAATCCTGATTCCCTGGAAGAAAAACAGCAGATACAGGGTTATCAGCACCAGGGCGCCGAAAAATCCCCATTCTTCGCACAAAACCGCAAAAATGAAATCATTATGGGGCAGAGGTATGAAATCCAGATGGCTCTGTGTACCTGCCATCCACCCCTTCCCGAAAAATCCGCCTGAACCTATTGCGATTTTCGACTGTATTATGTGGTAGCCGGAGCCGAGAGGATCCTGGTAGGGATTCACAAATGCCGTAAGGCGCTGCTTCTGATAATCCTTGAGCAGAAACCATACCAGCGGCGAAGCAGCCAGCCCTGAACCAATCGTATAAAGAATGTATTTCAGACGCGTACCGCTGACAAAAAGTATCACAAAAACAAGCGGCAGGAAAAGCAGGGCAGTCCCCAAATCCGGCTGCTTGATAATCAACAGCATAGGTATTCCGACCAGGATACCTGTGACCATAAGCCCTTCGCCGATGCCAACCTGTCCTTTTTTGTCGACAAAATACCTGACAAGCAGAATTGCGATGGCTAATTTCGTAAATTCAGAAGGCTGTACGGAAAAAGGACCGAGCGAAAACCATCGCTGTGAACCCTGTTTTGCCGAACCGAGAAAAAGAACTGCCAGCAGAATTATCACCACAGAGATGTAAATCTTGTAGGAAAGCTCGAGAAAAATCTGGTAATCAACAGTTGAAACAAGGAACATTGTAAGAACGCCGATTATAATCCAGACAATCTGCTTCAGGAAGAAACCTGACGAGGGCGAGTTCAGCCAGACCTGATTCGTAGCGCTGTAAATAGTCATTATTCCTATGCCTGAAAGAATCAGCACAAAAAAAACAAGCATACGGTCAAGACTGTTCAGCCATCTTTTATTGAACATTCTTTACCTCTTCCGGTGCATCTTTTGCACCGGCTGTGTCCGGGACCCCGAAGCATGTCTCCAGAATCTGCCTGGCAATCGGCGCGGCATTGCGACCGCCTTCTCCCGCCTGCTCAAGGAATACTATTACGGAAAACCTGGGTTTTTTGCAGGGCGCAAATGCGATAAAGCTTGCATGGTTTTTACCGTGCGGATTCTGTATCGTGGCTGTTTTCCCGGTTACTTCAAGACCTGGTATTTTTGCACGCCAGCCCGTTCCACCGGTTTCGTTGACTGCCTGGTACATTCCCTTCTTCAGAAGACGCCAGATCTCCGGATTCAATTCCACCCTGCAGGATATCTCCGGTTTTTCTGTTCGGAGCAGATGCGGACGGTAAACCACGCCTTCATTGCCCAGCATGTTAAATGCCTGAAGCATCTGCAGGGGCGTGCAGAGAAGATAACTCTGGCCGATTGAATACTGAATGGTATTGCCCGGAAACCACGGAATCCCGTAAGTATCTTCCTTCCATCTTGTGGTGGGCACCAGACCTCCTTTTTCATCCAGTAGGTCTATCCCTGTGGGCTGTCCCAGACCGAATTTGACCGCATATTCGCTGATGCGGTCGGCTCTAACCTTCAGGCCAAGCTGATAAAAATAGATGTCGCACGATTTTTTCAATGCATCTATGATGCTGATTTTTCCATGTCCCGCAGCCTGCCAGCATTTGTAACTCCATGTGCTGTAGTTATAAATGCCTGAACATTCAAAAAGATCATGCTCGCCGACCACTTTCTCGGAAAGCCCTGCTGTCGCAGTAATAAGTTTGAATGTGGACCCAGGAGGATAAAGACCCGCCACTGCCCTGTTCAGCAAAGGATGCCGGCGGTCGTTGCACAGTCGCTGCCATTTTTCAAGGCTCATACCGCCGTTGAAATCATTAAGGTTGAATCCCGGAGAACAGACCAGCGCCAGAATTTCTCCGTTTGCCGGAACCATCACGATTGCCGAGCCGACATACCCCCTGAGCAGTTGCTCGGCTTTTTCCTGGATTCTCCGGTCAACCGTAAGAAATAAATTCTGCCCTGTAACCGGCTCTTTTTTGTCCGCCACCTCTATCTGAAAACCAGAGGCACTTACCCTTATTCTGCTGTAGCCATCCTGTCCGCGCAAAACATCGTCGTAAAAACTCTCCACACCCATCTGTCCGGCTATGTTTCCTGGAACTGAACGGCTATCACGCGACCGTGGTTCGCTTGTTTCACCGACGTATCCGATAACATGGCATGCGAACTCGCCCATAAGGCATTTCCGCTGCGATTCTTCCTGTATGACCACCCCCGGTAAATCCTGACGCTGTTCCTCAATTCTGGCAATGGTCCGCCAGTCGACATTTTCCTTTATCCTTACCGGCTCGAAAATCCTGTATTTGTAGCCGGAAAGTTTATTGCTGATTTCATCCGGCTCCATATTCAGAATTTTTCCAAGCCGTTCAAACGTCCGGAAATTGTTGTGCAGGTCGGCAAGAATTATTGAAACCGTGTAAACCGGAATATTTGTTGCAAGCATCCGGTTATCCCGGTCATAGATATTTCCCCTGAAAGCCCTTATGGGCACTTTGCGGAATATATTCTGCTCGGACAATTTCTGGTATTTGTTAAACTCGATTACCTGGAGCCACAGCAAACGGCACACCAGGAAGGAGAAAAATATTAAAACAGCTGCTGTGATGATTCTCAAACGCGGCTGGGAAATCAGCAGTTCCCTGTCGTAAAGACGATTGAAATCCTTTATCTCAGGTTTTCCATTCACGACTGAGAAATAACGGCATGCGGTAGCGATGGAACAAACCTACGATTCCCGCTGTGAACGCTGTATCAACTGCGGAAATGATTGCGTTTCCGGCCATTCCCGCGGAAATAGAAACCAGGTCGGCTGCCTTTAAAAGCAAAAGCATTATTGAAGCGTCTATAAGCGACGCAATAAAGCAGAGGGCGATGCGGGTAAACCGATGCTCCTTGAATATTTTCGATTCTATCAATCCTACAAAAACTGCGACCAGCATCTTGGAAAGCGCGCTTGTCCCGAGCGGCATTGTCGTTCCAAGGTCAATGAAAAGTCCTGATGCCAGGCCGACCATTGCGCCCTGAAACCATCCACGCCTGAGCGATATGAAAACAACCAGTATTAAAACAAGGTCGGGTTTAATCCCGTCGACGGCAACGTAAGGCACAATGATAATCTGCATAAAAATAACGGCGAGCACCTGAAACGTCAAAAACAGTTTCACTGCATATTTTGTTAACAGAAAATTTGCATCTGTGGCATTCTGGAATTGCCGCATTTCTCGCTGTCCTTCCTGTTCTTATCTCCTGCCGGGCAACAGCGTATTTATGACAAAAACATCCGTAAGATGGGAAAAATCCGTGCTGAATGCAACCGCCACCAGAAGATGTGTCCCGTCGGACGCCTGGCTGACGCTTATAATATTTCCCACTTTGATTCCCCGCTGGAAAATACCGCCTTCGCCGGAAGATAAAATTTCGTCGCCTGTTTTAACGTCGTCTCCCCTCGCAAGATATCGCATCAGGCCGCTGCGTCCGCCTGTGCCGGTCACAATACCCCGGCATCCGGAACGTGAAACATAACAGGCAACGCGGCTCTGGGAATCCGTCAAAAATACCATTCTGGATGTGTCGCTGCCGGTAGAAACGACCCTGCCGGCCAGTCCCTGCGGAGAAACAACAACAGAGCTGTTTTTAACGTCCTGCCGGAAACCCTTGTCGATGATCGCTGTCTGCAGGTAATTCACAGGATCATGGCTTATCACGCGTGCCGATATCAGTCGGAAGCGGCTCTGTCTTTTAAAATCCAGCATCTGCCGCAGATTCAAAACTTCCTTTCCTGCTTCCCTGAGTCCCTGATTTGCGGTTTCCACCTGCACGAGACGCTGGCGGAGTTTCTCGTTTTCCTGAATCAGGCGGTCGATATCCTTCCTGCTTTCCCTCCACTCCCTGCACCTGCCGGCAATATCAGCAGTAAAACGCTGGGCAGGCGAGACAACATCCAGAAAAAGGGACCTGACCGGATACCAGGTATTCGGGTCATGCAGTTGATACGCAACTGCCCCAAGGCATGTAATGCCGCAAACCGCCAGTACCAATAATTTCCTGTAATTGTAAAAACTGTTACGCATTTTCAGAAATACTCGTGTTCGTGTATTGCCAGTTTCCGGAGGTCATCCACCCTGCCGTCCAGCAACTTTCCTAAACCCATAACCACCGCAAAATGCGGATCGTCCGACAGGCTTATCGGAAGTCCTGTTTCACTTCTGAGTCTTTCGTCCAGGCCCATAAGCCTTGAAGTACCGCCCGACATAAAAATCCCGCGGTCGACAATTTCCGCGGCCAGTTCAGGCGGCGTCCGCTCCAGGGTGTCCTTGATGGCGTCCACAATCTGATCGAGCGGCTCTTTTATTGCTTCCCGGATTTCCTCTGAAGTAACTTCAACTGTCCTGGGCAGACCGGTAACCAGATCGCGCCCTTTCAGCTGCATCCTTCCCTCTTCAGGAAGCGGAAAAGCAGAACCCACTTTAATTTTGACTTCTTCCGCAGTCCGCTCGCCTATGAGGAGGTTATATGCATTTTTCATATGCGCAATAATTGAGTTGTCGATTTCATCACCGCCGACTCTTACCGACTTATTGCACACAATTCCGCTCAGGCTTATAACAGCAACTTCCGTTGTTCCTCCGCCGATATCCACGATCATATTACCTGTTGCATCGCCGACAGGCAGACCGACGCCGACAGCGGCGGCCATCGGCTCCTCAATCAGATAAACGTCCCTGGCTCCTGCCTGCTCTGCTGAATCCCTGACTGCCCGCTTTTCCACTTCGGTAACGCCCGACGGTATGGCGATAACCACAATGGGTCTGACCATTCTCCGGCTGTTATGAACCTTTGTTATAAAATGCTTGAGCATTTTCTCCGTAACCTCAAAATCGGCAATTACTCCATGCCGCATCGGCCGGATTGCAACAATGTTTGCCGGTGTTTTGCCGAGCATGGCTTTGGCTTCGCCGCCAATTGCCAGAACCTGGTTCGTGTTGCGGTCGACCGCCACCACCGACGGCTCCTGCAGGACAACTCCCTTGCCCATGACATAAACCCTTATGTTGGCGGTTCCCAGGTCTATTGCAATATTGTTTGAAAACAATCCAAGAATGTAATCTAACACAATTAGCTCATCCTCCCCGTGCTATGATTTTGCTGACTTTCTTAAAATCCGATTTCAGGTCGCGGTAAAGCGACCTGTATATTCCGTAAAATTCGTCGTAAAGCTTCGCATTTTGCTTTTGCGGCGACGTTCTGGAAGTGACTTTTATCGTTTTCCTGCATGCCTCTTCAACGCTGGAATATACTCCTGTGCCGACTCCTGCCAGTAGCGCAACACCGAATGCAGGACCTTCTTCGGCGTTGATCGTGACGATTTCAGTGTTGAAAATATCCGACTGAATCTGACGCCACAGTGAGCTTCTGCCGCCGCCGCCCGAAGCCCTTATCTGTCTGATCGGCACTTTCATTGTCCGGAAAATTTCCAGCGAATCCCTCAGCCCAAACGCAACACCTTCCATGACAGCGCGGATCATGTGCGCTTTTTTGTGACGCGGATTTATCCCGAAAAATACCGCCTTGGCATTAGGATCAGGATAAGGAGTTCTTTCGCCCATCAGATATGGCAGGAAAATCAATCCCTCGGAACCTGCAGGAACGGTTGCCGCTTTGGCTGTCAGAATTTCATAAGGGTCTGCTCCTTTTTGTTTTGCCTCCTGCATTTCCTCCTCGCCCATATTGTTCCTGAACCACTGGAATGAACCGCCTGCAGCCAGCATTACACCCATGACATGCCATTTTCCTGGAACAGCATGACAGAAAGAATGCACTCTCTGCAACGGGTCCTTTTTCACGCTGGCAGTAAACGCAAACACAACACCCGAAGTTCCAATTGTTGACGAAATAATTCCAGGCTCAACCACGCCGTTTCCGACAGCCCCGGCTGCCTGGTCGCCTCCTCCTCCGACAACCGGAGTTTTTTCCTTCAGCCCTGTGGCTTCTGCAGTTTCCCTGTTTATTTTTCCGCTTGAAACAGGCGACTCAAAGACCTCCGGAAGCCAGGCGGAATTCAGTCCGAGCTTCTTCATCATCTCAGCTGACCAGCGTCTGTTCTGGACATCGAACAACAGCGTACCGGATGCATCGGAAACTTCCGATGCAAAAATTCCAGTCAGCCTGAACCTGATGTAATCTTTCGGAAGGAGGACCCTGTCGATGCGTCCGAAAATTTCCGGCTCATTATTTTTTACCCAGATAATTTTTGGCGCTGTAAAACCTGTCAGAGCCGGATTGCAGGTATATCTGTTTAACCCCTGCCTCCCGAGCTTTGCGGTAATCCAGTCGCACTCCTTTGCCGTCCGCTGGTCGCACCAGAGAATAGCAGGACGCAGCACCCTGTGAGTTTTGTCCAGCAGAACCGCTCCGTGCATCTGGCCTGAAAGGCCAAGTCCAAGTACTTCCTCGCCACTGACATTCCCTTTCGCAAGAACTTCTCTGATGGATTTCACGGTCGCATTCCACCAGTCGGAAGGATCCTGCTCTGCCCAGCCGGGCTTCGGATGTACAAGCGGATAATCCGCAAACGACTTTGCAACCAGGCGGCCGTCGTCCCGGATTAAAAGTGTCTTTGTTCCGCTTGTCCCTATGTCAATTCCCATCAAATAACCCATAGTATTATTTCTTTTTATTCTTTCGTTGCTGCTTCTTTAGCCGGAGTGTCTTTTTTTTCAACCGGTTTTTCTGTGCCGCTTCTTGCAGCTTTGGAGTCCTTGTTTTTATAGTCGGTGATATAAAATCCCTTTCCCTTGAAAATCAGTCCGCAGCCGCTTATCAGGCGGTCGACCTTTCCACTGCATTCCGGACATGTCTTCACCGGTTCTTCCTTGATTCCCTGGAACCTTTCAAATTTGTACCCGCATTTTCGACACTGGTAATCATAGGTCGGCATTGGCAATTCTCCTGACGATTTTCTCTATTTCTTCGAGCGGGGTCTTCCTGCTGATGCAGACGGCATTTTTCTGTTCGAGCGATTTTGCCAGTTCCTGCTCCGCGGGCTCTGCGGTGAAATATATTATTTTTGGCGCGAGTTCAGGCTCCGCACTTTTGATTTTCTGGTAGAATTCCTCAATATTGAAGCCCTTCATTGAAACGTTTATAACGATAAAATCAAAATGTCCGAACGCAAGTTTCTGAAGCGCCAGATTGGCATTCGCGGCTATATGGAGACTGAAACCCATCTGATAAATCTTTTCCCAGTAAAGTTCCACCAGAACACCGTCGTCAATCAGGAGAACATTCCTGTCGATTACCTCCTCTTTTGTTTTTTCCGCAGGCGTATCTACAAAAATTCCCGACAGGCGTTTCGGCTCTTCAGCAGCCGGTTTTTCCGGCTTTGGCAGCGGTTCCTGCTCTGGAGCAGTACTTTTTTCCGGAGCATGAACCGATACCGGCTTTTTCGCTTCTGCCGGTGGTTCGTCAATGATATAACTTATCATGCTATCCCGTTTTTCCGGCTCTTTCCCAGGCGGTGTCTCTGTTTTGAGTTTTACAAGATGCTGTCTTTGTTCGTCGAGGGTCTTCGACAGTTCATTTATCCTGGACTGCCATTCCTTTTCCCGCTCTGTAACTTTCCTTTTCATTGCCTCAAGCTCGGAGAGTACTTTTTTCATTTCCTCTTCGCGCTGACGGAGATTCTTATTCTGGTCGGCTGCCTCCTGTTCGAATTTATCCTTGGATATTTTCATTTCATCCAGCAGATGCTTCGACTGCTCCAGTTCAGCAGAACGGCTTTTCGCTTCGGCTTCCTGCTGCCGGAGTTTTTTCTCGAATCCGCTGAGTTTTTCCAGAAGGTTGGCATTCTGCTTGAAAATCCCCTCTTTTTCCTTTTTCAGGATTTCATTCTGCTGGAGACACTTGTCCATCTGTTCCTGTTTTTCATCCAGTTGCGATTCCAGTTCCGCAAGCCGTCCTGATTTCTCTTTTTCCGCCTCTGCATACTGCATCTTCTGATTTTCAAGCGCTTCCAGTACAACTCTGTTCTCTTCGCTTTTCGCAATAAGCGCGCTTAAATATTTCGCCATATCTCCGATATAGTCGGACCTTGCCGCAAACTTTTCCAGCCCCTGCAAATCCGCTTTAACGAACATTTTATGCAGGCGGGCGACCGGTCTTCCCAGCCTGAAGGCGGCAACAACACCAACGACAATGGAAAGCCCGCACAAAAACAGCCATATGAAAAAACACCCCCTGTCAATCTGCCAGGTCGCGGAATGCGGCTGTCCCTCTGTAAAGCTTTCGCATGGCGTCATCACAGCCAGGCCCCAGCCAGCGATGTTAATCGGCTGATACGCAACAAAATATTCAATATTCCCAAGCCGGATTGTCCGGGTGTCACTTTTCAAACACATGTTTTCTGCCACGGGTTTTAAGGCTGCCGAACCGTTTTCCCTGAGGTTGAACTGTCCGGATTTTATGCCGAGTATATCCGGCGCTGCCTGGCTGGCTGCAAGAACCTGTCCTGACCTGTCAACCAGGAATGAAACAGCTCCCGCATATCTGTAAGATTTGTCAATAAGGTTTCCGAGTGCATCAGCGACGTCTATTTCAATGCCGGCTACGGCTTTGAAGGTATTTCCGGAATAAACCGGCACCATGCCCGACACCATCCATCTGCCGGATTTTATATAGCCTGGCGACCAGACCTCGTGCCTGGATGGATTGTGTTCAGAATCCGCCAGATTGCACGGAAAATCTTTAAGTGCAAAGGTGCCCGGTCCGGGCAGCGACATAATCTCCGTAGCGGAAACAAGCCATGCAGTCCGGGCAATATTTCTGTTGTTTTCCAGAACATGATTCAGAATTGTCTCCACGTGGGTTTTGTTCCAGATCTTTGGAAAAGAGAAATAAAGCGTGCCGACTTTACCCAGAAGCAGAAGATCGTTTTCCGCCTTCTTCAGTATTCTGTCTTCAAGGAACCTGGCATTGCGGATCATCTGCTCGGACTGCAGTTCCCTGGCATACTGGTTTATTTTTGCAGAGACCCTTGCCGTGCCCGGCTGGTAAAAACTGATAATGCCGAAAATAAGCAGGGGCAAGAACCCTGCTAACAGAAATATCCACAGAAATTTTTTAGACAAATGAAATGCTGCTCCTTTTCTCTTTTTGTTCACTGGTTTTTTCCGCTTTTTCCTGTTCAGCGGTTTCTTCTTTTTTATCGGCAATCGGCTGAGAACGCTTTGCCACAATGTCCTTGCTTTTGCTCAAACCCAGGTCAAGTGCGGCTTTTTCCACGGCTGCAGGAGAAATAGACTTCTGTTTTGCAAGAAATCCT
>Ga0172362_10003443_pt1 | contig 13658 bp, 17 predicted proteins | sample LakKivs1_kivu2a2_FD_114534 | JGI IMG/M metagenome (GOLD analysis project Ga0172362, IMG submission 114534) | Sediment microbial communities from Lake Kivu, Rwanda - Sediment s1_kivu2a2 | ecosystem: Environmental > Aquatic > Freshwater > Lake > Sediment | place: Rwanda: Western Province, Lake...
GGGTTTTGGGAGGGATGGCTCCAGGTGAGGCAGGTTTTAATTGCCGTGGAGAAAATTTGCTGGTTTATTTAATTCCTCGGGAGAATCCTCCGGCAGGAGAAGGGCCTTTGGGGGTGGCAATTTCCGAAATTGAATTAAAAAAATATCCTTGGTGGCAGATGCCCTTTTTAGGCATTAGAGAAGGCCTTAAGGAGTCTTTGGCCTGGGGAGGGATGATTGTTTCTGCCTTGAAAAAAACCTTTATTTGCCTGGTAACGATGGGTAAAATTCCCAAAGACATTGCCGGCCCGGTGGGAATTTTCCAAGTAACCAGCCAGGTGGCCAAAAGCGGAGCCTTGGCGGTCTTCCAGTTTTTGGGTATTTTGTCGGTGAATTTGGCGATTATCAATATTTTGCCTTTTCCGGCTTTGGATGGAGGAAGACTGATTTTCCTGGGCTATGAAGTGGTTTTTCGCAAAAAAGTTAGCGGAAAAATTGAAGCTCTCGTTAATAATATCGGCATGACGGTTTTATTAACCTTAATGGTTTTGATAACGGTTAACGACATATTAAGACTTTTTGGAAAATAAAATTAAAAACTTAAAGCTTTTAACTTTACGATTGGTTTTGATCTTTGATCTTTAAGTTTTGATTTTATTTTTGATATTTGCACTTTGCGTTTTGAATTTATAAGCTATGATGGACAAGAAAATCGCCTCGAAAATCTTATCGGAAATTAAAGCTGCAAATTCTGTTCTTCTTGCTGTTCATGTTTCTCCGGATTTTGACAGCCTTGCTTCGGTTTTGGCAATGAAAAAGGTTTTAGAGGAAATGGGCAAGAAAACCAAAATAATTTCTTTCAGTCAAATTCCTGCCAAAGTGCTTTTTTTGCCTGGATCGGAAAAAATTGAAGTTAAGGATTTTAGCCAAATAAATTTTGGTGATTTTGATTTATTTATTGCTCTGGATTCTGCCCAAGAGAGGATGATTACTCGTAGTCCCTTCCCAAAAAAGTTTCCGAAAAATTTTAAGATTATTAACATGGACCATCATGTTACTAATACTAAATTTGGCCAGATAAATCTTGTGGCCCCAATCTCTTCGACAGCGGAAATATTATATGAGCTTTTTCAAACTTGGGGTATTAAAATTGATAAAATTCTGGCCAATATCCTCTTTTTTGGCATTTTTTCTGATACAGGCTGTTTCCAATATCCATTAACTTCACCACAAACTTTAAGAACAGCTGCTGATTTAATGGAAAAAGGTGCCTTGCCCCAGGAAGCGGTTTTATATCTTTTTAGATCTTATAATTTTAAAACCTTAAAATACTGGGGAAAAGTTTTGGAAAACATGCAGGTTGATAAAAGTGGTAAGTTTGTTTGGGCAAAGATCACCAAGAGAGAATGCGAACAGTTGGGGGTAGCGGCGACCGATATCGAAGGGACTTCTGATTTATTTGCCCCGGTTGTTTCTGGGACAGAATTTGGTATAATTTTAAATGAGGAGTCAAAAAATCTTATTAGAGGAAGCGTTAGAGCAAGAGGGAACTTTGATGTTTCGCGGCTTGCGGTGGAATTAGGCGGGGGTGGGCACAAACAAGCGGCAGGATTTTCCTTAAATATGGGAATTGACGAGGCAGAAAAAAAAGTACTAGAAGTAGCCAAAAAATATATTTAGAAAAATTTTTTTGAGGGGAGGTGTTTATGCAATTATTATGGCCACTATTGTTAAAAAGCAACCCGGTCAGACCGAGGATCAGCTTATCGCCCAATTTCGGAAAAAGGTTTTGGCAGATGATATTTTGGGAGAACTTAAAAAGAGAGAGTTTTATATCAAACCGTCAAGGGCACGGTATGAGAGGATGAAGAGAGTGAAGAAGGGGGGGAGATAAATGCTAAAGCAAGATATAGAATCACAAATTAAAGAAGCTCTCAAATCAGGTGACCAAATGAGGTTATCCACCCTACGGTTTTTGCTGGCCGCGATTCAGAATGAAGAGATTGCCAAACAAAAGGAATTAACGGAGGAAGATGTTGTGGCAGTGGTGCAACGTCAAGTGAAGCAGCATCGTGAGTCAATCGAGGCTTTCCAAAAAGCGCACCGTGATGATTTAGTCCAGAAAGAACAGACAGAACTTCAAATTTTGAGCAAATTTCTTCCGCAGCAACTATCAGAAGAAGAATTGAGAAAAGTGGTGGAAGAAGTGGTTGGGCAACTTCCAGAAAGCGAAAAAAATAACTTCGGTAAGGTGATGGGAGCAGTGATAGGAAGGGTGAAAGGGAAGACAGATGGGAGCATGGTGAGCGAGGTAGTTAAGGAGTTTCTTGCTTGATATAGTTTGTTAGTAGAGGTTTGTAGTTGACATACCATTATGGTTTCCGTTTTAATCTTTTCAGAATCCCGTTATCCGATTCACAGAGCGAAAATTAAAACAACGATTTCCGAGTATCTTAGGAATGCTGGGGTCGAGGATGTGGAAATTTCGGTCGCGATTGTAGGCTCAAGAAAAATCAGGCAGATGAACAAAAAATGGAGGGGGTTTGATGAGCCGACCGCGGTTTTGACTTTTGCTTTAGATGAACCCCGGGACGAGAAAGGAATCCTGCGGATAGGTGATATTGTAATTTCTTATTCAGAGGCAAGAGTAATTGCCCAGGAAGACAACCTGACCATGGATGAGGCAGTTGATAAATTTCTAATTCATGGGCTAAACAACTTGTTTGGGAAAAATGACAATGCCAACCACTTTTTATCTCAAATATCGGCCGCAAAATTTTTCCGAACTGGATAGTAGTCAAGCCAGGGAGCAGCTCGAAAAAATCTTCAAATCAGGCAAAATTCCCCATGCGTTTTTATTCACTGGGCCGAAGGGGATTGGAAAGACGTCGGCAGCAAGGATAGTGGCGAAGGCGGTGAATTGCGAGAAGGTATCACGGGTATCACAAGTACCACGAGTATCACAGGGAGAGAAAGAATATGCGCCATGCAACGAGTGTGCAGCTTGTGTTTCGATAACGGCGGGGGCTAATGTCGATGTTTTAGAAATTGATGCCGCTTCAAATCGGGGTATTGACGATATTAAAGAATTAAGGGAGAAAATTAAACTCGCTCCGGCTTCGTTAAAATATAAAGTCTATATTATCGACGAAGTGCACATGTTGACGACCGAAGCATTTAATGCTCTTTTGAAAACGCTCGAGGAACCACCAAAGCATGCTATTTTTGTCCTTTGTACGACTGACCCGGAAAAGTTACCTAAAACAATCACCTCTCGCTGTCAGGTAATTTCCTTTAAGAAAGCGAGCAAAAAAGAAATCGTTTCCAAATTGAAGAGAATTTGTGCAGAGGAAAAGTTGGAATACCAAGATAAAGCTTTGGAGGAAATTGCCGGTATGAGCGATGGTAGTTTCCGTGACGCCAATAAGATTTTAGAACAAGTTTCTTTTTCGGGAAAAATTACCGAGGAAGAAGTGCAAAAAATTGCCGGGATTTCCGGAGAATTTAAACCGGAAGATTTTTTGATTCTCTTGGCAAACAAACAAACAAAAGAGGCTTTGGTTTGGATTGGAAAAGCGGTCGAGCAGCAGGTAAGTTTAAAAATTTTACTGGAAAGACTGCTGGATTTGTTGCGAGTTTTACTTTTGAGAAAATTTGGGGTGGAGGAAGATGAAATGGTAGAAGAAATTGAATTTTCAGAAGAGGAGCTGAAACAGTTGATTGCCGTTTTTTCTCATGCTTATAGTGAATTAAAATTTGCAGTAATTCCTCAATTGCCGGTGGAAATCGCGGTGATGGAATGGGGAGGGGAGGAGCGGAAGTTGGAAGATGGAAGTGGGAAGCTAGATAACGAAGCGGGAAGTGAGAAGAAAGGTAAATCAGAGAATCAAAAAATCCCACCTCATCCGCCAGCTAGCGGACCAGCTTCCCATTTCTCACCTCGCACTTCAAATTTCTCCATAGAGGAGGTGCTTCAAAAGTGGTCAGAAATTCTTGAGAAGGTTAAGCCTCTTAATCATTCGGTGCAGGCCTTTTTAAAAGCAACTAGACCGAAGGCATTAGAAGACGGATTTTTAATTTTAGAAGTTTTTTATAAATTCCATAAGGATCAGTTGGAGAAAGAGCAGTGCCGCAAAATTTTCGAAAAGGCAGCCGGCGAAGTTTTAGGAAGAGAGATTAAATTAAAATGCAATTTAAGCGACGGGCCAAAGCCCTTAAGACCAGATCCGCCGCCACCGGAAATCCCCAAGGGTAATTCGCAAAACACTTCGGATATTGATATAATGAAAATAGCGGAAGAGATCTTTAATAATGGAGGGACAATGCAGTGATTAATCCTTTTAAACAGCTTGGTGATCTAAATAAAATGCGCCAACAAGCAATGCAAATTCAAAGAGAGTTGGCCGAAGAAAAAATTGAGATTAATGAAGGCGGTGTTCATATTGTCATTTCTGGTGATCAAAAGATTTTAGAATTTTCGATTAACGGAATAGAAAATGATTTGGTGATGGATGAATTGAATAAAGCGATTAAAACTTCTCAAGAAGTGGCGGCCAAGAAACTGGCAGCGATGTCGGGTGGACTTCAAGGACTTTTGGGAGGAAGTTAAAATTTCGCCCCATAGTTTACCGTTTCTGCTATAATACGAAGTGTTATACAAAGTATAATACGAAGTGTTAAAGGAAAATTAAATTATGGGGAAAGAGGTTGATAAAAGCAGCTCGGTCAAGGTTGGAGAGAGTGATACTTCTACATTGGACCGTTTCCGAAGTTCTTTGTGGGAAGCAGTTCGCTCTTTGAGGATAAAGGATGGGATTGACTTTGATAACCTGCCATTTGAAGGGCAACTTAGGGAGACGATGATTTTTTTGCAAGGTTTTTACGGACGGTTATCTCAAGAGTTAGCTTTGTCTACCGAACTCTCAGCGAGAATGAACTCTTCCAAAGAAGAAAAAGTGATTAGTCGGGAGACAGTTGACTTGACTGTTTCTTCAGTGGGCAAGGAAAGGACAATTAGGTTAGGCCAAACCCGCAAAGAAATGCTTGCTTATTTTACTCTTTTAACTGAGAAAAAGATGGAACGAGGTTTGGTTCCTTGGATTACCAGAAAAGAGCTGGTTGAACATGCTCCTTATTCTCTGGACCAACTTGATCTGCATTTGTTTGGTCCTTTAGCAGAGTTAGGTTTATTTGAGGTTACATACTATAAAGGCTATCGTTTGTTAGCCAAACCGAGAGATGTTTGGGAAGTACTCCAGGGAGAGAAAACATCTTATTTTCTGAAGACAGAAACTTTTTCGTCTTGGGCTAAGGAAACTCCCTTTTTAATTTTGGTGGAGGAGTATCAATTACCTTTCATTGAGGCAGTTTATGAGTTATATTGGGATCGATCGCCGGAGGAGTTTTTGGATATTCCTGCAATATGCGCTAAGGTGGACAGAAGTAGAGATCAGGTTTATGAAAATTTAAAAAGGTTAGAGAAGACGGGTCTTATCAAAAGGACTTCGTCGATTGCTCGCTATCGAGTTGGGGATGTAGGTATAGAAAATATGGTTACTCTTTTGCAACTTCAGAAAGAAAAGGTAGTCTTGAAAATCAGGTTTAGACAAACTGTGCCAGAGAGTTGTGCCACCAGCCCAAAGGCTGCCAAGATCGATACCTTAAGGTCTGAGCCTCTCGATGTTCGAGGTCAAGAGGAGTTTGATTTTCCTGCCATTTCTTGGCGACAGAAAAAAGTGGCGGTGGAGAGATTGAGTTTTGAGGCTAAACTTGACGTTCACGAGGATTGGTTGAGAAAAATGTATTTGGTTTTAGTGGCAGAGTTGTCGACTATCTCCGTTTTTGACAAAGAAAAAAAGGTTGCTTACATTGGTCCTCTGCCATGTCCAGAAAATATCTCACAGGAAACATTGTTGGCGATTTTAGATTTCTTGGGTTTCGGGCCGGAGGAGTTGCTTAAGTTTGGTGACGGCCCAACTTTGGCTGCCGAAATTCGTCGGTTAGAAAATGCCCCTCGGCGCTTAGAGGAAGAAATTTTCGTCGCTGAACTTAAAGCACGATTGGTGACTTTAATGTTTGACGAAGTGGTGTTGCCAGAAGAGGGGAAAAATTATTCCTGGGTAGAAATTTTGGCTGATTTGGAAGGGCTTTCCCCACAAAAAAAACCAGGAGAGATTGTTTTGGAAGAGGAACCCGTTCTCCCAATAGAGCATCCGGTAGAAGAAGAGCCTGTCAAGCCAAACGAAGCAACCTTGGTTACTCTTTCGGATTCTAATCGGAAATTACTTCCTTTAGTGGAAAAGTTTCTCGAGAAAGAGATTCTTTCTGTCTTGAAACAGCCTTCACTTTTTCTTGATCCCTTGCCGCCGTTGGCAACTTACAATTATCACCGGACCCTTAGCCGAAAGGCTGACTCTGTTCCTTTAGAGTCTCTGAGCGGGAGAGGGTTAGTGGTTTATCAAGAGGGGGGTGATTATCATCCCAGGTACACTCCTTCTGGAGCACTACTGGCGTCCTTATATCTTAATTTTCAGATTCATAACCGAGCTTTAGCGGTAAACAAAGGAGAAGCAAGGGCGATCGAAGCAGTGGCAGTGCAGTTAGCCCATTTGCTGACAGCCCGTTTCTTGGTCAAAAATGGTGGGCAGAACCAGCGGGAAAAAACTTATCTTAAAGAATGCCTAAAGGGTTTGCGGGGAGCAGGATTTGTTTGTAGTTGTCCGGAGTGTCAAAATTTGATTTTCGTTTAGACAATTTCTCAGGTTTTAAGCTAAAATAGTCTTATGCAAGTCCCAAAGGCAATTGCCAATTTAATTGACTGTTTTGAGCGGCTTCCAGGAATTGGGCCAAAGACTGCTCAAAGGTTGACTTTTTACTTACTTCATGTGCCACAGACTATGCTTGATGATTTTGCTTCTGCATTGCAGAATTTGAAGAAGAACACGGTTCTTTGTTCGATTTGTTTTAATATTTCAGAGAAAGATCCCTGCCCAATATGTTCCGACGTTAGTCGTGATCATTCCACCATTTGTGTGGTGGAGCAACCATTGGATGTCCTAGCTTTCGATAGAAATGGCCATTATAGGGGAGTTTATCATGTTTTGCATGGGGCAATTTCACCGTTAAACAACATTGGCCCGGATGAATTGAGAATAGATGAGCTGCTAAATCGGATCCGCGAGAATCCGTTCTCAATCAGTGAAATCATCCTGGCAACTAATTCCAATATGGAGGGTGAGGCTACGGCAATGTACATTGCGAAGGAATTGAGAGAGCTGTTTCGAATTTCGAATTTCGATATTCGGATTTCGCGTCTAGCACACGGGTTGCCCGTTGGCGGAGATGTAGAATATGCGGATGAAATCACTTTGCAAAGAGCGTTGGAAGGTAGAAGAGAATATGGGGTATAATAAATTAAATTCGAAGCACTAAATCCGAAATTCTAAACAAATACATCGCACTACGTAGCAAATGACCAAAATCCTAATTTTCAAAATATTTATAACATTTGAATAGTTTATGCCAAAACAAATAATTTCTGATACTTTTGAGACTTTGGGTGGAGTGGTGCAGAGCACAGCTGGTCAGGTAAAGCAGGCGGTAAAACAGATGGGTGGAGATGTAGCTGAAAGTTTAGGGTTAAAGCCTGTTCAACAACAAACTCAGGGTGGGGATGCTGGTAATCCTCCCCAACAGACCGAAGAACAAACTAAAAAAATCGAGCAAGCGGCGAAGAAAAGAGCGGATATCCAATATAGGCAGATACAAGGGGAGATAAGAGCAATTGAGGAGGGAAGGAAAAAAGAATTACCAAAACAAATTACCGGGAAGCCTGGTTTTTCTGAAGAAAAAGCGATTAAGCAGTTGGAGGAGAAAAAGACCGAAGGAAAGAAACTTCCTCCTTTGCCAGTACGGCAAGCATCAAGAAAGGCAGAGATGTTTAGAGGAGTAAGTGGGTAAAATTGCAAATGAAGGTTTGGTAAGATAAAATATGGCGCAAGACGTCGACCAATATACAGGATCTTGTTTAGATTTCTTACGACAAGATATGGATAAAGAACTACCTATTGTTGCATTTCAGCCAGACAGGCAGGAAACAGAAAAGACTTTTCTTCCTGTTTGTTCAGATCCAAAAGAGTATTTAGAGATTCTTAGAGGAACAAGAGAATATGGAAGAATGGTTCAAAGCCGTTTTGAACAAGCCTTAAAGGCGTGGAAGAAGATTTCTCGGGGGAACAAAAATTATGATGTAGAAGTTCCAACCCTTGATCTTAGCGCAGAGGCTTTTGAGGAAACAGAGTCATTTAAACAGCTGTTTTGGAATTTTTATGAGAAGGTCCTTCATTTGTCATATGTAGAGCATCAATACCCGGCGGAAGTATGCCGGGCCTTTGAGGAGTATCGTGAAGCAGCCAAGAGAGAAATACTGATATTCAGCGCCCCAAAGGACAAGGAAGAAATGATTGAAGTAGATAGGGAGAGGAGCAAAAAACACGATCAGGTAGCTGAGGCTTTGGTAAGAGCGGGAATTGTCAAGACTTACTTTGTTGCCAGAGTGCTAACAAGGGCTTTTTTAGTTGACAGAGGGGAAGACTGGATCACTTCTGCTCGAGTGGCTGATCAACAACGGGTTTTGAGGAGTTTGACCGACCACTTGGCAATTTCTAATTTTTTGACAACTGTTGAATCGCAAGCTCGCGCAGAAGATTTTTCTCATGAGAGTATAGTTTCAATTCAAGGGGAGTTTGTAAAAGGGCATCCAGGAGCCTCCTTTGTAGAAAAGGGACGTTTCCAAGCTATGCCTAAATTGTCAGTTAAGCCTCAGGGAGACCAGGAAAATTTTTAGTATCTGCCAGGACTAATCAATGGTTAAACTTTATAATACTCTTACCCGCACTTTTCAAGAATTCAAGCCGATTAAGGAGAAAGAAGTGGGGATTTATTCCTGTGGTCCGACAGTCTATTGGAACCAGCACATCGGCCACCTGTATGCCTATACCCAATGGGATTGCCTAGTAAGGAGTTTAAGATACTTAGGGTATAAGGTGCGGTGGGTGATGAATATTACGGACGTTGGGCATATGGCTTCGGATGAAGATGCCGGTGAAGACAAAATGGAGAAAGGAGCCAAGAGGGAAGGGAAGAGTGTCTGGGAAATTGCTGATAAATATATTGCTCAATTCAAAGAAAGTCTATCACTTTTGAACATTACCTATCCTGATGTTATGTGCCGGGCAACGGAACATATTGAAGACCAAATAGAATTGATTAAGAAAATTGAGGCGAACGGCTTTACTTATCGGACTAAAACCGGAATTGTCTTTGATACCTCTAAATTTCCAGGTTATGCTGATTTTGCCAAGTTAAATCTTGAGGAGCAATATGCCGGTTCCCGGGTGGAAGTTGACCCCGAGAAGAAGAAGCCTTGGGACTTTTTGCTTTGGGTAACGAACCAGCCAGATCATATTATGCAATGGGATAGCCCCTGGGGTCGAGGATTTCCCGGCTGGCATATTGAATGTACGGCGATGTCAGTTAAATATTTAGGCGAGCAATTTGATATTCATACCGGCGGCAAAGAACATATCCCGGTTCATCATACCAACGAAATTGCTCAAGCTTATGGTGCCTTTGGCCGGCAGACAGCAAATTATTGGCTGCATAATGAATGGCTGACCGTTAAAGGCGAGAAAATCAGCAAGAGTTCGGGCAATTTTATTTTGGTTTCGGACTTAGTAGAAAAAGGTTTTAATCCCCTGGCACTGCGTTATTTAATTATGACTTCTCATTATCGTACCGGACTGGAGTTTTCTTTGGAGAGTTTGGGGGCAGCACAAAGAGCTTTAAACCGACTTTGTGAGGAAACGAGGCAGATGGAGCAAAAAACTAGAGGTTCGAAGCTATCGAACCTCAAATGTTCGAACGAAAATGAAACTGGTAAGTGGAGGGAGAAGTTTGAGTGGGCGATTGCGGATGATCTAAATATGCCCCGGGCTTTGGCGGTGGTTTGGGAGATGCTGAAAAGCGAGGTTGACGCCGCCGCCCAATATAAGTTGTTATTGGATTGGGATCTGGTGTTGGGGTTAAAATTAGAAGAAGTGGGAAGTGAGAAATGGGAGGCGAGTCAAGAGGTTGAAGCGGGGAAAGAGATTCGAGGACTGGTTGATAAGAGGGAGGAGTTAAGAAGAAAGAAAAAATGGCAGGAGGCGGATGAAGTGAGGAAGCAGATAGGAGAGAGAGGCTGGAGGATAGAAGATATGACGGAAGGGCCAAAATTGAAAAAGAAAATCTTGCAGTAACATATATAAATATATGTTACTAAGACTGACCAGATGAAAAAGGGCTTAAAAATATTTTTAATCATCTTCGGAATTTTGATGTTTGGAAATTTGGTTTTCCTTGACTGGCGGTTGTTTTGGAGTGAAGATGAGAAATGGGAAGTGAGAACTACGGGAGAGACGAAGGAGGAAGAAAAAGTTGCCACTGATTCCTGCGGACTAGTTTGCCAAGAGATGATTGAGGAAAAAATTCAAGAGGAGTTAGCGCGCTTGCCTTCACCGGCTGGCCAAAGTCCTGTGCCGGTGGTTTCCTTGCCGGCTTCCGGCAAACCCAAAACCGTTTATGTTCCTTTAATTACCAGCGGGACAGTTGCCAGTGCTTCTTGGACCGATGTTGTTCCTTCGGAGTTTTATTTTGATTTGGTAGATTATCCCAATGTTAAAGAGGTTAGATTCGAAGCCTACCTTTTATCTTCTAATAATGATATGGTTTACGGGAGAATTTATGATCAGACTAACAAGAGAGGAGTAGATTTTTCTGATATCCAAACCAACAGCAGTACTTTTACCCGAGAAGAGTCAAGCAAAATTACTATTTGGCGAGGCAATAATAAATATACGGTTCAGCTTCGGTCAGTTAACGCCACCCTCGTCCAGATTAAGGACGCAAAATTGAAGGTAATTTACTGACTTAACAATAGGGCCAGATAGATTTATTCCCACACTTCCATTTAACAATGCGGCCGCATGATGAAATGGAAGTATAAAACTCGAAAATAAATTTATACCTGTTGCAATAGACCATGCTGTAGCAGGACCAAATGCAACAAGGTATAAATAATGGTAACATATAAAATAATGATTATTGACAATCAACTATAAATTGATTAGAATAATGGTATGCAGGAGATCGTTTCCATTACCAGTCAGGGCCAGCTTACTGTTCCCGTGTCTATCAGACAAGCTTTTGGTATAAAAGGTTCGACAAAAGCGGTTATTAGAAAGGAAGGGAAACACATTGTTGTTGAGCCAAAGAAAGATTTTTGGTCTTTGCCGAGTTCCTTGGCTTCTCATGTTAAGCTTTCTGACGAGGAGCTTAAAAAAGCGAGAGAATCCTTCTCCAAAAAATGGCCGGAAGTATGAGAGAGAAAGCGGTTGACACGAATGTGTTAATAAGGTTTTTTGTTGGAGATAATAAAGCCCAGCAAAAGCAAGCAAGCAATTGGTTTCTTCAAGCACAAAAAGGAAGAAGAAAACTGATAATAAAAACCATTGTTATCGCTGAAACTTGTTTTGTTTTGGAGTCTTTTTACAAAAAGCAGAGAAATGAAATTGCCGATGTTTTCGAAGTATTTTTATCCCAATCTTGGTTGGCGGTTGAAGAAAGAGAAATAATGCTTTCGCTTTGGGCCTTTTATAAAAGGGGTCTTCACTTCGTCGATAGTTATCTCCTCTCTTGGGCAAAAATTAATGATTCTTCTATCCTTTCCTTTGATAAAAAGCTTCTGGGAGAATTAAAATCATAGTTTCACCCCTTTCAAGTTAGTAATTTTTTCTTAATTTGTGGTAGACTTTGGGTATGAGTTTAAGTATCGGAATTGTTGGGCTGCCGAATGCAGGGAAGAGCACATTTTTTAATGCCTTGTTGAGCCGGCAGATGGCGGCAGTGGCGAATTTCCCTTTTACGACGATTGAACCGAATGTAGGAGTAGTTCCAGTCCCAGACGAAAGATTGGAAAAACTTTCTGGCTTGATAAAACCACAAGTTACTACTCCGGCCACGGTTGAATTTATTGATATCGCCGGTTTAATCAAAGGTGCGCATCAAGGAGAGGGGTTAGGCAACCAATTTTTGGCCAAAATCAGAGAAGTGGCGATTATTGTGCACATTGTCAGGGTTTTTACCAATCCTGATGTAATTCATTACTATGAATCGATTGACCCGCAGCGTGATATTGAGATCGTCAACATCGAATTGGAATTAGGAGGGATCAAAAAACCGGCAATTTATGTGGCCAATGTTTCTGAAGATCAATTGAGCGACAAAAATTGGCAGCCAAAGGTTAAGGTGGAAGGGAAAGAAATTGAGCTGATTCCGGTTTGCGCTAAGTTAGAAGCAGATTTAGCTGACTTTTCAGCAGAGGAGAAAAGGCAATATTTAGAGGAATTAGGGGTTGAGGAAGGTGGTTTAGATAAATTGATCAAAAAGGCCTATGAGGAACTTGGGTTAATTACTTTTTATACGATTAAGGGTGGGAAAGAACTGAAAGCCTGGAGTTTGCCAAAAGGGAAGACTGCTCTGGATGCTGCTGGTGAGGTGCATACCGATATGGCCAAAGGATTTGTCAAAGCAGAGGTGGCCAGTTTTGCAGACCTAATAGGAAGTGACGGATGGAGACAAGTAGGAGAGGCAGGTAAATTGAGACTGGAAGGAAGAGATTATATCATTCAAGATGGAGATGTGGTTGAATTTAAGTTTAACATTTGATAAAATTAAGAAGGATGAACCGGAAATATGATTTGGTAGTGATCTTGGAGCCGGAATTAAAAGCCGAGGAACAAGAAAAACTGCTAGCGAAAATTAAGAAAACCATCACCGATTTGAAGGGCGAACTTTCTGAAAATGTTAAGTTGGGAGTAAAACAGCTGACTTACCCGATTTCCAAAAAGAAAGAGGGTATTTTTGTGGAGTTAAAGCTTAACCTGCCAGCTGACAAGACTTTATCTTTTAGGCAAAAACTGCAGGGAGAAGAGCAGATTTTAAGATATTTAATGGTAGCTGAAGAAAAGGAGGCTTAAATGTCATCAAGGTCTTTAAATAAGGTTCAATTAATCGGCAACTTAACCAGGGATCCGGAGTTGCGTTATACTCCCCAAGGCACGGCTGTTTGTACTTTTGGCTTGGCGACCAACAGGGCTTGGGTTACCGAAACCGGTGAGAAAAGAGAAGAAACAGAATTTCACCGGATTGTGGCTTGGAACAAACTGGCGGAGCTCTGCTCGCAACTTTTGTTTAAAGGGAGAAAGGTTTACGTGGAAGGAAGGCTGCAGACCAGAACTTGGACGGCTCAGGATGGCAGTCAAAGACAGACCACTGAGATTGTGATCGAGGAGATGATTATTTTGGACAGCCGCCAAGCGGCTGAAGCTTCCGCCGAGGTGGGAGTAAAAGCGGCAGAGCCGGTTGCTAAACCAGAGGGACCAGTAGAGGCGCTGATAGCGGAAGAGCCGGCACCAAGTGCTCCGGTTGGCGAGCCAGCGCCGGCCGCCGAAGATGTAGCATCCAGTCAACCGGTGGCTGATTCGGCCAAAAAGAAAAAAGCGGGGAAAAAGCCTGATGATGGAAAAGCGAAGGGTGATCTAGCAGACGATATTCCCTTTTGAAAATAGCCTGAATGATGA
>Ga0172362_10003444_pt1 | contig 13658 bp, 13 predicted proteins | sample LakKivs1_kivu2a2_FD_114534 | JGI IMG/M metagenome (GOLD analysis project Ga0172362, IMG submission 114534) | Sediment microbial communities from Lake Kivu, Rwanda - Sediment s1_kivu2a2 | ecosystem: Environmental > Aquatic > Freshwater > Lake > Sediment | place: Rwanda: Western Province, Lake...
ACTCCTCTTAAACAAATTGGAGAAGCTATTCATATTGCCAAGACTATAGAATTTTTAATCAATAATGACTTTATTACCGGAGAAACTATCGATGTAAATGGAGGTCTTTTTATGAGATAAAATGACTCTAAAGATACTTAGTTGGTCGTGTATTACCTTGATTCCGCATTTCTCATCCCAGCTGGTTATTCCGTTTCTCTTCAATCTGTTATAAGCAGCTATCATTGTAAAAAGTGTGATAAAATGAATTCCTATCCCCATACCATTTAACCAGACCAATTCCAATCCCCGAAAAAAGTTATGTTAAATGTGAAGACCTAAACTTCACATTTTAAAAATAAAAAATGAAATAAAAGTGTGTCAAAGAACCGTCAGACTGTGTGAAAACTAATTCTGAAAATTACTTGCCTCCACTTATGCTAAGTATTTATTTAATTATTGGGAGTAGGTATGTAGAAAAAGGGTAAAATATAATTTTATCCCCCACATTAACAGTAAATTTTGCACAAAAGATGACTTTTCACACAGTCTGCCGTCCCCTGTCACATTATTAACTTACAATAAAACATACAATTTAATATTTAATTAATTTGATATTTCTTTGGTTTTTATATTTAGAATATTTGCAAGATTTTTTATTTTTTCAGGAATTGAGTTTGCGATCAAGTATCCAGCAACTTCTCCTTTTAATTTTTGTGTTTTTAAGACTGCCCGAAGAAGTGCTTGATATTTTATAACCTGAAATAATCCTATAAAATTTTGAATTTCTCCTTCAAGTTCTATTTCAACAACAATCCATTTATTGTCATTAAAATTAAAAGCAACATCTACTTTGTCACCACTCGGAAATGGATATTCAATAAAAGATAAGGAATCTTTTGGCAATCCAAGTAATTCAGGTTGAGATGCAACATATTCTTTAAGATTTTTGTGTGATATTGATTCCCCAGGTTTCGAATTTTTAAAAATAATTCGATTAACTTCAGTTTCTTGAATTGCTTTTTGAATTAGGTCGTCAATTAATAATTCAGAAGATTGATTAAATAATAGGTTAACTAATTCGTCAAATGTTGAAAATTTCGGTAGTCCAACTAAACTTTTTCCTTCGGTTATTTTGTAATCACCTTGATGAAAAGGCCATAAAGATTTGTTAACCCTATTAAAATATTCATTGGAAGAAATAAAAAAACCTGTCTGTTGTGTTTTGAAAAGAAGAATAATAGACCATGGAATATTTTGCTCAATTATTTTATCAACTGTGTTTTTTGTAATTCCCCAATAATAAGGATAATTTGCTATAGATTTAATATAAATAATACTATTGATTCTACCGCTTAATTGAAAAACCTTTCGCATTTTTGAAATATTTGAAGGTGTTATATTAACGTTTTGAACTTTCGAAAGTTCATCAATAAATTTTTTTACGAGTTGATTACCATTCATAAGTGTAAATATTTACCTATAATTATAATTTAGTTATCAGTAATACAAATTTATAGTAGGCATAACGCTCCGCGTCAGGTGCGCGGGTACCGCGTCGCCTGCACGCGGTTATTAGCCCCTTTTCAATTCCTTGGGAAGAAATACATCGATCTCTGCATCCGTGAATGTCATGTCCTCAAGCTTTTTCAACGCTTCTTGTGCCTTCTTGTACGCATGGAACGTCGTACTCGGTGCACCGCTGTAAACCGTGTGAAGCTGCTCAACTAATTCATCGCGCTGCTGTTGCAATGCTTCAAGGTGTTTCTCTTTCATGGCAAGGTCAACAAGGAGAGACAAGTACTTTTCCCGGATGATCCACAGGTCATTTGCCGCTTGCCTGTGCTTCTGCGCCAACTCGCCAAGGTCGTAGTTCTTTGTGTAGGAGTTGAGAGCAAGCAAGCCAGTCGATACGATCATCCCCAAAAAAGCGCCGATCTTGCCTGCACCGAAAACAGCGCCAATGAAGCCAGCGATCGTAATGGCGGATAATATAATTTGCCAGAGCTTGATTCGTGCCAAGCGGCACAGTAGTATGTCCGCGCATTTCTCATGAGTCTTATGGGAGTACACCACACGCCCGTAACATTCTCTCAACTGGCCTTCAAGGATACTGCGCGACTGGGCTGTGTCATTACTCTGGGAATGCTGTTCCAAAGATATCCCTCCATTTCTGCTTGGCTGACCACTCTTGTTTCGGAGTAGCTGTTTCGTGGGCTATGGCTTCGAGAGAGATGTTGTAGCACCGCTTGGCTTTGTACTGGAAAAGTCCTTTCCCATAGACATACTGACCGCTTCCTGGAGCCTTCCAATACTCCTGTTCCGCATCCTGGTCAGCCATCCACTTGAAGAAGTCTCGACACATTAAGTCGTAGTAAAGGTATGATTTATCACGATGTGTGTAGTTCTCAATGAACTGATACGCGAGAGTGTCAACGAGGAGTCCACCAATTGGAACGTCCCACTTTCGTTTCCATGATCGCATCATCTGGCAAAGGGGGACAAGGTTACCATTGCATGCTGCGTTTCTAGTACGAATTGCCTCAATCTCCGGTTTGGGATTCGTTGTTCGCCATCTTCCGCCAGCGTTCGCATCAGGATATATGTAGCTGTTATACTGGTTGATGAAAACTGGGACAACTTCAAAGGTTATGCCATCAGTAAATGGCACAAGGATCACTTGACCATCAGCCCTGATACTCGTCTTGGAATACATCTTCTCAATCGAAGTCTTGACCGCCTGCAGAAGTGCAGATTGTCCATTTCCGACGTACTGATCATATTGCTCGTAGACCGAATAAGGTAACTGAAAGATCATATCGAGGTCGCTGAATCCTTGGATAGCCGTATTTCTCCCGTAGGAGCCAACATAAAGGCTGTGGGCCGTGTCGGAGGTCGTTGACCAGAAATCCGTATTCAGTCGCTGAGTAATGGCCTTATATCGTGTGGATATAGTGCCACCGTCTTGAACTTGTATGTTTGTGCAAAAGGTACTGAACCACTCGGCTAATCCCATCTAGTCTCTCCTTGGCTAACAATTAATAGACAAAATGCGTAATTTATAATAATTTTTGAAACCTTATAACAAAAATATACTCCACGAAGTAGCGATTGTCAATTATATTGTTTCATGGTATAGGACCTCACTTTTTGATCCTATGTTATTACAATTTAAAGTTATTTCTAAGAGTTCACTTTTAAAACGTAAATCATTAAAAAAACGGTTCACTTTTAATTTTTAAATGACATTATATTGTTTGATTAACTTTCGTATTTTGCCTATAATAACAAAAAATACGCATTTCGTATATTATCAGGTTTTTGTCCAAAAAGGAATCGGTTATGGATAAACAGATACTCTATGAGTTTCAAAAATTTCTACTTGATAAAAAATTTATTCCAGAGAAGAACACTCCATCTTATGCTTATTGGGTAAACAAATTTCTGTATTTTTCAAATAATACTGAAATATTACCCGCAGATGCGCGCATCAAAAAATTTTTAGACCAATTATCTGCCAAAGCGGAAACCACTGATTGGCAAATTAGACAAGCCTATGATGCCATACACTTGTATCTTTACCATTTTCTAAAAAACCCTTCAACGGTTCTTTATCACACTGATGCCCAACTCTCTCTTGTCTTTGGTTAAATCTTAGGTATAGAGGCCATTTAATTGCCTCATCCCTCTTGATAAGTTACCCTTAAGAGATTCCCATCAGCAGATGATCATGGTTATTCATCAGACAGTAGGCAGGTAATGGGAAGTGATATCTTTTTACCACCAGAGATAAGACACCGAGGAAAGCAGCAAAGTCTTTCTCCTCAAGGAAGATAGCCTGCTGGGCATTTCCTCTTAAAGTGAGGTGATAAACTGCTCCGGCAAATTCTATCCGCAAGGGTCTGGTCATGTTGACCAAGATAGCATATCTTTCTTATATTGCAAGACCTAACCCTATATTAATTCGTTCGCAACATAAAAAATTTTCATTTTCTCTTAGGTCTTTTTAATCCAGTGATACCTTCGAGATTATAATTATAATGAATATCTTGTTTTACTTTTATAGATATATTTTTTGATTGCAGAATTAAATTATATATATTTTTCAAAATAGGCTCTGGTAGTTGTCCCTTTTCTTCCATATCCTCTTTATATTTTTCGAACGTTTCTTTATCTATATCGTAGTAAGAATCAACATCAAGAACACTTTCTTCAAGAAAACCAAAAGAGCCAGCTTCAAACCTATAATAATTATGGCTTTTTCTGGCTCCTTCTTCTTCATAATGATAAATTCTTGAAGTTGTGGTGATTAAAAATACCTTAATCGGATTGTCCGGGTAATGACTCTCTCCAAAATAAACAAAATATCTATTTTTTGCTTTGCCCTCTTCTCTAAAAGGAAAATTATTCCAAATAAATACCGAACCTAATTGCATAAAGTTTTATTTTTAAAACTACGATAAACTAAAAATCTCTCTTCTTGTATAGATAGTTTATTACTTTCTTTTTTATCAATTTCTCCGAATGTATCACTATAATCAATCCAACTATTCTTTTTCCTATTGTATGCCACTTTCCATGCTCTAATCTCAGTATGGCTATCTTCACAAATATTATCAATTATCTTTTTCATACTTAAATTAATTCTTATATATTTATCAAGTAAATAATTCATTGTTTCGATTTCAAATTCTGAAAAATAATCTAAATCCGCTTCCTTTGTTGAAATTACTATAAATCTATTAATCCCTCTTTTTTCAAATTTAAAGCAATTTGTTTGATATCCTTCTCTATTATTATAAATACCAACGGGAACAGGGCCATTTTTATATGCTCTGTATTCCAATTCCAAGGCTGGTTTGCCTAATTTTTCAATACTAGAAAAATCTAAATATGATAAAAATTTATATAACAATGTTTGGGGTAGATATTGTTTTCTAAACTTATAAACTTCCTGCGCAAAAAAACAAATAGCGTTATTTATCTTTTCTGTCTTATAAGTAATCATTTTTTGCCTCCTTGAAAATATTAAGCAAACAGATAATTGAAATTATAATGAAGAATTTGGTAATTGAAATTTCAAATTTATTATAACATATATCCTTTCGAAATGAAATTTTTCATAGTTTATTTTTTTTTATTTTCAATTGTTTCTGTTTTGCTAATTTGTGTTACTGTGTCATCTTTTACTACATTAATAACTTTGATAGGAATAGATCTTGCTCCTGAAAGCACTTCAACAAAAGCACGACGCATAAATTCTTGACTCATCATATAATCAGCTTGACCTTTAGGAATATATATGTTTCGCTTCAAATGTACTTCGTCAAATTTATAATCTAAAGATTTCGCCATTTCGGAAAGCAAATCAACGAATAGACCATCAGATTTTTCAGCACATGAGCTGAGTTTTGATTCATAATTTTTCTTATTAGGATCCTGGGGATAATTTGCAAAATTATCAAGTAGTAATTTCCATTTTTCTGTAACTTTTTCATTTTTAAAAAATTCTATATCGATCATATTAAGTGCTTCAATATGTTTTGCATCTAAACGAGTCGCTCTAGTTGCCATAAGTGTTCTAAATATTTGCATTTTTCTTGCCCTTATTTCTTTTCTATCTTCGATATATTTTTGAATTTGCAAGGCAACAATAGGAGCTGCAAGGATAGCTAGAATAGCTAACCAATCGCTTATATTCATAAGTACTGACCTCCTTTAACATTTTCATAAACAATAACATAGATAAAACGATAACAATATTCCTCTTATAAATGATTATCTCCCAAAAACTAACTATTTAATACAACATATTTAACCTAAGCAGCAAATTTAACTCTAGAGGTCCTTTGAAAACTAAATAACGAAAATAAATGGTTATATAAAAGAGTAGGAAGGCCTTCTTTTGGCCTATTCATCAACCCTTTTATCAATCTCTTACAGTTTATTGCCGATATCTTAAACCCTAAGTAGACCTTTGAACGTATTACTCCCCTTACCGGCAGATGATCTATCTTGTACCTCCTCCGAAGTGCCGAGGGGATACCTTCTATCCCAGCTCTTTTTCTGGCTAACTCTTGATACTCGGAGGTTCCCATCTTGGCGATAAGCTGGGAGCGGTGTAATTTAGTCTCTGATACTTTAAAGAGGTAACTCTTCTTCTGTTTTACTACCAAACAATCTTTACGTAAGGGACAATGACTACAGTGCTGCTGATCAAAGTGTGCTCTATAGGATCCTGCTTTAAAGGTACTGGTTATCGGCTGATGGCCAGAAGGACATTTCTTTACTAGATGTTCCTTTTCCTCTATCTCAAATTTAGCACTATTACTATTTTTACCTCCCCCTACCAGGTTAGTAGGGACCATCTTTATCCCTTTGGCTTCAGCTTTCTTGGCTATATCCTCTGAGTAATAGGTACCATCTACTAAGAGGGTGGTTTCATCCTTTTCTACAGTTAGTTTGGTAATGGTATCTTGGGCGAATTTCTGATCACTATAGGTATTTTTCTTAAGGTCATAGCCGGTTATCATCCTATTTTTAGCATCAAACTTTTCTACTATGTTGACAGTATAACCTATGTGTTTCTTCTTTCCTTTTTTGCGGTAGGTGGCCTCCGGATCAGTAGGGTTTTGCAGGGAGTCAGGAGATATTGTTTTAGATGACTTTATACTACCTTTGTGAGTTTGCTCTTTTAACATCCGGCTAAGAAGTTTAAACTCTTCGGTCTTGCTTATTTCTTTATTCTTTCTATAGAGATGATGGAGTCTCAAACCATCTTTTAGTACTCTTTTGATTTTACTATTGAGATCTTTATCTCTGGAGCGGTAGATGGTATCATTATAGTGGTCTTCTTCTAAGTAGGGTTTAAAGTTTTCCGCTAGCCTATTTTGGTCTATTACCTTTATGAGTCTTCTTACGGTGGAGTAGATAATTTCCAAGCGGGATAATTTTCGGCAAGAGGAGCTGACCATCAGGGAATCCATTCGGATGGTCTTACCTTCTATCTTGAGTAGTTTAGAAAATTGTTGGGCATGACTTTCTATCTCTTCTTGGATAAGGTCAACACCGTGTTCTTGATTATAGCTATAGACCGCCGCCCGAAAGTTGGTCAGGCTGTTTTTAGATACCGGTTGTTCTTTAAAGCTGGTAGTATGTAAGGCATATTGATATCTAAGATCAAACATTAAGGCATTAAGGGCTTCTTCATCTGATTGGTTAAAGATCTCCCTTAAGATGAGGAGTCCGAAATAGACATTGGCCGGATTATTAGGCCTGGTTGCCGGATTATCACTATATAATACGCTAAACCGGTCTTCGTCTATGAAAGGAAATATCTTTTTACTGAAGGTTTCTGCCCAGGAGCCTTTAAGATATTTCATTTCTCTTTCGGTAAGTGATAATAGGGCATCATTAATAGCCATTTGTTGTTCTTTATTTAGCTGAAAAGACATTGGTAGCCTCCTTTATTTATTAGTATTTTTATGACTTATTATAGCATAAAACACTAATAAAATAAAGAGTTTTATCTATTTTTGCTACTTAAATTTTCAAGGTGCTATAAGTAAAATAATTTAGGTATGCTGATTAGTACTATGTGATGTTATTTGCACTATTTTTGAAATATAGTTACTTTAGGTACTTTTTGGGTTGTAATCATAAATACTATAAAAATATTTTCTTATTTCTGTTCAAAAGCCTGCCGAAGTACTGAAAGCATAAGTTGTTCTGTCTTTTCTTTTCGATCAATTACTTGTTTTTCCAGTTCTCTAATTATGTTCATAAGGTCATCCACCCGCTTTACAATGATATGTTGTTCAGAAATTGGTGGAAGAGGAAAATTCATTTTTCTTAAATTAGTTGCATTTACATTAGGCTGTCCCGCACCCCAAGACATATTTATTAATTGGTTCCAATATAGCTGACTTTCCATAAAATATTTTATAAATTTTTCCGCAAGTATTTTTTTTAAGATCACTCTTATTAAGTAAGATGCAAAAACAGAACGACATGGCAAATTATTAATTTGAAATGTCTTGCCAATAGTGCCACCTGTTCTAGCTATTAAAATATCTCCTTTTGATAATAAATACTTATTAATATCACTATCCTTAATTGTGCACCCAGGTACATTGGACCAATTTACTTTATTATTTTGTATATCAGTAATTCTCAATAATTTAGGTTCTTTAATATTATTTTTTGCTGATGCAGTAAATCCATAATGAATATTACTACTTAATTCACCTAATCTGCACCAAACCCAACCTTCGGGAAGTTTAAACGGTTTTTCTTCTTCAGAAATGGGTGGAAGGGGTTTTTGTTTTATAATTTTCTTTTCTTTAATTAATTGTTCTTTTTCTATTTTAATTTTTTTAAGCAAGCTTTCCGCACTATTTTCTCCACTGATTAGTTCAGGATGTTTTTCCCGCCAATCAGCGGTTAATTTTCCTTCTACCGCTTCTTGTAAAATAGTCTGATAAAACAGTTTGATCAGAGATTGCTGATTTGTAATTTCATTATTTAAATCTGCAATGCTTTTTTTTGTGTTATTAAAAAAATTTACAATTTTTTCTTGTTCTGACTTATCAGGTAATTTTATTTCTAATGATAAAATATGTTTTGGTTTTATTTCTGTTTTAATTCCACCTTTAACTTGATTTTTTAGAAGTTGAATAAATTTTGAACTTTTTAGAAAAAGTTTTAAGAAATCTATACTAATTTTACTTTTATTATAAGTATAAGAGGAATAATGAATAGTTGCAGTAATATCTTCTTTACCTTCATAAACAGCTAAAGCACCTTTTGAAACATTAATTCCAGAGATTACTAAATCACCTTGTTTGATAATTATCATATTAGTATTAGATTTTTTGTCTACAAAATGAATATTACCAGCAAAATCAATCTTTTGTAATCGTTTAAGATTTTTAACTTTCGGATTATTTGGTTTATATATCCCTGCTCTTTCATGTAAAAAATTGCCGATTTTTATATTATTCCATCTACTCATTATACAACTCGCTTTTCAATTTTTTTATCAATTCATCACTTTGTTTAAAGGATTCGTTTATCATCTCAAGCAATTCTATACTTGAATAGACTTCTTCCTCTTTCGATATATGAGGATTTTTAATATCAAGATTATAACCATTCGATGAAATATCATCTATAGATATTTTCCAGGCATGTTCATTCGTTTGTCGATTGTTCCACCATTCTTTCAGTTTATCAAACTCACTTTTTTTAATTGTTTTGGTCTTGGAATAGGCTTTCATCCCTTCAGGTAATTTATGCTCCCAGTACCAAATTTCTTTTGTGGGTTGACCTTTTTCAAAAAAGAGCAGATTTGTTGCTACACTGGCATAAGGTTGAAAAACAGAATTAGGTAATCTTACAATAGTATGAAGATTGCAAGATTCTAAAAAATGCTGTCGGATGCGCTGCTTTACTCCTTCTCCTGTCAGTGAACCATCAGGTAACACAATTGCCGCTCGCCCACTCTCTTTAAGGAACCGGATCATAATAAGTAAAAATAAGTCAGCACTTTCCGTAGTTCTATATTTTAAGGGAAAATTCGTTTCCACCCCATCGGCTACGGATGCCCCAAAAGGAGGATTAGCTAAAATAACATCAACCTGGTCTTTTTTGCCGATTGAAGTGTATTCCCGATTTAAACTATCAATATAATCTACATTAGGAATTTCTATATCATGTAAAATCAGATTTGTAACACAAAGCATAAAGGGTAAGGGTTTTAATTCTTTTCCGTGAATGTTGATTTTCATTTCCTTTAAATCGTCAATATTTTTAACATCCTGGTTTTTAATATTTTCAATTGTACTGGTTAAAAATCCTCCAGTTCCACAAGCAGGATCCAAAACTTTTTCACCTAATCGGGGATTAATCATTTCGGTCATAAATTCGGTTAAAGCCCGAGGTGTATAGAATTCTCCATAATTACCAGCACTTTGAAGATCTTTAAGGATTGTTTCATAAATATCTCCAAAAATATGCCTATCTTCGGAACGATTAAAATCAATTGCATTTAGTATGTTAATAACCTGCCTTATTATAGTGCCATTTTTCATATAATTATTGGTACCTTCAAATATTTCCTGGATTATGAGTGCTCTTTTATTACCTGAAGTTATATCAAGATTTTTTAAATGAGGAAAAAGCTCATTATCAACAAAATCTCTTAACTCGTCTCCGGTAATTCCCTCATCATCAGCTGCCCAATTTCTCCATTGCAGTTTTTTAGGTATAGGAGAAATATAATTTTCATGGACTACTTCCAATTCTTCATCCTTATCATCCATTATTTTCAAGAAAATCATCCAGCCAAGCTGTTCAATTCTTTGTGCGTCACCACTTACTCCTGGGTCTTTACGCATGATATTTTGTAATGATTTGATAATTGTTCCCATATTTTTCATTTATGCCACCTCGTAGATATATTTCTCCATTTCTTTTATTGCTTTTAAATATTTATTTTTACCGCCAAAAGAATGTATAATTTCCAACGGTGTGCCAAAATTAATAAATGGCGCGATTTTCAAAATCGATAAATCTTCGATATTTTTAATGCCTTCATCAGCATATTTATCTAAAAGGGCATTTAGAACCTTTTTAGCTTTCTCTTCATATTTTGTAAAATAATTTTTTTTACGAACATTTTCAGCCCTTTCTTTTCTTGAGAGAGCTGGTTTATCCCAAGCTAAATGACAAATAAGGTCAAAAATATCCATATCTTTTTCAATTTCTTCTATTAAATTATCGAAAATAATTCCATTTTTTTCCAGCTCTTCAATAATGGCTCTCTTTTTTTCGGAATTATTCCACTTGGTTAAGAAATTATCCAAAGTTCGAAATTCTTTCAATAAATTTCTTTTAGTATATTCCTTTAAACTTTCAGTAATTAATTTACCATCATTATCTAAATATTGAATCCGTTCATTTAAAATGGAAACATCGACATCTGCAACGTAAACTTTTCTTGGAAATTCCTGTTCGGTAATTCTCCCGCCATCGATTATTTTTGGCTCGGTATAATCTATAAGTTCTTTATTATTAAAATCAATTGTTTCACCGGTTTCTTCATCTATGACTTTAATATCTTGATTTGTATCAATTTGTTCATCCGTGATTTTCTGGTCACCATTAATCTCTTTTATCATCACCGGCTCTCCATCGAAAGCCGGGTCTGCAAATAAATTTGTTACATTGCGGAAATCCATAATCGTAAAAAAGGTTTTATTATACTCTTCTTTTATTCTAGTACCTCTCCCAATAATTTGTTTAAATTCAGTCAGTGATTGAATATTGCTTTCAAGGACAATAAGTTTGCAGGTTTGTGAATCAATACCTGTTGTCATTAATTTGGATGTTGTAGCAATAACTGGATAAGTTTCTTCAGGATTAATAAAATTATCTAATTCTCTTTTACCTTCAAGCTCATCACCTGTAATTCGCATGACATATTTATAATTTTTTTTGATTAAATCAATATTCTCATTGGATATTGCCTGTCTCATTCTTTCAGAATGTTCAATATCTACACAGAAAATAATAGTCTTATCAAATCTATTTGTCTTTTTTAAAAATTCTGAGACTCTCTTGGCAATCAAAGCAGTCCTTTCATCTATAACAAGTTTTCTATCAAAATCTTTTGTATTGTATATTCTATCTTCAACAAGATTTCCATTCTTATCAGTTTTGCCTATTTCCGGACGCCATCCTTCCAAATCAACATTGATGCCAACTCGAATAACTTTATAGGGTGCTAAAAATCCGTCTTCGATTCCCTGTTTCAAAGAATAGGTATATACAGGTTCGCCAAAATACTCGATATTAGAAACTTGCTTGGTTTCTTTAGGTGTTGCTGTTAGTCCAATTTGAGTTGCCGAATGGAAATATTCTAAGATTTCTCGCCAGGCACTATCTGCTGCTGCGCTTCCTCTGTGACACTCATCAACGATAACAAGATCAAAAAAATCAGGGCTAAACTCTTTGTAAGCGTCCTTATCTTCATTATAATTAGTTAGTCCCTGATACAAAGCCAAATAAATCTCATATGCTTTATCAATTTTCTTTTTTCGTATTACTGTCATGCGATCTTTGAATGGTTTAAAATCCCCTCTTTTTGTCTGATCAATAAGAGCATTCCTATCAACTAAAAATAAAATTCTCTTTTTGATTCTACTTTTCCATAGACGATAAATAATATGAAAAGCTGTATAAGTTTTACCTGTTCCAGTTGCCATAACCAACAAAATTCGTTTTTCCCCTTTGGCAATAGATTCAACAGCCCTGTTAATTGCAATTTGCTGATAATATCGAAGCTTGTATCCTAATCGATCATAAAAATAATCTTGGGAAATTATTTTTTCTTGTTCTTTTTCATAAATGCCTTTAAACTTTTTATAACGTTCCCATAATTCTTGAGGAGAGGGGAAATTCGTGAGTTCTAATTGCCTTTCAATTTTTCCTAAAAAAGCGGTTCTGTCATGCTCTAAAAAACCATCACCATTAGAACTGTAGGCAACTGGAATATCTAAAATTTCTGCATATTCTAGTGCTTGTTGAATTCCAAAACCTATTGATTTTTCATTTTGTTTTGCTTCAATAATAGCTACAGGAATATTCGGCTTATAATAAAGTATATAATCAGCTCTTTTTCTAGTGCCTCGTTTTGTTCTATTCCCTTTAATATATATTTTGCCATCGGTAAAATAAACTTCTTCCCTTATCTGCTTTTCAATATTCCAACTAGCTTTTTGTAGAGCGGGAATAATATATTTTGTACAAATATCACGTTCAGAAAGGTCTCTTTTTGTTTGCATATTACCTTCTATTATTTAATGAATGACCCTGCGGCAAGCCGCAGGGTATCAAAAATCAGAACAGCCTTATCTGTCTCAAATCTTCTTTCGGTATACCTTGTTTTTGTATATAGTTTTCCACTTTTGACCAGTTTCCTCTCTCAGCAATAATGGCAACATAGTATACATCAGACCAAAATTCTCCACCCCATAGCTCTTTTTTGATCTCCAGATACCTTCGGAATATCTCCCTGGCAGTAATACTTTTAAATATTCGCACTATTTCCCCAGGTGATATCTTCGGATGGGCACCGGAGAGAAGATGAATATGGTTCTTATCCATTCCCAAAGCTTCCATCTCTATCGCATACCGTTCTTGTATACCACAAGTTGTCTCTTCTATTATCTTTATCACCATCTTGTCAAGTAATGCCTTACGATATTTTACCGGAAATACTAGGTGATAATGTATCTGCCAAATACAATGATATCCTTTTTGAACTTCTCCTTTACTCATATAATCATAATACTTCAGAATCTACCCTGTAGTAATCCACAGGGAATTCTCAAGTTAAAAAATAGATAGATAATCATGAATAAGATACTTAATGCCTAAGAAGTTTAAATATGTCCAAATACGAAAAGAATCATTCAAAGATTTTAACAGTTTAATATCATTATATCACATTGGTTTGACAACTGTAGGGCAACAATTATTTTAAAAAATGAAAAAATTGATTTTTTTTAGTTATTTTTGAATATTTATTAATAATTCGATAAAGGTTGTGGGAAATCCTGCTTTTTTAAGAAATAGTTTTTAATGATTGGCCTATGGTTTTTAGCTAATCCGCTTCC
>Ga0172362_10003446_pt1 | contig 13654 bp, 16 predicted proteins | sample LakKivs1_kivu2a2_FD_114534 | JGI IMG/M metagenome (GOLD analysis project Ga0172362, IMG submission 114534) | Sediment microbial communities from Lake Kivu, Rwanda - Sediment s1_kivu2a2 | ecosystem: Environmental > Aquatic > Freshwater > Lake > Sediment | place: Rwanda: Western Province, Lake...
AAGACCCTTAAGTGAAAAAATAGAACATTCTGACATAAGTGTAAGGGAGGCAAAAAAAATACTTGAAAAATTTGGCGTAGAGAGAGATATTAACAATAGGATCCTTTCCTTAATAAAAATTCACAGGGGTTTTTCAAACGAGTCTTTTTTCAAACAATCAGTATTCTTATCAGATAAAATCTTGGAACAGATGGGAGCTTATCTCGTATTCAGGAGGTGTATGTACATCGGTGAATGTCTTGACTTTAAGAATGTAGAATTTGGGAAGGCTGTCGTTTTTCATACATCAGAGAGGACTAAGAAGTATACACCAGACAAATTTCCAGAAAAGCTCAGAGTATTGGCTGAATATCAATACCAGTGGCTAGTAAATTTTTTGAGTGAATTTAAAAAAGGCAAGAAGTGGGCAATTTATCTTGCAAAGAAAGCATATGATAACGGTAGGACTCATAAATTATTGCTTGAAGGTTTTATTAAATCATTTGAACCAAAATTTGAAGAAAATAAAAGGATGAGAAAAGAAGCGTTGGATTACATTAACGGTAAAAAATTTAAAGAATTTGAAAAATTGATTAAAAAATAACTTATCCTCTTTTTAAACTTCCATGCGTCCTCGACAGTTCTCCAGCCGACTCAATCGCTATTAAATTTAATTCAGAGGCTAGGCAAGCAGCGGCTACAACTTCAGCAAAAGCGAGTTTAGTCTTACCCTCATTATCGCCCTCGCCATACAAACCCATCAACCGTAAAGTTTCTTGTTGCGTCTCTCTTTTAGTTCCGCCACCGTAAGTTCCAACTTCTATCGCTGGAAGATAACATGAAACATAAAGATTGTCATCAACAACACATGCATCAGTTATAGTTTGTGAACCCTCAACAACTTGAGCCGGGTCTTGACCATGAGCAATGTACATCGCAGCTAGGATGTTTGCTATATGGGCATTAAACCCATGTGAGCCGGCTAGAGCAGAACCTTGTAAACATTTAACTCTGCATAATTCAGCTATTTTCTCTGGTCTGACTCTGAAATTTTCCACGACGATTTTTTCAGGAATAGTTATTTCTGAGATAACAGAAACTCCTCTTCCTTCAAGCATGTCTATGTAGGCTGGTTTTTTATCAGCACATAAATTTCCTGTTTCACTCAGTAAAACAACATCAATACCAAGTTCTTTTTTTACTTTCAAAATCATAGCCTCTACAGCAGACCTTGAAGCTATTGTGATCATGTTCATCCCCATGGCCGCTCCAGACCCAGATTTGAACCTTATGTGAACATATCTCCCAGTGGTGTAAGCCTTAACTTCTTTTAGTTTGGCATAGATCGCTGATTTTAAGAATTCTTCTTTAAAAAATTTGAAACTCTCTTCATTATGGATCCAATCCAAGAGTTTTTTTGAATCTTTCGCTGAGTTAGTTCTTAGCACGGGTGCTCTGGTTATACCTTCTTTTATTACAGTTGTTGAAACTCCACCAGCAGAATTAACTACTTTTATCCCCCTAGACATGCCAGCTACTAATCGGCCTTCTGTCGTTGCGAGTAGGATTGGGTATACACCTTTAGCATAATCCCCTTTAATTTTTAATTCACCGGCAAACCCTAGTGGAATTTGGGTTGCGCCTATTGGATTCTCGATGTTTCTATTTAATGCGTCGTTAAAATCTATAGAAGTTTTACCGATATTTCCCAACTTGACTCCGAATTTTTTTTCTAAGAAAGTTCTTCTTACCATTGCTGCTTCATTATTATCTTTTACAAAATTCTCGATTTCACGTAACTTTATCTTTCCGTCCAACAATTTTTTTATCAATTCTTCGTTCTTATTCATACAATCACTTTCTCTATGTAAAATATTAAAAACTATTCTTCTCTCAAACCAGTCTTGGATATTTCCACATTTATAGGATACAACCCTGCTAATTTCCAAGCATCCTTGATTCTATCGGCAGTACCATGATCAAAACAAACTGCAATCCCACAATCCCCGCCGCCAGCTCCGCTGAATTTTCCAGCAGCTCCGAATTTTTTTGCGTTTTCGATGAGTTCGGTCAATTCTTCTGTTTCAAGTCGACTACCAGAGATGTCGCTCAACTCTTTCAGATAGATTCTGTTTTTATCGATTAAGTTGAGGATTTCTTTCTTGTTATTTTTCTTAATCGCCAAGATCAGTTTTTCAGTAACGTTTTTTATCGAGTTGATTATTTCCCAGTATTTTTTCTCGTTCGTTTTTTTGAATTCTTGTATCTTTGTTACAAGTTCTTTAGTGCTCGCACCTGTCTTCGTCCAACCTACACACAAAATGAAATCCTTCGGTAATAGAATGTTTTCAGCAGAGAATGCTCTCCATTTAGCATCGATTATCTGGTTTAATCCCTTTCCTGTACTCATCTCTTTAATCAACCAACCAGGATCAAACCTATGATAGACAACTGCTCCGCCGTAAGTTGATGCAGCGATATCGAATGCAGAACCGACTTTTCCTTGACCGATGTAATGGGCAACCGCAGCCAACTTGTAGATTCTATCCTTTTCTTCTTTTTTTATTATGCCAATCCCATGAAGTTTTAGTATTGCAGCGACTATTACAACTACAGCAGCGGCGCTAGAACCAAAACCTATTTTTGTGGTCGTTCCATCTTCTAGATTAACTTGGCTTATATCGCTCCTAGTCGTTATCTTGAAATTGATTAATTTTCTGATATCACGCAAATATCTGAGAGTTATTTCAATCGCTTTTTCAGGCAGGATGACTTTTTCTTTTTCACTTTGGGTTAATTCCCTTTTCCAAATTAATTTTTGTCCGTCGAACTTTCCCTTGAGATTTCTTATATCTATATCTGGAGCGTTCAATTCGATTTCATCGGATTTCTCAATCTTACAATAAACTCTCTCGCTAACTGCTAAAACTATGCATGGTACACCAACTTCTAATACGCTCCACTCACCACTCAACATCAATTTTCCAGGTGCAGAAACTTCAATCATACGATCATCTAGAATAAATGTTCTTTTACAATTCTTGGTTTCCCACCAGGCTTACAAACAAGAATTTCTTTTACGTCTCCAATCTCTTGAAGTATCTTTTTAATTTCTGGTACGTGTCTCTCTACTGTGAAAATGTTTGGGTTTGGCCCGGCATCGAAAGTATAACCTGCTTTTATTTCACCTTCATTAAATTCGTGGATAGAGTATATTACCTCTTTAGAAATATCATTTAAATAAAGAATCGGAGGCCATGTATCCAGCATCGTCGCATGCATGTTATTACTCTCTCTCATTATCGCTTCAAGAAGAGTTGGTAAATCTTTCTGTAGTATAGCATTTCTGACAGTATCCAGAGTCTTAGGAAGATCTTGAACTCTTTTTTTATATAAGTTGCTAGTTGCAACTGTTTGTTTCATGCCTGCTCGTGATTTGATTTTTTTCTCTTTCTTTTCAATCAACACTATAACGTTCCTCAATTCTGGCCAGTGATTTTCATCAGCTATTCGAACTGCGTGTGAATCTGAACCGTCTGGTTTTTCTCCTCTCTTCCATTCGACAAAACCACCATAAACAGACCTACAAGCAGAACCAGAGCCTCTTCTGCATACAATCGAAAGTTCTTTTTTATCGAGTTTTAAGCCTAATGCGGTTGTTGCTGCTAAAGCTAAAGCACATAACCCAGCAGAAGATCCGGCCAAACCACCAGCAAAAGGAACTGTACTCGAAGAAACGACTTTTGCCCTTAAATTTACCTCAGCCATCTCACGAATGAGATTTAACTGGGGTATAGGTTTTTCAAGCCCATCGGGTTTTGTCATTTTTATGTCGTTAATCCATATTTCATCTTGTTTGAATTCTTTTGAAAACATAACTGTAGTTTTAGTCGCTAACTGTTCATCCATAGTAACTGCAATGCTCCCTTCCATAGGGAGAATTAATTTCTCGTCTCTTTTACCCCAATACTTAACTAGAGCTATGTTTGGCGTTGCTATAGCAGTTGCTTTCATTAAACCACAGTCTTGTATATAAGAAATAATTATTTAAAAATACATCTTTTGTGAAATAATAAAACTTTTTAAAACCCATTTATTTTGTGAGAAAATAAAGTTATAAGTCATAAATAAGTAAGATTTAAGGCTCATATGATTAAATTTAATATTCATAAATCCATTTTAATTTAAGGAATAAGAATGCCAAAAGATTTGACATTAAGCGAAAAGGATGATATAGTTATATTAGTAGATAAAAATGATAAAGAAATTGGAGTTGGAAAAAAAATAGAAGTACACAAAAAAAATAAATTGCATAGAGCATTCTCAATATTTGTTTTTAATTCTAAAGATGAATTGCTTCTTCAGCGAAGAGCAAAATCAAAATATCATTCTGGCGGTCTTTGGACAAATACTTGCTGCAGTCACTCGAGACCAGGAGAATCCATAGAAAAGGCGGCGCACAGGAGATTAAAGGAAGAAATGGGTTTTGATTGTGAACTTAAAGAAATCTTCGGTTTTTATTACAATGGAAAACTTGACAATAATTTTTTTGAACACGAATATGATCACGTTCTCATTGGAAAATTTAATGGTAAGCCTGATCCAGACCCAAAGGAAGTTGATGACTGGAAATGGGTTAGTTTAGAAGAATTGAGAAAAGATATACAAAAAAATCCTGATGATTACACTTATTGGTTGAGGGTTTCTATAGATAGAGTAATTTGTAATAAATAATTTATCCAATTTTTTGCTTTATCCCATATTCAATCTTAAATTTTTAATTGGATTGACCATTAAATATTTTATTGAACAGGTTTCTGTGAGAAATATTTATTAATTAGTGGCTATCAAACAAGCACCGGCGACTAATAGTAGGTTTTTTGTAAAAATATGGCAATCGAGACTAAGAGATAAAGATTTAAATAGATTAAGGGATATTATCTATCTGTCCAATTATTGCCCAAAACGTTGATTAAAATGCCTGACCCCGATAAAGTAAATTTAGAAATCTTGACTTATCTTAGAGTGATTGCTGCATCTTCAATGCGACCTACAGCAGAGAAAATCATCAATAGCAGCAAGAAAGCCAAAGTTTACAAAAATTTAACTGGTGAGAATTCTCATCAACAAATTTCTGAAAAAACTGGAGTTCCTAGAAGAACAATTAGTATGTATGTCGAAGATTTCATAAAAGTAGGACTTGTGATAAGAGCGTCCGAATTATCAAAATATGACAAGGCTCTGTTTACTCTAGAAGAATTGCAGATAGACCCAGGTGCCCTAGAGCGTAGTGAAAAGAGTTCAAAGAAAGTTGAACCTTTAGGTTAGTGATGTTATGCCAATAATAGATCCAACATTAGAAGAATTGAGAAAAATATACAAAATACTCTTGCTGTCCAATTCCGAAAAAATTGAGAAAGAATTGAGCAAACTCGTTACATCAGATGAAAGGAAAAAGATATGGGTTTTGATAGATGGGAAAAGAAGCACAAAAGAAATAGCAAAAATAGTTGGTGTGGCTGTAAGATCTGTAAACAGATTTTTAGATATTGGTGAAAAAATGGGATTTGTTGAAAATGAATGGGGTAAGCCCCCAAGAAAAATAGTAGATTACACGCCATCAAGTTGGATTGAATTAATAAAAAAAGGAAAAATGGTGATTAGATGAGTGAAGATGAATTGAAAGAGTTAAAATCAATTAAAAAATTACTTATGTTGTGGCTCAAAAAACAAGGTGTAACTTCCGAAGAATTAGATCAAGCTACCGGAATGGGCGCAGGTAATATAAGAGCAATGTTTCCAACTAAAAAATCCAAAAAGAAAAGTGATTAAATGAGTGATAAGAATTCAGATTTTGAAAAGAAAGTATTAGAAATGTTAGAAGCAATAACAAAGATGAGGTTATATGAAATTCTTGTAAAAGAGCTAAAGGATTCAAAAAAGAAAAAACTCTATGAGATGACAGGAAATGCTAAAAGGTCTCAGATAGAAAAGGCGACAGGGTTTTCAGCTGGTAAAATATCTGCAATTTGGCAGGAATGGCATGACGCAGGAATTTTGAAGAAAGACGGAAAGTTATACAAGAAAATTTTTGATGAGTGAAAGTATGAAAAAACTTAGTTCGGAAATAGTTAAAATTCTAGCTACAAAATTGGATAAATCAGAAAAGACTGTAAAAAAAGATATTTATCTCCTTGCAAAAAATTATCCAATCTGCACTAAAAATGCTTTGGCACAAATTTATGCAATGCAATATGGTAAAACGGTCTTGAAAAAGTTGAATAAAGAAGATAAAGCAAGTCTACCTAATATTGAAGTTATAAAGCGAAAAATTACAATTGAACAAAAAACTAGTAAACCCAAATCAAAGGAAAAAATTATTCAGTTTGTAAAATATGATACAAACGACCCCTTCCGAGTTGCACACATACAAGAAATAAACAGAGCATATACATTCAAATGCTACACTTCGGCTTTCATCTTGTGTAGAAAAGTTATTGAAAATTTGTTAATTGATATATTGAGAAGTAAATTTCCTCCCACCTCAAAAGAAAACAAAGAACTTTATTATGATACAGCAAGGAGAAGGTATAAAGATTTTAGCGACATCCTTGATAACTTATCCAAAAAGAGTAGCGATTTTGAAATGGAGAGAACTTTGGTTGAAAAGATTGTAAAGCAAGCTTTACCGTTTAAAAAAGAAGCAAACGATAAAACACATTCTTGGTATCACATAGTAAAGAAAAAAAAGGAACTTGATGATATTGATATCCAGATATCGCTTGATTTAATTCATACTTTAGAAAACAAAGTGCTTGAATCCAAAAAGTAATTGTTAAATAATCAAACCAATTTTTAATGGGCAAAACCATTAATCCTTAAATCTTTAACCAATTATATAGATTTCTTCCCTCCAACTTTCGTCCTCAAAACTTTGAAACCTTCTTTTTCTATAATCTTTGCAACTTTCTCTTGGAATTTCTTTCCTGGTGTCAGAGCAACGATACATCCTCCACCACCGCCACCAGTCAACTTTGCACCGTAAGCGCCATTCTCTCTAGCAACCTTGATAAGATAATCCAATTCTTTACAAGAAACTTCTATGTCTTGTAATAGTTTATGATTCATATCCATCAACTGCCCAACTTTTTTCAGATCAAAATCTTCAAGAGCTTTTCTTGCTTTAACGACTAACTTTTCTTCTTGTTTAAAAATCTTGTCATACTTTTCAGGATATTTTTTCTTCCTCTCAGTAACACCCAATACCATCTCTTTCGTGTCAGCCACAACGCCAGAATTAGCCATTATAATCTCGACCGGTTCTTTTATGCTCAACTTCTCGATCGTATCAGGTCCGTTAACATTTTTCTTGAACCATAACAAACCACCGAAGGTTGCAGCAGTGTTATCGATACCAGATGGCGTGCCAGCATAAGCCTTCTCAGCTTCGTAAGCAGCCTCATTAATCCTTTCATCAGATAATCCCAAACCAAACTCTTCTGATATAGCTCTTGCTATGGCAACACTACTTGCTGCTGAAGCACCGATTCCACTAAAAATAGGAAGGTTACCACCAATCCAAATTTCTAAAGAAAGATTCTTATCCAATCCCATTTTTTCTAACATTCTATCGATCGATTCTTTCTGTTGAATCTTTTTACTCTCAGTATAACCAGCCGATCCTTTTCTCTCGTCTATTATATTGATGCCGGGGATATCGGCCTTTCTGACTTTCGCATCTGTCGTTGAATCTATAGCAGACACGATGCCAGGAATGCCATGAACAACGAAATGCTCTCCGAAGAGTATGACTTTACCGTAGCCTGAACCATTACCCATGAAACCACCTAAAATAAGAATGATTAGAAGAATTTAAATTAATTTTTCAATAACCCAGAAGAGATGTAATATAATTGTAACAATTTTGAGGATTAACATTTCTAATAAGTTATTGATTATGGCAATACAACGATTTTTGCATGAATTTTAGAAGCATCATGAACTAACTTTCTGACTCTTTCGTATTCTTTACCAGTAACAGTATCAAATCCACATCTTGGGCAAACATGATGTTCTACACTTTGTACAATAACATTAGGATTAATCTTAAATGTCATTGACATAATATCTTTCTTCATTTTCAGATCACAGTTAGGGCAAATTTCTTCACTCATAGTTGAACATTTGCGTCTAATACTTTTTCTCATTTACCAATCGAATTAAATAGAGTCTACTAATGATATAAAATTATCCATATTTTCGATTTTTGTTAAATAGTTAATAATTATTTCCCTATAAACCATTCTTAAAGATAATAATCTGTTATTCTGTCTTTTTAGTAATCTTAAGCCCTTTGTTTGCATATAAAATGACATAGCCTCGGGAGGGATTTGAACCCCCGACGTGCTGATCTCTTTCTATCATCTTTTTTTCAAAAGATCAGGTACAAGTCAACCGCTCTACCGGGCTGAGCCACCGAGGCATTAATCCAATATACTAATAATTCAAATTAATTTATAAAATCTGTGTTTTATGGTTTTTATTAAATTTTTTTCTATTTGACTTCCGTTAACAATATAAATGTTTCTTAAAAACGGTTAAATCTTTTTTTACATAGATATATTCATTGATACTAATGAATTTGAAATTTTCATTCGTCATTTTTTTAACTATTCTTTTGATTATCCCTGCATCTCTTGCTGTAGAGCATGAAGTGGCTGTTGACATAACACCAAAGACGATTGATGCTAAACCATGTGGTATAGCAACTTACGACATTGAAGTCAAGAATATCGGGGAATTGGAAGACACTTACGAATTTTCTATTAATGGAATACCTGAGGGTTGGTATACATTATCTCAAGATTCGGCCACGCTAGAATCGGGTAAATCACAAAAAATATACTTATTCATAACGCCCAACTGTTACGAAGAAAAATACGGCTTGTTTGAAGGCACTTTCGTTGTTACTGATACAGCTGGAAATTCTGTAAATTTCACGTTGAACGTCGTGCCCGACCATATTCTGGAACTAAAGATGCCTGAGCAAATAAAAGTTTGCCTGGGCGAAGATACTGAAATGAAAGTCACAGTTAAAAACAAGGGTAACTACACTGAAGAAGTTTATTTGACGGCTTCTGGGGATGCTGGAGAATTTGTAACTTTCTCAGAAGAGAGTTTCGTCCTTAACACTTATGAGGAAAAAGAAGTGTCAATAATTTTAACGCCTGTAGATGTGGAATATGGTAATTACAGCCTAACAGTAGAAGCCAAGTCTGCTACAAGCTATGCTAGATCTTCAGCCGTAAGTGTTGTGGAAGTAACAAAATGTTATGATGTTGAAGTTACTTATCCTGAAGAAGTAAAGGCTTGCGGCGGTGAAGCCAAGAAATTTGAAATTACTGTCAAAAACATAGGGCTAAAGAATGATACTTATGAGATTAAAGTAGAGGATTTGAACTTTTCTATGACAATCTCACTTGCTCCTGAAGAATTCAGAAGAGTGGAAATGGAATTTTTCAGGGAAAGTGAAGGGACTTATGAAATTCCTTTCACTGTAACTTCGAATTATGTAACCAAAGATGGTAAGATAACTTTCATAGTCGAAAAATGTTACGGAGTTAATTTGACTCTAGAAGAAAATGAAATTAGTATAGAGAGTGGGAAAGGGAAGTTAGTGAAAGGAACGGTTAAGAATACGGGAACTTTAGCTGATACGTTCGATATAATTTCTGATGTAATATGGTCTGTTATAAGACCTAATAGAGTCACACTGATTTCAGAACAGGAAGAGAGTGTTTATGTTTATTACAGCCCTGAGTATGGAGTTACAGGAAACCAAACTGCAGAGTTAACAGCAAAATCAGAAAAGAGCCAAGATACTGAAGAATTAAATATTGATATTGTACCCAAGGAAGAAGTTCCAACTACTATTGAGACGACTACTGTAGTCGAAGAAACGACAACAACTGGGGAAACAACCACTGCTCCAATAGAAGAGACGACAACAATAATAGAAGAAACTACGACTGCTGGGGAAACGACTACTATGGCAGAGACGACTACTACACCATTAATACCAACTGGCAGTATAATAGACATAATTTATGAGAACAGAGCAATTCGATCATTGTTAATAGCGATAATTGTTGTTATAATCATCCTTATAATCATCTACCTGGTTGTGATGAGGTGAATTTCCTTGATAGCTAAAATCCTTCTACTGGCAAGTTTCTTCATGTTCCTTGCTGTTGCTGCAGAAGCAAAAGTAAAATCTGGACTAGGTTTCTTCATCGTTATCACTGGTTTAATCATTGGTATTTTGAATTTGATCTATGTATTGCTCTCTACCTTCTAGGTGATTGAATGAAGTTTAATAGTTTTCTCGCATTCTTGCTCACTCTGATAGCGATAATAACTATTGTTGCTGGATTCGCCATAAATTTTTCAGACATATTTCTTTATAGAAAAGATTGTGAAGGCTATTCACTCTTACTTTTTCCAGATGAGAATAAAGTTGATACAGTTGTTGGTAAAGGAGAGCTGGTCAAGTTGAGAGCTGTGAATGCTGGTAATTTTGGTGATGAATACCAAGTTTCTTTGTTCGGACCAGAATGGGCAGTCGTCAAACCAGATTCTTTCACTTTGGGATCTGAGGAAGCAAAAACCTTATTCTTGTACATCAGTCCTGATTTGGGAACTGAAGGAAAATATGACCTTGATGTAACAATAAAGTCAAAGTGTGTTAGTGAGACTGAAAGAATAGAAGTTGGGGTTTTGGCAAAAGAAATCAGTTAGTTGGAAAGTTTTCTAAAAAAGTCCTTTTCCAGAATTAACGACTATTACTTTATCTTTACTGTCTATACTTAATTCTGGTAACACCCCAAACACAACAGAAGAACTTGGTTCACAAGGAATTATATGGTTAACTTTTTCATAAGCATCTTTAATTTGTTCTTCTGAAAGTTGAATATATTGATGCCCTTCTCTTAAAATTGCATCTCTCTTACTCTTGTATGGTGTCCATGGTGTGTATAGTTTATCAGCAATGGATGGACCTTTAATTCCTACACCAACAAGTTTTGTTTTCAGCCTATATCTTTTCAATCCGTCGTACAGTCCTACGAAAGCCTCTCCGCTTCCTAATGGAGTGATCAACCAATCTGGTTTTCCCGTTTTTATTTCTTGAATTATTGACTGGTATGCTTGATGAAACCCGTTTGTTACATCCCAAATAACTTCTTCATCAGATTCTCTAACCATTGCTATAACTTCTTCAGGTCTAAGAATTTTCTTCGATAAATCTACTTCAGTAACTTTGTATGAGACTTCTTCAAGTTTGTCTTTAACAGTAGAGTTAAGTGTCTTATCAACAACACAAACAACTTTTATATTTGTTCCTTCTGCAAACTTGGCAAGAGAATACCCTGCATTCCCAGATGTTATCAACACCAGTTTATCAACAAATTCATTATTAGCTTTATTGATAACCAACTCGCTTCTTCTATCTTTAAAAGTCCCGAACGGATTTTTACTCTCATCCTTAACTAAAAGGTTCAGGACGTTATACAAAATTTCTAGTCCTCTATATCTTACAAGCGGTGTGTTACCTGCCTTATATTTTACTACCATATAAGAACCTAATAATTAAATGTTTTTAATAATGTATTCGCCAACCACTCTGTAACAGAATAAGGCTTCTTTGTTATTATAGCACTAACTGCAAAATTGTATTTATCAAGAGGTCTAATTTCTATATATTTTGAATCTATCCAATCAAAACGTTTTCGTATTCTATCTGGGGTTAATCTTTCCGACCACATCCCTTCTTCAGTTGCAGTAAATTTATCGGTAGGCTTACTAATAATTTTCATGCCACAATTTTCATAGAATTCCTCTTGTTTTTTCCTTGTAGATTCATTATCCAAATAAATCGAACCTAAAACTATTTTTCCACCATTAACCAGCATACTGTACGCTGAATGAAATATTTGCTTAAATTTTTTGTTCTTATCTAAATTACAAGGCGTGAAATACGTGCATAAAATTAATTCATACACTTTATTTAGTTGGGGCAAGTCTTTTGCATCTAAATAATATGTTTTTACTTTATTTCCTAATTCATACTGAGTTATGGTCGAATTTGCCATTCTCAACATTTCTTCAGAATTATCGATCCCATCATATTCTTCAACCATATTCCAAACTTTTTTAACTCCTGAAAGTATTCTTGGAACTCTAGCATCTCCAATACCTATATCCAAGACCATAAGTCTTCTTCCTAATTGTTTTGATAAATCTCCAATCTCTTTTTTTAATACCTCTTTCTCAGCCTTTTGCGCTCTGATTAAATATTCTGTCATGTAATTTTCATCAAGAGTGTTAATAACTTCCTTTCTACTATACATAGGTCTTGTAGGCATTCTCCCACTATTATGGCTGTCTGTTGGCTCTGGGATGTAACCTGCCTTTCTTAATATTGCTTTTGCTATATCACTAGATCCTAGAATACGAACAGCCATTTCATTCTTATATGGTTTCTGACCTTTCATTCTTCTAATTTTTGCAACTTCATTGCGCAAAGCGTTTTCTTTAATCGTTCTTCTTTTTATCATTTCATCTCTGTTTAGTGATTACAAAAGAACTATATTAAATTTTCTACTAATTTTTTTAATAAAAAGGGAAAATTTATATATCTATAGTTATTTTTATTAAAATATGATAGAACTAGATAAAAAAGATAGAGAAATTTTGTTTCATTTAAGTTTAAACGGCAGGGCGAGTCTTGCAGAACTTTCAAAAAAGACCAAACTTTCAAAAGAAGTCATTCATTATCGATTAAAAAATCTGGAAAAATCTGGTGTGATAGAAGGCTATTATGCTGTAGTTAACACATACAAAATGGGGAAAGTCTTCTTCAGAGTTTACATAAAAACAATAAACATGACCAATAAAATAGAGAATGGATTCATAGAATTTTTAAAGAATCATCAAAAAGTTACATGGATTGTGGAAGTTGATGGAGATTTTGATTTCTTATACGTAGTTTGGGCGAATGACATCATAGAATTTGAAAAAGTATACAAAGAAATTAATGACAGATTCGGTAAATATATGCAAGAAAAATTCTTCTCTGTGATGACGAATGTCTATTACTTTAAGTACAAGTACTTAGTCGGGAGGCAAGATGGAACTTTCAGACTAACAGGAGGAAAATTAGAATATCCAAAATTAGATGATCTAGATTTGAAATTAATATCTCTTCTTTCTAACCAAGGAAGGATGCCACTAGTAGAAATTGCAAATAAGCTGGATTCTAATGCAAAACTAATCAAAACTCGAATGAAAAGATTAGAAAAATTGGGAATAATAACTTGCTATAATGTAAAAATAAATCATAAATTATTAGGGTATAGTCAAAGAAAAATCATGTTTAATCTCAACGATATTTCAAGTGAAACGATTCAAAAGATGATATCTTTCTTAACGTACCATCCATCAACAATTTACATAACCATGGCAATTGGTCAATATGATCTTGAATTTGAGATGATGGAATCTAGTCATCAAGACTTTCATAATCTTTTAAAAGATTTGAAAAATACATTTCCAGGATTAATTAAAAATTATTATACTGTAATATTCTATCACGAACCTAAAGTTGGTCAATTTTGAT
>Ga0172362_10003448_pt1 | contig 13651 bp, 10 predicted proteins | sample LakKivs1_kivu2a2_FD_114534 | JGI IMG/M metagenome (GOLD analysis project Ga0172362, IMG submission 114534) | Sediment microbial communities from Lake Kivu, Rwanda - Sediment s1_kivu2a2 | ecosystem: Environmental > Aquatic > Freshwater > Lake > Sediment | place: Rwanda: Western Province, Lake...
CCCTTGTTCTTTCGTGTCGAGGGCGTCCCGCCCTCGAATCGCGGGCAGGATGCCCGCGACACGCAAGGGCGAGACGCCCTCGCCACGGGGCTGCACGACAGCGATCTGACCCGCGCGGATCGCAACTACGGTCATACACCCCTCGCCACATCGCCATCACGCGCGTTTGCGTTTGTGTTTGAGGGGCAACAACCACGTGCACTCGAGTCTATGGCCCGGAGGCCGACGCGGCACAGGGGAATTGCCACAATCCGCTCGACTCAACTGCTCAGAGGAGCCCTGGAGGAACCATCGCCAAAGCCTGGCGCCTTGACGCTGCCACCCGGAGAACCTACCGATCTTCACGCGTGATCCGCGCGGGCTGCCCCGTCAGGGCTTGACCACGCGGAGGTCGTCGAGGAAGATCAGGCCGCGACCGCCGGCCACCGGCTGAGCCTTGTCACCCAGGCCGATGAAGATCCTCCTGACTCTCGTGACGTTCACACCCGCAGACGTGAACTCGCTGAGCGGGATGCTCCATGGCCTCCACTGGGCCACGGTCGCAATCGTGGCCTCGGGATGCTTGACGACGGCCCTCTTGCCGGCGCTGTCTTCGATACCCACGTACAGCGGCGCAGCATCGTTGCTCGCCTTGCCACGGACATAGAGCACGAGCGTATCGGCGCCGTTGACGGTCCAGTCCTGGGCGGGGCTGAACTCACGCGCGGCCTCGGAGTAGTAGGGCGCATCCACATTGTTGTAGTCCAGCGGCATCGACTGGCCGCCGCTGTGGACAATGGTCTGCTCGGCAAACGGCGCGTCCAGGTAACCCACCTGCGAGCCGGTGTCATTCGTCCAGCCATCGATCCAGCTCTGGTAGATGCGGCTGCCCTCGGCGTCCGTGTAGACTTCGAAATCGTCGATCACGAGGAAGTCCGCCGTGGTAAAGCTCCAGAGCGAGCCCTTCCAGGGACTGCCCGCCTCCGCCTGATTCACCTCGTCCACGCGCCAGAAATAGGTCTTGCCCCCCTCGAGCGGGCCGGGGTCGAACGTCGTCGAAGCCGCGTCCTGGCGGCCTTGGTAGACCTCCGAGGTCGGATCGGCGCCGGCGACGGCCTCCCGGTCGTCGCCGAAGTAGACGTCGTGATGCGTCGCCGCGTCGGCGGCCACCCAGGTGAGCGTCAGCGCCTGGGTCGTGCCTTCCGCCTCGCCGGCCGGGTAGGGCTGGGTGGCGTGGACCGGCAGTTGCAGAATGCCGGCGGGGATTACCTCTCGGGCAATCGAGGGGCCTTGCCACGCCAGGCGGGCCACTGCGGTACCGGAGTTGTCGTACCACTCCATTTGCACGCGATAGAACTGGCCGGCGACCAGCTTGACCGTCGCGACATCGTCGGTGCTGCCATGATTGGTCCAGTTGTTGATGATCTGCCGGCCATCGAGCCAGAGCCGGACGCCGTCGTCGCTCGTGGTGATCAGTTCGTACGTCCCGGTGACCGGGGCTTCGAGATCGGCAATCCACCGGGCGGACACGCTGTCGCTGACGCCGCCCGCCACCTCGCCGCCCGCCCAGTCGTGATCGATCGCAGTCTCGATTCGGGTCGCAATGGGAGCACCCGTGACCGCAACGCCGGAGAAATACTGAGCGTGGACGCCGAGCCCTGTGCGCGTCGTGGTGAAGCCCCACACCGGTCCGGCGTGCACGACGCCCGCCCGATCGTGTTCGTCGATCCGCCAATAGTAGGCGGTGTTGTCCGCGAGGATTCCGGGATCGTACGTCGCAGTCGAACGATTGCCCCTGAACGTGTCTCCCGTGCCCGCCCGGACAGCCGCCCGGTCGGTTCCGAAGTATACGTCATGCGACAGGGCGCTCGCGCCGGCAGTCCAGGCCAGATCCGTCTCCACCCCCGCGCCGTCGAGGCCGTCCCAAGGCTGCGGCCTGTACGCGGTGGCCGGGGCGGCCGTGAACGACCAGACATCGCCCGGATAGACGGTCGTACCATCCGTGGCCACCTCATCTACCCGCCAGAAATACTTCGTTCCCGGAATCAGGCCGGGCACGTGGAAGTACATGGCGACCTCCACGGGATACTGCACCTTCAGGTCCGCGGCCCCCAGCGTCGGGCTGGTGCCGAAGTACACGTTGTGCGTGGCCGTATTGATTCCCGCGGTCCAGCCGAAGAGCGGCGCCGCGACGTTCCGCGCCCCGTCGGCCGGGTCGGGATTCGACGCGGTGGCCGGTCCCTTGTCGAACACGGCCGTGACCGGCTCCCCTGCAACTTCCGAAGTGACCGCGTAGCCCACATAGACGTTGTTGGGAATCCCTGCGACCGAGGTGCTGTACCGTTCCGTCCACTCCTTGCCGTCGGGCGAGGAGGAGGCAGCGAAGACACTGCCCGTCCGCTTGACCTTGACCCACAGGGGCGTGCCCGTCGCGCCGGTGCTCACCTGATCGGCGACGCCGTCGAAGGCCTCGCGTCCCCAGAAGGTGATGCCGTGGTCTTTGGTGGTCATATTGGCGCTGACGCCCATGAAAATGTACGGCGAGCCGGGCATGAGCATCACGCGGATCATCACGCCGGCCATCGACCAGTCGGCCAGCGCCGGATCGAGGCTGACCACGCGCGCCGCCAACTCCCCGTCGCCCGAGAGGGTCTTGTACACGTAATGGAACTGATCGGCCTTGCCCCGAATGCCCGTGCCGTCACCCCAGATCGTCCAGGTCTCGGTGGCCTTGTCGTATCGCGTGCCGCCGGGTGCGGCGGGACTGCCGATATCCCCGCTGGTCCAACCGGCGGGCAACTGACCGAACAGGGGAATTGCGGTAACCATCACCCACAGCAGTGAAACCGGGACCATCAGCTCTCTACGCATGGCAGGCCTCCTCAAGAAGGTCAACATGGCGAACGGGACCGCCCTGTCACAAACCAGAAAGAACCTCCACACCACACAATGCCAAAGCAGCATCACCGAGTTGCTGCATTCATATATACCAGATTTGGCCTGTGAATTCAAGGGGGATTGCGAGTCCGGAGCATGGCACGCCCGGGCGGGGCGCAGGATGCACGCACCGGCGGAAAGACGGCCGGCTTTGCGGGGTCGCGACGTCGACAATGGAGGGACGTGCGTTCAATCGACTATGGACGCCAGGCAAGAGCGAACGAGGCGAAGTCCTTGAAGTCCACCGGGCTGCCTGGGCGGGACCCGTCGGCTCCTGCGGCATCCGATTTGAGCCAGCGCTGGGCAAAGGCGCCGAGACTCTGCAGACCGGCTATGCCATCTTCGGGGGAATCCTGCGAAGCGTAATACTCCAGGGCGGCGGAGGCATCGATCAGTCCCCATCCGTACTCGTTGTCGCGTCCGGCGGGTCCCAGGTCCCGAGCCGTCCGCTCCAGGGCCTCGCGGATCCGGTCGGGATGGGTCACGCCGTGGGAGGCAAGCAGGGCCGCTACGCCGCTGACGTGCGGCGCCGCCATGGACGTCCCCTGAAAGAACCAGTACGCGAACTCGGTGGGGTCCGACTTGAACGTCTGCTGCAGAATGCCGTCAACATAGCCGTCCCCGTTCTGGTCGACGCTCATGTCGCCGCCGGGGGCTACGACCGAGACGTACGTTCCCGTGTTGGAGTACGGAGCCCGGTGGGAGTCGTACCGGATCGCGCCCACGCCGATGCAGTAGGCGGTCTCGGCGGCGGGATAGGAGACCGGATTGCCGCTGAGGTAGGAGTTCCCCGCCGCGACCACGACGGTCACGCCGCGATCGTAGGCCAGCTTGACTGCGTCACGCAGCGTCTGGGATGGCTGGCTGCTGCCCAGGCTGAGATTGATGATCCGCGCGCCGTTTTCGACGGCGAACCGGATGCCCTTGGCGATCGTGAAGTGGTCGCCGACCCCGTCGCTATCCAGGACCTTGACCGGCATGATGGAACAGCCATACGCGATGCCGGCCACGCCCAGGCCGTTGTTGGTGCTCTGACCGATCGTGCCGGCCACGTGGGTCCCGTGCCCCTGGTCGTCGTTGGGATGGCTGTCGTCGTTGACGAAATCGTAGCCGGGAACGAAGAGGGTATCGGCCAGGTCCGGGGCCTGCTTGTAGACCGCATAGTTTTCGTAGGCCACGCCGGTGTCGAGGATGGCGATCACGACGTTCGGGTCGCCCGGCCCGATCTCCCAGGCGTCCTCCATGTGGATGCCGCCGGTGGCCGGGTTATCCAGATTCCACTGGTAACCGTAGTATTTGTCATCGGGCACGTAGAGCATGGTTGCGATAGGATTGGGCTCCGCGTACACCACGTCGGCGCGCTGGGCGAGAACCTCGGCCATCGCTTGGGGATCGATGGTTTCGGGCACGCGGAGCAACTGGAGATTGCCCGCCGGACAGGTGCCCCCGAGTTCACAACCATACGCCCGGGCCATCTCAGCGGTCTGGATGCTCGCAACGTTCGGGTCGAGCTTCACGATGATTTCATGGGGTTTGAATTCCGGCACACCCGCCGGGGCAGACTGCATCGCTGAATTGATGGCAATCGACAGGCACAGTACGGCAACACCAGATCTTGACACAACCACTCCCAGGAACAGAAACCCCCATTGCCGCGGCTGCATAGGCCAAGTCCGGCCGCGAGAATCACTCGTAAGACAGGCCAATATACGAACCGGGAGCGGGTCTTGTTCCTCAAGTCCTGTTCAGAGAGGGAGAGAATGGTCCGAACGGCACGACGGTTGCGCGCCCTGTCAGAAGGCACGCGAGCCCCTTCTTCGGCAGGAATCCTGCGCGGCCGATATACGCCTTCTCCCGAAGGGATCAAGGCGCTTTGCGGAGCGGCCAGGAGAGCTTCTCGAATTTCCCGAACTCGGCGTCGGTCAGATCGCCATTGCCGTCCGGCGTCGTGGCCAGCGCGGAGCGGACCTCCTCCACGTGGGCATCGACGAAGACCGCGTTGATCGTACCGCTGTTGAGATCGCCGCTCTTGGGGCTGTGGAAGGTCCCGAACCAGTCGCGCCCATCCGGGCACAGGGCATTGTCGTTCAGCACGTTCGAGCAGAGGGGCCGGCCCCACATGTTCTCCTCGGCGAAGAAGAACACCTCGTTGTGGCTGCGGGAAACCTCCGAACGCCTGGCCACGCCGGCGGGACTGGTCCCACCGGTCTTCGAGGCGAGGAAGGCGTTCATGCTGTAGCTGTAGTACGGATCGATGGGATTCGCGGGGTCATGGCTGGGGTGCCGCTGACCCTCGGATTTGGCCAGAATGTTGAACGTCGGGCACAGATGGACCTTTTCGTCCTTCAGATAGGGCCAGAACGGGCCGTCCGCGGGGTACCGGGGGTCGTGCCAGCGGCAGTAGCGCTGATATCCGGAAACGGGAGCCTCCGTCATGACCAGGGAGTTCCACGCGCTGGGATACCTGTCGTCAGACTCGTCCAGGTACATGGTCTGGGCCAGTCCGTACTGCCGCAAATTGGCCCGGCACCTCATATCCTGGGCTTGGCTCTTGACCCGATGGAGTGCGGGCATCATGACTCCCATCAGGATGGCGATGATCGCGATGACGACGAGCAATTCAATGAGCGTGAACGCCTGCTTCTTGTACCCCATGACACAGCCTCCTTCTTTCCCCGTCCGGTGTCCTCCTACCGGGGCGTTAATGACAAGCCGAGAACAACCAATCACAACACACAGACCTATTCTACCAACCGCTGGAGCCCCATGCAACCCCATTCCCCCAATTCCCAGTCGCGTAGGACAGTCTTCAACATGGTCAAAACGCGTTGACGGATGACCCTGTTCTCGAGGGCAAATCACGAGGAAACGTCGCGAAAGCGGACGTCGCATGCCTCGGCAGGCCTGCCAGCATCCCTTGGAGAGGAATCGCTCGAATCGTCGGTCAACGCCGAACACCGATCACGGCGCCTTCTTGAACGGCCAACCGAACTTCTCGAACCGGCCATACTCGGCGTCCTCCAGGTCGATCTGGCCGTCCGGGGCATACTGCAGGGCGGACTTGACAGGCTCGACATGGCCATCCACGAACACCAGGTCGACCGTTCCGTTGTTCCAGTTGCTCTGCTTGGCGCCGTGGAAGGTACCGAACCAGTCGCGCCCGTCCGGGCAGAGGGCGTTGTCGTTCAGCACCCAACTGACGCCGGGGCGCAGCCACATGTTCTCCTCAGCAAAGAAGAAGACCTCCGCGTGGCTCCGCGTGATCTCCGAGCGCCGGGCCACTCCGTTGGGGGAGGTCAGTCCGGTGCCTTTGGACGAGAGGAAGGCATTCATACTATAGCTGTAGTAGGGATCGATCGGAATGGACGGGACGTGGCTGGGATGGGACGCGCCCATGCTCTTCGCCAGGACGTTGAACGTCGGGCACAGGTGGACTTTGTCGTCCTTGAGGTAGGGCCAGAAGGGACCATCCGCCGGGTAGCGCGGATCGTGCCACCGGCAGAAACGCTCGTATCCCGAGACCGGAGCTTCGGTTTTGACCAGCGAGGTCCAGGCATTGGGGTATCTGTCGCCATAGTCGTCAAGGTACATGGCCTGGGCCAGCCCATACTGGCGCAGGTTCGCGCGGCAGCCCATCTCCTGGGCCTGGGTTTTGACCCGTTGGAGGGCCGGCATCAGGATCCCCATCAGAACGGCGATGATGGCGATAACGACGAGCAACTCGATGAGCGTGAACGCTGGCTTTCTGCACGCCATGGCACTGCCTCCTTTCCCCATTGGGGGGATTTCATGCCCGAACATCGATGCCAAGCTACCGCGGCTCAGAACCACCGCACCATCAACAGGATGCGCCAACCGGCCACCCTGTTCACCTGACTCACTCCATCAACGCCCAAAAGGCAAACGCGGGTCGGCCTTTGTTTATGTATGATCGTACCGGACAACGTCCAACAGTTACTGATTGGGGAAGCTCCGGTGCGTCTGGCCCCAGCAGCCGTTGTGAATGAAACGCAGATCCTCCCAGTCCTCGTCGCTCACGGGAGCACAGCCGCCCGCCATCCAGCCCTGGTGGTCGCGACCCCACCTGACCGTCGTAGTGCCTTTCCACTTGCGGTACTCGACGTGCCCGTCGGCAAAGGAGACGTTCGTGCCGTCGCCATGGCGGGTCACCGGCTGATCCCACCAGGTCCAGGTGTCGTTCCAGTACACCGCATAGCTGTCGGGCGTCGCCCAGCCCTCGTCGATGAAGGCCAGCCTCTCGGCGGCATTGAAGATCTCGCTCCGTTTCTTGACCCAGAGCTTGCGGCCGTTGGGACCCGCCATCCCCGTGTTACCGCTGTAGGTCGCGGTCCGCGGCATGCCGTTGACGCCGTCAAACAGATTGTAGGTGAGCATCTCATCTTTGATGCCGGTCGGACAGGCGAATGCACCCAGATCGGTGACGTACCTGCCGGACCAGAAACTGCCGGCCTGCATACCGAGGGTCTGTTCCTGGCGGCTCAAGCGGTGCCCGCCCCGCGTGCCGTACTGGTCCCAGCACTTGCCCACCCAATAGGGCTCCCGCGCGTGCATTGGACGAGCGCTCCAATCGACTCCGGCCTCGCCGTTGACCAGTTTGTCGTCGTTGTCGTCGGCATACATGACCCAACAGAGGCTCAACTGCTTGAGCGTGCTCATGCACACCGCCCGCTGCCCCTGCTCCCGGGCCCGCTTCAGCGCAGGCATCAGAATGGACATCAGCAGCGCGATCACTGCGATCACGACCAGCAACTCGATAAGAGTGAACGCCTGTTTCTTGTACCCCATTGTCACAGCCTCCTTCTTTTCCGTTCCACGATCTTCGTGGCGGGTATCGGCGACCAGTTGAGAAGAACTTATCAGACTATTATTCTACCCATTAAACGAGTCCAATGCAATATGTAACGGCCCGATCGCCACGCGTCGGCGACTCGGACCTCCCCTCTCTGTATATCGGATGCGCGGGAGCCTCCGCCTGTTCCCGAACCGGTTGGTCCGGGGCAAAAAAGCAAAAGGGCGGACCATTCGTGTCCGCCCTTCGGTGTTCTCGATTCTGACGGCCTCGACCGCCTACGGCCGGGGGAAGTTGGGATGCGTCTGCCCCCAGCAGCCGGTATGGATGAACATCATGTCATCCCATTCCTCGGGGGTCGATGCGGTGAAGCCCGGTCCCTTGTAGTTGGCGTACTGCTTGCCGTACTCGATCGTCCGCGCGCCCTTCCACTTGCGGTATTCGATGTGGCCGTCGGCGAACGAGACGACGGTCCCGTTGCCATGACGGACCGGCGGATCGTCCCACCACGCCCAACCGCTCGTCTCCCAGTTCACGGCGAAGCTGTCGGGTGTGGAGGCCCCCTCATCGATGAAGACCAGCCGGTAGGCGGGGGTGGCGATGTCGGATGCCTTCTTGACCCAGAGCCGCTTGCCGTTGGGGCCCTTCAGAGGGGTGTTGCCGCTGTAGGTCCCCGTGCGGGGCAGCCCGTTGACCCCGTCCATGATGTTGTAGGTGAGCAGCTCGCCCCGGATACCGGTCGGACAGGCATACATGCCAAGGTCTTTGGTGTAGGACCAGAGGGCGCCGGTCATGATGCTGTTCTTCTGGCTGGCTTCGGGCCATTGCGTCGCGGGCGGACGGGGCGAATTGTACGGCTCCGCCCAGCACCGGCCCGCCCAGTTGTTCTCCCGATTGTGCGTGCTGCTGTTGTTGACCCCGGCCATGCCGTTGACGAGCCTGTCATCATTGTCGTCGGCGTACATGCTCCAGCAGAGGGTCAACTGCTTGAGAGTGCCCATGCAGACCGCCCGCTGGCCCTGTTCCCGGGCCCGCTGTAAAGCCGGCATGAGGATCGCCATCAGCATCGCGATCACCGCGATAACGACCAATAATTCGATCAGTGTGAAGGCACGGTGCCCAGACTTCATGCGCTACCTCCTTATCCAACGGAGCATTCCTGTGTGTGCAAATGATAACCCTGCCCCCAGTTGAACAGAACTATCGCTATGCTCCCTGTATTGTACCCTCTCTCCTGTGAAATACAACCCGATTTTCACCATTTCCCGCCTTTTCACCGGCAGGATCGTGCGAAAGTGACCCTGGGCCGGCCTCGTGCTTATCCGGGACAGGGCAATTGCCGATAACCTCCCTACGGGTATCTCATAAAGAACCGTGGCGGGCGCAGTGTCCGGAGGTACGATAAATGCCGAAAGCTAAAGAGGTTATGAATCCATACGTGGTCGCCGTGAGCCCGGACGAGGACATCTACGAGGCCATCCGCGTGATGATCCTCAATAGCGTCACCGGCTTACCCGTCACCAACGAGGATCGGACCGTCATCGGCGTGATTACGGAAAAGGACGTCCTGAGCCTGCTCTACGATAACCGGGACAAGCCCGGCGCCGTGCGGGACTTCATGACGACTGACGTGGTCTGCTTCGACCAGGAGGACGACCTGGACAAAGTCGTCGAGAGCCTGCGGACGAAGGCATTTCGCCGGGTTCCCATCCTCAACCAGGGCCGGCTCGTGGGAATTATCAGCCGAAGAGACGTCATCCGGTACATCCGGGACCTCCGGCGCGAGGACCGGGCCCTCAAGGACAGTCTCCTGGAACTGGTGTTCTGAGGTGATCCCATGCACGAAACCCAGGCCATCATGTCGAGGAACGTGGTCAGCGTCAGACGAAACACCCCCCTCTCGGAGGTGATCGAGCTGCTCGTGGCCGAGGACATCACGGGGGTGCCGGTGGTGAACGAGGACGGTACGCTCGCGGGCATCGTGACCGAGAAGGACATCATGTCGCTGCTGGTCGAGATGCGGTACGCCTCCGGCACCGCAGAGCAGTACATGACGCAGGACGTCGTCGCCTTCGACGTGGAAGACGATATCATCGCGATCTGCGAGCGCCTCGTGAACTCCCCCTTCCGCCGGGTCCCCATCCTGTCCGAGGGCCGGCTGGTGGGCATTATCAGCCGGCACGACATCATCCGGTACATCCTCTCGCCCCTGGGGTGAGTCAGGGCAGTTGTAAAGTCGTTCCAGGATACCACCCCGAATGTCATTGCGAGCGAAGCGAAGCAATCTCCGACCCCCGGGATTGAGATTGCTTCGTCGCCCTCGGCGCGGAGCGCCGCTGCGCGTCGGGCCTCCTAAGAAGCTGGCGGGTTGGGTGCCACGCTCAAACTGGTTTGAGCGTGCTCTGCCTCGCCCGCGAAGACACGCTCAAGCTGCGTTTGGGCGTGGCACCCACAGCACAGGATGGGTTTCTTCTCGACATCCACCGCGCAGCGGCTTGGCGACTCGCAATGACATGCGTTGGATCCGTCGGACGACTCTGCTTTCGCCTCCTCGGGTGAGCCTTCCATTCCTCCGGCCGGAAGAGTATAATGGCGCCGTGTGCGACTCCCACCGGCCCAGCCGGCTGGGCCGCGAGGGGTACTCCTCGCGCAGAGCCGGGCGCGACCTCGATGGAAGGAGTGGAAGCCATGCCGAGAATCGTTGCAGTGCGAGCCATCATCTTTGCATCGATCCTGCTGTCCCTGGGGTCCCGCCCTGCTCAGGGCCAGCCTCTGCCCGTCCATGCCGGCACCCGGCTGCTGGCCAGCGGCCCCCTGGTCGTCGAGGTCGGCGATCCTGCCTCCGATCAGTGCCCCTGGAACAAGGGCCTGCGGTTCTCCCCGGTGGCCAACGTCTTGCGGGCCCAGCTTCACGGCCGGGACTTTCTGTACTCCCCTGTCGGCGGCGGCGCCCTGACCTATCTCGGCGGCCTGCCGATGGAGTTCGATATCGGGCAAGAGGCCTTCCAGCCGGACCCGCCCGGCTACAACGAGGGCGCCAACGGCGACCCCTTCCTGAAAATCGGCGTCGGCATCCTCCGGCGCAACACCGCCGCCTATGACTTCAGCAGCAGTTATCCGGTCGTCGAACTGGCCCGGACAACTGCGACCTGGCAGCGGGACCGCGTGCACTTCGTCCAGACGCTGACGGGAACCGCCAACGGCTACGCCTGCCACCTCGAAGAGAACCTGATCGTCAAGAATGACCGCCTTGTCATGGAGTACCTGCTCCGAAACACCGGGAGCAAGCCATTCACGACGGAGCAATACCTGCACAACTTCACGACGTTCAGCGGCCGGTCGGTGGGCCCGAACGTACGGCTGTTCTTCCCCTACGATTTCACCACCTCGCCCGAAGTCAGCCCCTGGCAGCCGCCCGCCAAGGCGAGGACCCTCAGCGTGGCCGCGCAGCCGACCATCATCCGGATGGCGAATATGATCGAGTACACCGAGCGGGTATCGAGTGTGCCCAAGGTCTGGGTCTACGCGCCGGAGGGCTACGCCGGCCCGCATCGATTCGCGGTGGAACACCTGGATCTGCACCAGCGCGTGACCATCGAGGCCTCGATTCCCGCAGCCTACGTCGGCCTCTGGACGACGGATTACCAGATTTCGCCCGAGCAGTTCCTCCAAGTCACCCTGGCGCCAGGCCAGGAAGCTCGGTTCACACGGACATATGCCTTCCGCGTGGACGGATTTGTCCGAGAGGACTGCACGGGCAACCGGATAGTTGATGCAAATGACCTTGCGGTTGTATCCGCCGCATGGTTGAGTGAGCCTGGGGCCCCCGCCTGGAACCCGGCCTGCGACGTATCGTCGCCCGCCGACGACCGGATCGACCTTCGCGATCTCACGGCCTTGGCCCGCCCATGGCGCCAGGTGGATGGACTGCCGGCGCCCGTCGCTCACTGGCAGCTCGATGAGACTGCGGGCACAATGCTGCTCGACGAGCGAGCCCAATATCCCGGCACTCTTCACAACTTCCCCGACGACGGCTCTCAGTGGGTCACAGGCGTCAGCGGGAGCGGATTGCAGTTCGACGGGATCGATGATTACGCCCAGATCGAGCCCGTCCCGACCATCGCAGGCACGAGCCCGCGGACGATCACCACCTGGATCAGGCTCAGTGAAAGACCGTCGGCCAGTCAGGCCATTCTCGCCTGGGGCGAGCCGGCCCCCAGGCGGTACTGGCTCTTGGAGGTGGACGCCACGCGGAGACTCCGATTCTCCTGCGGGACAGGTTTCGCCTACGCACCGAAGGTCGTAGGCGATATGCGATGGCACCACATCGCGGTAGTGCTCGATCCCCTGGTCCCCGGCAGTCCTCGCATCAGCGACGTGAGACTCTCCATCGATGCGGAGCCGCAGACCATCTACGAGACGGCTGAGCAACCCATCGATACCGGCGCCACGAACGCTCTGACGCTCGGCGCGTCGCACAGCCCTGCGGACGCGCAGTTCTTCCGCGGAATCATCGATGATCTCCGCATTTACGACATCGCACTGAGCCCGACCCATATCGATCACATCCGTCAGGAGACAACTCCCCCATAGTATCGTGCCTGCGGCAAGGAATCGGCGTCCACAGGCATGTTCGTAGTGTGCCCGTAAGGGCATATCTTCAGTCGTGGGTGAAGGGAAGATAACGCCTTACGGCGTCACTATAAACGGTTCGCTCGGATTTCCTATAGGCGGTGCCTTGTCGCCATGGTATAATGATGCGAGGTGTAACCAGTTGGGGGTCGGGGTTCGTTGGAGGTGCAGCCATGCCGCGCACGCACAGGGCGTTCACGCTGATTGAGCTTCTTGTCGTCATCGCGATCATCGCCCTGCTGATGGGCATCCTTCTGCCCTCGTTGAACCGGGCCCGCAAGCAAGCCTGGGCCGTCTGCTGTCTGAACAACGTCAAACAGATCGGTGTCGCCCTGCAGCAATACGCCCAGGAGAACAACGATTTCATCCCGCGGGCTCTGGATAACCAGGTGAAGTGGCCCCTGGTCTTCATGCCCTATCTGGGCGAGAAGTACAAGAACGCCCAGGACTATCGCGAAGTGGACGTCTATCAGTGTCCCGCCTTCCCGCGCAATGGCGTGGGCGAGCGGAACGTCAGCAACGCCGGACAGACCATCGACTACGTGGTCAACGCCTGGGACATGGAAGACCCGGGGCTCTCGACCGGGAGCCAGGGCAAGCAGAAAGACGAGCCGAGCAAGCTGGGCAAGATTCCCCGTCCCGCGGAGCGGATCTACCTGGCGGACAACGAAGCGGGCGCGTGGCGGCCGGTGATCCTCAACCGCAAGGACCTGGATGTCGCGTCCGTGTTCAACCTGCTGGACGTGTGGTCCGCGACGCACATGCCTTCCTCGACCGCGGAGACCCCCGGCAACAACCTCCACCGGCGGGTCGCCCGGGACCGCCACCGCAACCAGGGCTGCAACAACCTGTTCTTCGACGGGCATTCCGACTGGCTGTCCGCGAAGGACAACACCTCCCGCTACTGGTGCGGCGTCGATGCCGTGATCCGGTGAAATAAACCCTCGCTTTTCCGCGTCCTCCCTGAGAAAGCCCTTGTGTCGCAGGGTGTTCCGGCGATAATGGGCCGCAAGGCCCGCGCGAGGAGCCGGGCCGGGAAAGGGTTCCCGACGCGCGGTTTCGCGTCGGGGAAACCAAGCAGATGGTGACTCGAAGTCAGACACAACATCCGGAACAACCATCACAGTAGGAGAAGGTCCCTCATGAGCGAACACACGAACACCAGCACGTCCCGTCGCGAATTCCTGAAAAGCACCGGCTGCCTGGCGGCGAGTTCGGTCCTGGCCGCGGGGCTCACGCCGCGCATCTATGCCGGCGCGAACAACACGATCCAGGTGGCCCTGATCGGCTGCG